>ERZ791908.201-NODE-201-length-79642-cov-26.328860_pt1 | contig 79642 bp, 76 predicted proteins | sample MGYA00510144_ERZ791908 | MGnify/ENA primary metagenome ERZ791908 (study PRJEB30046, sample SAMN00792105) | human gut metagenome | study: EMG produced TPA metagenomics assembly of the A metagenome-wide association study of gut microbiota in type 2...
AGCGCAAGCTAACGAGCCACTAAGCCCTAGACTTCAGTCTAGGGTAGTTGACATAGTCGTCGCTAATGCGATTCTACACTAAAGAGGTTCGACTTAGTCGGCCTCTTTTTTCATACTCATTATATCAACTACACGATTTGTATACAATCAATTAACGTAAATATTACCGTTTGATGTATCGATACTTAGCACATTTTCAGCACTAGTATTCTTCTCAAACTCATCAGATTTATTTTTTCCTTCAACAGTAATATGACCATTTGAAGTAGACAAATCATACCCTGCTGCATTAGTCTTTCCTACTTTTACCGTGCCGTTAGAAGTGTCGATTTCGAACTCATTTTTCATCACTAGATTTTTAATATTAATACTACCGTTCGATGTATCAATCTTTCCCTTTTGAACTTCCAGAGTTATCAACTTTTATTTGATCAAAGGATTCTACCGAAAAGTTTTTATTAACTGTCTTTATATCATTTGAATTGTACAAGAAATAGACTCCTCCAATGGCAATTACAACTATAAATATTAATATCAACATTTTTCTCATCACTCCATATATTCTTTCAAGTCAATTACGCTATCATAGTTTTCTAACTCATTTGCATCATAATGGTGGATCACTTCTACAAAGGTTAAATCAGAATTTAGCAAATATTGATGGATTTTATCTGATGTCTTTTTATCAAGAGAGGCATTAATTTCATCAAGCAAAAGCACAGGGCGTCTTGATAAAATCGCTCTAGCCAACTCAATTCTTGCAAGCTGACCGCCTGATAATCGATCTGCATTATCACCCAGGGAATAATCAAACCCTTTTTCTTTAATTACATTAGTAAGTTGAAGCTTAGAACAAACTTGCTCAACTATTTCCTGGGGAATATCTTTACCTAAAGTCAGATTGAACCATAAAGTATCTGCGAAAATAACTGGTGCCTGACTTGCATAAGCAAAAATATTTTCAAAATTACCTGCTTTTTCAATTTTCCCGTTTAACAAAATTTCTTTTGCTTCACCATATTTACCTTTCATCAAGAACTGCAGCAACGTTGATTTACCTGTCCCTGATGGACCAATAATTGCTTGCTTAGTTTTTCTTTTAATTGTTAAATCAAGATTTTGGATTAACTGTTGGCCTTTTCTATTAAGTGAAACGTCTGTTAAAACAAGATCCTTAAAGGCCACTTTATTGTTATCGGCTTTTTCACCTTTTGCCAAAGCTAAATACTTATTTGTCTTTTCAACGATCTTTTTAGTAGTTGATAATTCATTACGATCATTCAAGATAGTTAAGATTGGATTTACAAAAGAGTTAGCCAACTGCACAATAGCAAACAACGAACCTAATGTTGTCATGCCATGGATTACCATGTAGACACCTGTTAAAAACGGAACTAAGAATGTAACAAGATTACCGATCAGACTAATCCAAGAACCAGTATCTAAATTCAATAGATTCATTTTTCTTAATGCAGCCTCAAGATTGAATACTTTTACTTGGTTTTTCTTCGCTGCATTTTCTCGCCCATTGTATAAACTCAAAGTTTCGCTACCGGCTAAAAAATTCTTAGTTTGATTTACATACTGACCATTGGCTTTAGTCCAATTTTCTGAGGCATTTTGAATTGATTTTTGGAAGAAATTAGAAATGAGCATTGGCATGAATGAACCAACTAAAAACAAGATAGTAACCAGCCAATTAACTAGTAATGCATAGCCAAGGGCCAACACCAATGTGCAAGCCTGCATAATAATTTCAATTTGTGCATCAAAGCGATTAGTTTCAAGCAACTTAAAATCATTAGTTAAGAAACCAAGGGCATTGGAATTTTCATCCCTATCAGTACCAAGCATCCCTTTAAAGATATTTGTTCTCAAGTATGTATTAGTTTCTTGAATGGCTGAAGTTTTTAAACGATTAAAAATCAAACTTGCTACAAAAACAAGCAGAAATCCAATAATTACAATTGTTAAGAAACCACCTACTTGATCCCACTTCTTTTGTGTTGCAATATTGGTCAAGGTTTGCACCATATATGCTAATACGATAGTGGAACAACTTGCAATGAATCCTGTTATGATCATTGCGATAAATTTAAAATGATTTGAGTATTTGTAAAACATGAAATTCAACTCCCCTGTTTGTTATTGGGGATATTATTACATGCATTTTTTATTCAGAAATGATAAATTGCATATATGCAATATTGATATGGAGGACAGTAAAATGGCAATTGGTGAAAAATACAAAGAATTACGAAAAGAACAATCTATTACCTTAGCACAAGCAGCCAAAGGTATTTGTGCTACTTCGAATTTATCTCGCTGGGAGAACGGTAAAATTACGCTAGAGTTCAACAAAGTACTGGCTCTTTTAAGCCAGATTCACATTAGCCCTACCGAATTTATTGGTTATGCAGATATTGTGCAAGAAAATGATCTTCCAACAGAAATACTGAAAGCAATTGAAGAAGAAGATGCTAGTGCAATAAAGAAACTTATCCACGTACAATTAGATAAGTACCATGCTAAACGAAACGCACATGATCTTTATCTTGCTCTGATACTTTGTAATCAATATTTACTAATCAAGGGTGAAAACCTCTTACCATTTTCTGATCAAATGCACCTTTACACTTATTTATCCAAGATCACCTTGTGGAGCACCTATAATTTAGGCTTTTTTGGCAACTGTGTTTTCATGATCAAAACTGACAAAGTCTATGCTATTGCGATGAACGTTTTAAACAACCAAGATTTAATTCAAAAAAATTCTAGTTCCATCGGTTTAATTTCCATGATGGGTGTTCTATCAGATGCAACGATATCGCTAATTTTTCGCAAAGATATAATCCATGCACATAAATTAATTAATGCTTTTAAAAGCGTCGAACTACCACAATACCTAGAATTCTTTAAAGTGATTTTGACATTCTTAGAAAAGACACTGCAATATTTAAAAACTAAAGATGAAGATTCTATTCTAAGTTTTATCAATAATGCTCAAGCTATGGGAATGACCGAATCTGCAGATACATTTAAAGATATCTTTGAAAAAGTCAAAATATTAAATAAAAAAAGCAATTTGCTATAGAATATTAATCAAATCAAAAAAGAATAACACAGGAGGTTGTTTGTCGCGGCAAATAAATCTACTTTAAAGAAAATTATTCTCGTCTTAATCGGTCTCTTAGTTCTATTTAGCGTATTTTTTATAGGAGGCAGAGCAATGAACATACCTACTCAATTCACTGATGACTCACATTATCAAAACACAATTATCAAACATAGTCGCCGTTTGGTTGGATATTTCAATTATGGTACTGACTCTCAAAGAATGGACTTTGGCAGTTTACAACATCGAAATAAAAATGGTTTTGCTGATTGCTCAAGCCTGGTTTGGCTAGTGATGAAACAGGCTGATTATAATGTTGGACAAACAGCCTTTTCTACTCCTGAAATGGAAAATGATGCCAAAAATGCTCATCAATACTTTAGACAAATTCATGCTAAAAATGTGAAACCAGGTGATATTGTCATTGTTAATGTTGGAACTGGTTATGGTCCAAATGGCCACACAGCAATTATTGATGGTTCATATCACGGCAAAAAAACGCAAATTATCGAAATCGGTGGAATCGATCCAATGGGTGCGGTCCATCGTTCAACAATTGCGCAATCTTTTCAAAGCCTTCTTAAAGAGGGACGTATCACTTACGCTCGTCCTACTAAATAAAAAAACGCCAGAAATTTTCTGGCGTTTTAATTTGCATTCAATTTTAAATAAATCCCATCGCGTTATAACACATGTGCACTAGCATCGAGTAACGCAAATCTTTCGTCGTTGTATATACCCAGGCCAAGACAATACCTAACACCCAGTAAACCAAGATATACTTGCTCAACATCGGATCGTGCATATAGCCGAATAAAAAGCCACTTGTGATGATTCCCAACCATTTATTCAACGTTGTTGGTTTAGTAAAGAAGATGTTGAAGAACATCCCTCTAAAAATCGTTTCCTCACAAAACGGTGCAATAAAGACTACCAAAATTTTAAATAGTCCTGCATTGCCTTGTTCCAATCTATTCAAGCTTTGTTGGTTTTCAGATACACCACCGCCAACTAAATTAAGCATCACGACAGATCCAATCATAATTAAGATAAAGCCGATTACCGCAATCCCTAACCTACGTGCATCCCAGTGCGGGCTCTCATTAAAGCCCCACTGATTTTCTTCCTTTAACTGCTGACGATATAAATAAAAGATCACAAATAAGATCACCACAGTCATCAAAGATGTAGCAAACACTCGTAAATCGCCGCTACCCAAATTTATTCTTTTAGGCGCAAAATAAGCTATTTCAAGCAACATATATAGCGCAAAGGCCAATACTGCCCCCGAAATATTTCCCAGGTAATGTCCTATTTTCTTCATTTTTCTCGTTCACACCTTGATTCTTTCCACTTTTAATCGATGTTTTCATTATAATATTAATAAGTAAAAAAGCATAAGGAGGAGTACCTTGCTAAACGAAATTGTTGCTTTTCTAGGGAGACACGGTGAATTTTTCTACATCTCAGTTTTCATGCTGGTGATCTTCTTTGTCTTCCTAATTTCTTGGCTAATTGAGCCGCGCCGTTTAATCAACGGTGTCTTTTTCACCATCTTTTTAGTTTCACTACTGTCATGGACAACAGTCATGATCCACAAAAGTACCAGCCACGGATTGCAGCGAGCCTATGATCTTTTAATCTTGGTCGTACTTTTTGGCATCGCCGCAATTTTAATCTTTGCCTGGATCTTTTTATTCTGGAACGCCTACTTTGTCTGGAAATATGAAAGTCACACTTTACCTAATCTATTAACTTTGATTGTTGGTTTTGTGGTTCTTATTTTCAGCATTCTGGTCTTAGTTGGTCCAGGGAAATATTTGCCGCACTGGTTGAGTGCATTGCTTGCATCAATTCCGGCAACTGCCCTCTACCTTGGCCTGGTTTTATACAACTTTTTGTTAAATTTATTACTCTATCAAATCTATCCTCGCCGCTACAAGCAGGATTATTTGATCGTCCTTGGCGCTGGCCTGCTCAACGGCGACCAAGTTTCAAAATTATTGGCCGCTAGAATTAACCGCGCCATTCAATTTTCTAACCGCCAATATCAAAAAGGCAGAAAGCGCCCAATTATTATCATGTCCGGTGGTCAAGGTCCTGATGAAAAAATTCCTGAAGCCTTGGCTATGGCGAGATTTGCTGAACATCGTGGTGTCTCACCCGATCACATTTTAATTGAGGATCAATCTAAGAATACTTACCAAAACATGCTTTTCTCAAAGCGAGTAGCTACTAAAGATTTTGGCAGTGAAAAGTTCAGAGCTACCTTCTTCAGCAACAATTACCATATTTTTAGAGCCGCTCTGCTGGCTAAAGAAGTGGGCTTAAAAGCAAATGGCGTCGGGGCTTTCACCCGCTTCTACTATTTGCCTAATGCAATTATTCGTGAATTTGCCGGTGTGTTTGTCATGCATAAACACCGCCATTTCGTTATCATGGGAGTAATCATTTTATTCTTTATCTTGCAAGCTATTTTGGCTGCAGCGGGCATCGTTAGACTTAACGTTGTCTAATCCTATTAGAAAGAAGATAAGAAATGCTACAACTAAAACATATTTTTAAGTCATACCATGTTGGTGACACTGTCACCTATGCGTTAGACGACGTTACCATTTCTTTCCGTGATCAAGAATTTGTCGCAATTTTGGGACCTAGTGGTTCTGGTAAAACGACTATGTTGAATGTGATTGGTGGTTTGGATCGCTACGACAAGGGCGATTTAATCATCAATGGTAAATCAACTAAGAACTTTAAAGAAACTGACTGGGATGCTTATCGTAACAACACCGTTGGTTTTATTTTTCAAAACTACAATCTGATCCCTCACCTTTCAATCATCGCTAATATCGAATTAGGGATGAATCTTTCTGGTGTTCCAAGTAAAGAGCGCCACGATAGGGCGATTAAGGCTTTGACCGAAGTCGGTTTAAAAGAGCACATCAATAAGCGCCCTAACCAATTATCTGGTGGTCAAATGCAACGTGTAGCCATTGCTCGTGCGATTGCCAACGATCCTGATATTTTACTCTGTGACGAACCAACTGGGGCTCTTGATACTGAGACCTCCGTTCAAATTATGGAATTGATTAAAAAGATCTCCAAGGATCGTTTAGTCGTTATGGTTACTCACAATCCTGAACTAGCTAAAAAATACGCTACTAGAATTGTTAATTTCCAAGATGGTAAGATCCGACACGATTCTAAGCCATTTGATCCTAAGGAAGAAGAGGACAAATTCAATTTAAAGCGGACCAAAATGTCCTATTGGAATGCAATCAAACTTAGTTTTACCAACATCATGACTAAGAAAGGTCGGACAATTTTAACTGCTTTTGCTTCCAGTATCGGGATCATTTCCATCGCGGTTGTTTTAGCCATCTCCAATGGTTTTCAAAAGCAAATCAACACTACGATGAGCAAGGCTTTAGCTAAATATCCGATCTCAATTAGCCAAACAGCCACCGATATGAACTCGATGAACGAGCGTAACGAGTCGAATAAAAACGTCAAAAATCGCGGTTATGTAACGGCTAAAAAAGATCAAAGCGAACAGGCTCAACATACTAACAAGATTACCCAAAAGTATGTTAACTACGTTAAGAAGATCAATCCTAGTTACGCCAACAATATTTCTTACCAACGTGGCGTTACTTTAAACCTTTTATCTAAGGTAAAGGGCGAGCCTGAACGAGTACAATTTTCAAATTCTGATCCTGATCAAGGTTCATCCGTTGTACAAGCACGTGCACAAGCCATGAGTTCAATGGGTATCGGCTCTTCAGTTTTCCCAACAACTTTGAATAAAAATAAGGGTTCATTCTTAAAGCAAAACTACCAAATTTTATCGGGCACCTGGCCTACCAAGGCAACTGATTTAATTTTAGTAACTGATAATAAAAACACTGTTAACATTAATTCCTTAAAGAATTTAGGTTTTGATGTGTCTGAAAATGATCAAATTAAATTTAATAAACTTGTTGGTAAAACATTTAAAGTAGTTGCTAACAACGATTACTACCAAGAATTGCCTAATGGCATGTTTATTCCTAAGAAAGTTACTAGCTCAATGTACAACAACGCCAAGACCAAGTTGATACTCGTTGGTGTAATTAGACCTAAGAATGAAGATTCAATGGCCCTTCTCTCAACTGGCATTGCTTACAGCGATAAACTTTCTCAAGAAGTGATCAACGACAACAAAAATTCTGACGTTGTTAAGGCGCAAAAGAAGACTAACCGTAGCGTTTTGACTAATCAAAAATTGAACGCTAACGAAAAGAAAATGACGATGCAAACCTTAGGTGGTTCTAGCATCCCTACTGGCATCATGATCTACCCTAACAACTTCGATGATAAGGACAAGGTGCTCGATTACTTAGACAAGTGGAACAAGGGTAAAAAGAAGGCCGACAAGATCGTTTATACCGATATGTCGAGTGCCGTTACAACGATGACAGGTGGACTTCTTAACGGCATTACCACTATTCTAGTTGCTTTCGCTGCAATTTCATTGATCACCTCAATGATCATGATCGGTATTTTGACTTACACTTCAGTTCTTGAAAGAACTAAGGAAATCGGCGTGTTAAAGGCATTAGGTGCACGTAAGAAAGACATCACTCGTGTATTCGACGCTGAAACCTTTATCTTAGGTGTCTTCTCTGGTGTGCTGGGTATCTTTATTGCCTACCTGCTCACCTTCCCAATCAACACTGTGATTTACAACCTTACAGATTTATCAAATGTGGCACAGCTTGATCCAAAAGCAGCGATTATTTTGATCATTGTTTCAACAATACTTACCTTGCTGGGCGGACACATTCCTGCAAGAATGGCAGCTAAAAAAGATGCCGCAATTGCACTTAGAAGTGAATAATAAAAAACGCATTACTAATGTAATACGTTTTTTATGTGTAAATTAACGTCTTTTCATCACTATTTTAAGCGGCGTTACGATTATCGGTGTAACGATTGCTGTGAAGGCTGCTTCAAACAATCCGTTTAATCCGAGAGCTGAGATCAAAATCAAGATCAATGGTGAACTCGAATTATAGTTACCTAAATGTTGTACCAAACTAGCAGGATCATGCATAAAGAATAAGCTAGTTAATACGATAACCATAACCGTGTTGGTTAAAGAGGTTGCAGCACCACTCACGATATAGCCTACCTTGTCATATTTATTTTGATCAAAATATCTGCCAATAATTCCCGGAAAATACCCAGCTAAAATACTTGGTACAAGTGAAATTACTGGATTCTGGAACAGCATTAAACTAACCATGTCTCCCGGTTGAGTGTAAGCCACAATTAATCTGGTAATTCCCCAGAAGAGGCCAAAAATAAAGCCTGCTTTTGGTCCCATTAATGTGCCATAAACTGCAATTGTCAGTGGAATAGTAGTGATGGCAGGAAGCGCTGGAACAATTCTAATGTAGCCGATGTTAGGTACAAAAGTTTGAATAATCAATAGCGCCGCAAAGACGGCAGTAATTGCCATTCTCTTCGTTTCTTCTCGTCTCATTCAATCTCTCCAATTCATTTTGTTTCGACAACATTAAATTAAATCATAAATGAATAATTTTTTCAGTAAAAATACCTTGGTTCTTGTACAATAAGTACAGATTAAGAAAAGGAATTTATATGCGTTTCAAAAAATTATTTTTAGTAGTTCTATTAGCAATGGGCACCCTCTCTGCGTGCTCTACTTCAAGCAATACGGATGACAGTGCCTCCAAGTCTGCCGCGTTGATTACGGATGGCAAGATCAACGATCACTCTTTTAATCAATCAGCCTGGGAAGGACTGGAATATTACGGCACAGAATATAAATTACACAAAGGTGCAGATGGCTATCAATACTTTCAAATTAAAGACAAAGATGACTTGAAAACTGGTATTAATAAAGCGATCAAGCAAAAATATCAAACTATTTTTGGTCTTGGTAGCGAAGCAAAATCAGCCATTACTTCTGCCGCAAAAAAGCATCCTAACAAAAACTTTGTCATCATGGATGACACTATCAAGGGTTATCCTAATATTGCTTCTGTAAGATTTAGAAAAGACGAAGGCGCATATTTAGCTGGCGTTGCAGCAGCAAGTCAAACTAAAACTGGAAAAGTTGGTTTTATTGGTGGCGAAAATAGTAGTGTGATTCGTTCATTTAAGCGTGGATTTACTAAAGGCGTAAACAATCAAGCTAAAAAGATGCACAAGAAAGTCACTATTTATAGCCAAAATATTGGTAATTTCACTAATACATTTAAGGCCAGAACTATAGCCGCAAGTATGTATGGCAAAGACGCAGATATTATTTTCCATGCAGCCGGAAAAGCCGGAAGTGGTCTATTCCAAGAAGCTAGATTCATCAATCAAGCCCGTCCTGCCAAAGATCGAGTTTGGGTAATTGGTGTTGATGCCGATCAATCTGATTTAGGCAGATATTATGCCAAAGGCGGTCAAGAAGCCAACTTTGTTTTAACGTCTGTAATCACCGGCGTTAACGTTGCAACTAAGGATATCGCCAGCCGCAGTTATCAGGATAAATTTCCTGGTGGAAAAATGATTACCTATGGTTTAAAAAACAATGCTGTCTCAATTCTGCCAGGACAAATAGCTCCGAATATCTGGAAAGATGTGCAAATAGCTCGAAGCAAAATTTTAGCTGGCAAGATTAAAATATAAAAGTAAAAGTAAAGATCTGTTTCACATGAAACAGATCTTTTTTACACATATGCACAAAGTTATCCACAAGATATAGTGAATAGTATCTTTTCAAATACTATATTTTGTAATTAGATCACTGCTAGCGGAGTTTTTTCAGTAGGAACAGGAAAATCACTATTAATCAAACGAAGCTCATCCTCAGTTAATTTGATATTCTGGGCTTCAATGTTTTCCTTCATATGCTTAACCTTCGCAGCTTTAGGAATAGCCAAAACATTGCCATTACGCATTGTCCAAGCCAGCATAATCTGATGTGGCGTAACGCCATGATCACGCGCAACAATTTTCAAATTACGCGTAATGCGAATCGTATCGCCAGCATCCGAATTAAACGGTGAGTAGCCGATAAAACTTACACCATGCTTTTTCTGCCAATCTTGTAAGTCATACTCGGTTCCTCGCTCATTTAAATTGTACAGGTCTTCATTGGCAAAACATTTATCTCCACCAGGTACCGTGAAAAGTTCCTTCATATCGCTAGTATCGAAGTTTGAAACGCCCCAATGACGAATCAAACCTTCTTTTTGCAAAGCTTCAAGGCCACGAATTGTATCAGATAAGCGATGATTGCCACGCCAGTGAAGTAAATAGAGATCCAAATAATCTGTGCCTAGTCTTTCCAAACTAGCTTCCAAACTCTGGCGTTCTAATTCTGGCGTTGCATGATAGGGATAGAATTTTGAAATCAAAAATAATTTGCTTCTATCATAGCCTTTAATGGCTTCACCTACCAACTTCTCGCTTTTACCTTCACCGTACATCTCGGCTGTATCAATAATGTTTATCCCATGATCCAGTCCATAACGGATTGCGGCTATTTCTTCATCTTTTTTTCTGGGTTCTTCACCAATATTCCATGTACCTATACCTAATCCCGTTAATTTTTCAAAATCCATCCTTATTCACTTCCTTTACTCAAATTCTAACATAGTTAAGAATATTTCTTTTTATTTAATTGACAAACTGGTCTATTCCATTTTATAATGGACTAGACCAGTAAATGAGGAGGATTTATTTATGAAAGTTATTGTTACAGAAAACAAAATTCAAGGCGGAGCAAAAGCATTCGAAATTTTTGAAAAAGGTATTAAGAACGGTGCTAAGGTCTTAGGCTTAGCAACTGGCTCTACCCCTGAAACTCTTTACCAAAACTGGGTAAAGAGCGACCTTAACTGTGAAAATCTTACTAGTATCAACCTTGATGAATATGTTGGCTTAACACCAGACAATCCTCAAAGTTACCATTATTTCATGCAAAAACACTTATTTGATAAGAAGCCATTTAAGAAATCTTACATTCCTAATGGTATGGCAAAAGATATTCCTGCAGTTTGCAAAGAATACGATCAAATCATTAAAGAAAATCCTATCGACATTCAATTATTAGGTATCGGCCGTAATGGTCACATTGCCTTCAATGAACCAGGTACTCCATTTGACATCGGTACTCACGAAGTTAAATTAACTGAAAACACTATTGAAGCTAACGCTCGTTTCTTCGACAACGAAGACGAAGTTCCAAAGAGCGCTATCTGCATGGGTACTGCTAACATTATGCAATCCAAGAAGATCGTTTTGATGGCATTCGGTGAAAAGAAAGCTCACGCTATCAAGGAAATGATCGAAGGCCCTATTACTGAAGACGTTCCTGCATCAATTTTACAAAAGCACCCAGACGTAACTGTTATCGTTGACGAAGCAGCTGCTCAAGAATTGGATGACAAATACAAGAACTAAAAACAATCCTGATAGAAAAACGGTTAGGCAAACTCGCCTAGCCGTTTTTTTCAATCCTATCCGTTTTTTATCTCTAACATATTGACAATTTTGACTTTTATCTAATTAAAAAAAGCCTTGCACCACCACCAGATATTGACTAAACTATTAAAGCAACCCAATATATGGTAGAAAGAATGTGATTCAAGTTATTGTTTTAAGTGGGCCAATTGGAGCCGGTAAATCCAGTTTAACCAGTATTTTAGCTGAACATTTAGGTACGCAAGCCTTTTACGAAGGTGTCGACAGCAACCCTGTACTTCCTTTGTACTACAAGGACATGAAGCGTTATACCTTTTTGCTCAACACGTACTTACTTAACCACCGTTTAGCACAAATTAACCAAGCTATTAAGGAAAAAAACAGTGTTTCTGACCGTTCTATCTATGAAGATGCATTGTTCTTCAAGATGAACGCAGACAGCAAGGTCGCTGATCCTACAGAATTTAGAATCTACGATGACTTGCTTGAGAACATGATGGAAGACACCCCTGGCAACCCAAGTAAGAAGCCGGATTTGCTTATCTACATCCATGTTTCTCTTGATACTATGCTTGCTAGAATCAAGAAGCGCGGCAGATCCTTTGAACAAATCAGCACTGATCCAGGTTTAAAGGACTACTATGCTCGCCTTTTGAGGTACTACGAACCATGGTATGAACACTATGACGCATCTCCTAAGATGATGATCGATGGTAATAAGCTTGATTTTGTCACCAACATGGGTGCTCAACGAGAAGTATTAAATGAAATTGATGATAAGTTGCACCAAATCGGTAACTTATAGTCTTAATAAAAAAGAAGGAACGTGATGACAGTTATTGTTTTAAGCGGGCCAATTGGAGCCGGTAAATCCAGTTTAACAGGTATTTTATCCAAATATTTAGGAACTAAGCCATTCTACGAAAGTGTTGATGACAACCCAGTTTTGCCACTTTTCTACGCTGATCCTAAAAAGTACGCATTCTTATTGCAAGTATATTTCTTGAATACACGCTTTCACAGTATTAAAGACGCATTGACTCAAGATAATAACGTGTTGGACCGCTCTATCTATGAAGATGCGCTCTTCTTCCAAATGAACGCTGACATTGGTCGTGCCACTCCTGAGGAAGTCGACACTTACTATGAACTTTTACACAATATGATGGGTGAATTAGACAGAATGCCTAAGAAGAACCCTGACTTGCTTGTTCACATCAACGTTTCTTACGACACAATGATTAAACGTATTCAAAAACGTGGCCGTCCATACGAACAATTGAGCTACGATTCAACTCTCGAAGACTACTACAAGAGATTGCTTCGCTACTACAAGCCATGGTATAACAAGTACGATTACTCACCAAAGATGGAAATTGATGGTGACAAATATGACTTCATGTCTTCTGAAGAAGATCGTGAAATCGTGCTTGATCAAATCGTTGATAAATTGAAGGAAGTTGGCAAGTTACCAATGGACTGGGACAAATCAACTGATATCCAAATCGAAGCTTAATTTTCCAGGTAATAATTGAAAAAGAGCTAGGATTTAACGTCCTAGCTCTTTTCGTATGCATAAATTTTCTTTATTCGATGTTCTCTAAAGCTTTGGCAATACCATCATGATTATTATCTAAAGTGATATTTTCTGGCTTAAATTGCTTTTTCAAGTCTTCTGGTGCATTGCCCATTAAGAAGGGATGCCCCACTGCTCTTAACATTTCTTCATCGTTATAGTTGTCGCCAAAAGCTAGGCAGTCTTTTAGATCTACACCATATTCTTGAGCTACGATTTCAACTGCGCTTCTCTTGCTTACGCCCTTTAAGACGATTTCAAGTAGCGTTGGTGAAGACTTTACAAAATCAAGGTCAATATATTTCTTTGAAAGTTCCTTTTGCATACAGTCAATTTCTTTAGGCTCACCCATGATTAAGCCCTTGTGTACACCTTGCAGTTTTGCGATTTGTTCAATGCTGGTTTTAGTAGATTTCACATCAACAATGCTTTCTTCTTTTTTGACCCAGTCGCTTTCTTTTTCTGCGCTATACCACACATAGCCGCTATAAATATTCCAAGCAGCACCGTTATTTTGCTCTTCAACATAACGGCAAATTTCTGCAGCTTCCTTTGCTTCAAAAAAGCGCGTAATTAGCGCTCTACCGGTCTCATCTAGCGCTAAGGCACCATTATAGGCAATCATCGGAAAGACCTTAAGAATCTGTCCTACTGCCGTCATAATGCCTTTAGGAAGACGAGCTGAAGCTGGTATAAAAATATTACCATTGATAATTTGATGTCTGATTGCGTCACGCGTTTTAGGCGTTACCTTTAATTCGTTGTTAATTAGCGTGCCATCGATATCTGAAAAAATAAGTTTTGCGGACATTCTTTCACCCTTAATCTGTTTGATCTATGTAATTAAGAATAATGCTAAAAAACGGAGAATGAAAGTAATTTAGTGTTTTAAAGCTATTTTTGTACAGTAAATTATAATAAATTAGCATATTTTCTTGTCAATAATTCGTGTTTACAAATCTAAATATCAATGCTACAGTATAAGAGTTGCTTTTATGAAGTAAAAACACGAACAATTCTTTGGAGAGAGATTTATGAATTTTATTAGGAAATATTTTCAATTAGATAAATACAACACCAGTATTAAAGTCGAATTTATTGCTGGTTTGACTACTTTCATTAGTATGTCATACATTTTGTTTGTTAACCCTAGCGTTTTAGGTGCTAGTGGTATGAACACAGGTGCTGTGTTTACTGCTACTGCTTTGGCCAGTGCGCTTGGTAGTGCCATCATGGGTATTGTTGCAAACTACCCAATTGGTGAAGCACCAGCCCTTGGTATTAACGCATTCTTTGCTTACACCGTTTGTGTGGGGATGCACGTTTCATGGCAAACTGCTTTAGCCAGTGTTTTCGTTGCATCAATTATCTTCATTTTGATCACTTTATTTAAATTGCGTGAAAAGATTATTGATTCAATTCCAGCTGACCTGAAGTTTGCTATTTCATCAGGTATTGGTTTATTCATCGCCTTCTTAGGCTTACAAAACGGTAAGTTAATCGTCGCAAATAAATCAACTTTGGTTGGCTTAGGCTCACTTCACGATCCCCTTGTTTGGATCACCATTTTTGGTTTGCTTGTGACCGTTATCTTGATGATCTTGAACGTTCCTGGTGCGATTTTCATCGGGATGGTTTTAGCCGCTATCTTCGGTATTTGTACCGGTCAAATCGCATTGCCACATAAGGTGATCTCAACTGCTCCAAGTTTAGCTCCAACTTTTGGTCAAGCTATCTTCCACATTAAGGACATTAACTCCGTTCAAATGTGGGTTGTCGTATTAACTTTCTTGCTTGTTACCTTCTTCGATACTGCCGGTACTTTGATTGGTCTTGCTCAACAAGCCGGTTTCATGAAGAACAACAAGATGCCACGTGTTGGTAAGGCTTTGGCTGCCGACTCAAGTGCGATGGCCGTTGGTTCAATTTTGGGTACTTCACCAGTTGGTGCGTTCGTTGAATCAAGTGCCGGTATCGCCGTTGGTGGTAGAACCGGTTTGACTGCAGTTTTCGTTGCTATTTTCTTCTTGATCTCAATGATTTTCAGTCCACTTTTGGGCGTGTTCACTAGTCAAGTTACTGCACCAGCCTTGATTATCGTTGGTGTCTTGATGGCACAAAATACTGCTCACATCCACTGGAACAAGTTGGAAATTGCGGTTCCATCATTCTTAATCATTTTGGGTATGCCACTTACTTACTCAATTTCTGATGGTTTGTCATGGGGTATGATCACTTACCCCATCTGCATGCTTGCAGCTAAGCGTGGTAAAGAAATCAGCCCGATGATGTGGGTACTGTTCTTCGTATTCATCATCTTCCTGTGGGTACTGAACTTTTAGCTAAAAAAGAATATATAAAGAAAAGGATAAAGTTCGAACTTGAACTTTATCCTTTTTGCTTATACCTTTTCTTACTTTTCCAGCAAAAAATCAATAATATTTTGATGAATAATCCCGTTACGACTCATATCAAATTTATCCATTGAAAGCACATATTTAGGATAGTTATCGGCAATATCATCATATGCACCAAATTCACGATCAATTGTCGCCTGACTTCCTAACATATAAGTTACTTGATAGTACCGTTTATCATTACCCTTTTGAGCCACGAAATCAATCTCTTTTTTATCATTTAATCCAACTGAAACATGATAGCCACGGCGTAACAGTTCAATAAAAACAATATTCTCAAGAATTTGATCAATGTTCTGCTGATTATTGCCAACAATAGTTTGGCGTAAGCCATGGTCAGTAATGTAGTATTTATCGTTAACTCTCAGGTTCTCTTTGCCACGTAGATCGGTTCTAGGAACACGCGTAAATAAATATGCATCACAAGTGTATGAAATATAGTCAAGAATCGTATCTGCAGAGCTTCCTCTGTGCTCACTTTTAAGGAATTTAGCTATACCTGTTGCTGAGATAGGATGTCCAATTTCACTACTTAGATAGCTGATTATTCTTCTAAGCAAATCCACGTTTCTAATTGCATGTCGATCAACAATATCTTTTAAAACCACAGAACTATAAATATCCTGCAAGTATGTATCACACGCTTGTCGATCCGAATAGATTAGTGATAAAAAAGGCATTCCCCCTACTTCTACATATGTAGTGAAATCTTGATCCAAATTTTGTTGATCAGAATTTACTGCTTCTAGAAATTCTCTGAAAGAAAAAGGATAAACCTTAATTTCGACATATCGACCAGCAATTTCAGTTGCTAACTCACCTGATAATAATTGAGAATTTGAACCAGTAATGTAAATATCGCAATTATAAGTAGCACGTAAAGAGTTAATCGTTTTTTCCCAGGATTTAACTTTTTGAATTTCATCTAGAAAAAGATAGGCTTTTCCATCGATTTGTTTGATTCGTTTAACTAGTTCCTGATTAAGTTCTCTGTAGTTAAGTAATGATTCATACTGCAAATCTTCAAAATTAATATAAATGAAATTGGCTTTGTTTTTACCACGTTGTACTAATTCATCCTGAATTTGTTGTAATAAAACTGATTTTCCACTACGGCGAATACCAGTAATTACTTTAATAATGTCTTTATCAATAAACGGATTAATTCGGTTTAAATATATGGTTCGTTTAATCATGCGCTCACCTCATTTATATCGATTATAATCGATGAAGTCATCAAAATCATCAATCTTATCGATTATAATCGATAAGATTGCAAAAAAAGAGTATTTTATCGACTATACTCGATAAAGACTCTTTTTTATATTACCTAGGAAATACTAACGTACAGTCTCTAAACAATATGATTTTTTATGACAGTTTGGGCAACGCAATTTTCTAGTATGTGGCGTGTGTGCCGCAAACATAAAGCTTTTAAGTTCTGGAACAAATTTGTAATCGCAATTAGGACAAATATATGCCACTTTTTGATAATAATTTTTAAGTAACACGAATGACATTGCAATCAAGCTTGCTACTAAAATAGCTACCGAAATATATGCCGCGGTGTTCATCTTATTGATAATACAGTATGCAATAAATGCCATACCAAGTAGTTCAACAGCGATTTCTACTGCTGACAGCTTCCACATTGAACGTATTACTTCTTTATATCTAGTTTCATTATTCATAATCTTCGTAATGTCAGTAACTTCCGCAATATTATTGGGTTTACTTAAGACCTGTTGTAGTTGGATGATTTTCTTGTTTTGCTCTTCTAGTTTTCGTGTTTCTTCTTTATTTCTTTTTAGCTGATCTTTAAGTAAAAGATCGATCAGCTTATCACCATTTTTATCCTCTAATATTTTTTTGAATATCTTTTAGTGAAAAGCCTAGTTCTTTTAAAAAGATAATCAGTTTTAATTGCTTTACCTGCTTAGCAGAATATAAGCGATAGCCACTTTCATGCTGGGTTTTACCAAACCTTTTTGATCATAATAGCGAATAGTTCTAGTGGTTATGTTAAATTTCTTTGCTAAATCTCCGATTGTATATTCTGACATTACTTTCTCACCTCACAACTTAAATATACGGGTTTACGCTACGTCAGAGTCAAGAATAAGCTAAATTTTCCTGAAAAAACTTCAAAAAGCAAATGTTTTACTCTTCCCCTATTGAAATTATTAACATTAATTGTATAATTTTAAGTGAATGTTCACTTTATACAAATTTCGGAGGACTAAATGAACGCAATCAGTAATTTCTTTCATTTAAAGGAGAACAATAGCTCCTTTAAGACCGAGCTTTTAGCCGGCCTAACTACTTTTGTAAGTATGTCTTACATTCTGTTCGTCAACCCCAATGTTTTGGGCGCTAGTGGTATGGATAAAGGTGCTTTGTTCACCGTTACCGCATTATCTGCTGCATTTACCTGTATCGTGATGGGACTTGTTGCCAACTATCCAATCGCTTCAGCTCCAACGTTAGGTTTGAACGCATTCTTCACTTACACAGTTTGTCTTGGCATGCACGTTAAATGGCAAACAGCTTTAGCTGCCGTTTTTGTTGCATCAATTCTTTTCATTTTACTAACTGTCTTTAAAGTTCGTGAGATGATCATTGATGCGATACCTGCAGACATTAAATATGCTATTTCTGCCGGTATCGGTTTATTCATAGCCTTCATCGGTCTTCAAGGTGGTAAGTTAATTCAAAACAGTGACTCAACTTTGGTTACTATCGGTAGCCTTAACAATCCAACTGTTTGGATCACTATTTTCGGTTTATTCATTACTATCTTCTTGATGATTGCCCGTGTACCGGGCGCCATCTTCATCGGTATGATTATATCTGCTGTCTTCGGTGTCGTTATTGGTCAAATTCCAATGCCTAAGAGTATTATCTCATCTGTTCCAAGCATCGCTCCAACGTTTGGTCAAGCAATCTTCCATATCGGTGACATCAACACCGTTCAAATGTGGGTAGTTGTCTTCACCTTCTTGCTTGTTACCTTCTTCGATACCACTGGTACCTTGATCGGTTTGGTTCAACAAGCTGGTTTGATGAAAGACAACAAGATGCCACGTGCCGGTGAAGCTTTAGCTGCCGACTCATCTGGTATGCTTGTTGGTTCAGTTCTTGGTACTTCACCAGTTGGTGCATTTGTGGAATCAAGTTCTGGTATTGCCGTTGGTGGTAGAACCGGTTTAACCGCAGTTTGGGTAGGTATCTTCTTCCTCATTTCTACAATCTTTAGTCCAATCTTAAGTGTCTTTACCACTCAAGTAACTGCTCCTGCCTTAATCATTGTTGGTGTACTGATGGCCGAAAACTTGGCTAACGTACATTGGACCAACCTCGAAATCGCCATTCCATGTTTCCTTATTGCCATCGGAATGCCTCTTACATACTCTATCTCAGACGGTTTAGGTTGGGGAATTATCGTTTACCCAATCTCAATGATCGCAGCAAAGCGTTTCAAAGAGATTACGCCAATGATGTGGATTCTATTTGTAGTATTCGTTATCTATTACATCGTTTTAAATGTCTAGCTAATTTCACTAGTAAAATACCTCTTTCAAAAACAAGTAGTTAACAGCTACTTGTTTTTTATTTCTCAGGAAATAACTATAATACATCTCCTCCCAACCCCAATTTGCTTATCTACTAGATTTCTGCTAGAATACTTAACAATCAATATATCTATATATCGTCGAGATAAGGTCGACAGTGTCTACCCTGAACCATAAATTCAGGACTATAGGTATTAGACGTCACAAATCGTTTAAAGGACATCTTTTACCCATAGTTGGTGGGTAACTGTGTCCTTTTTTCATTTGTTTTGGAGGAAAAATGCAGACATTAGATAAAGTCTTTCATTTACAGGATGCTCATACCACTGTTAAACGCGAGTTAATCGCTGCATTAACTACGTTTGTTAGTCTCTCCTACATCCTATTTGTTAACCCTAACATTTTGCACGCAGCTGGTATTCCAAAAGGTGCAGCCTTTACGGTTACCGCAGTAGCAACTGCCATTGGTTGTTTCTTGATGGGATTCATCGCGAACTATCCTATTGCGCTTGCTCCAACCTTGGGTAGTGGTGCCTTTTTCGCATACAACGTATGTGTTGGGATGCATATTTCCTGGGAAACAGCCTTAGCTGCTGTGCTTGTTGCATCAATCTTGTTCATTTTAATCACTGTTTTCAAATTGCGTGAAATGGTGGTTAATGCAATTCCACAAGATATGAAGTATGCAATTTCGGCTGGTATTGGTTTATTCATTGCCTTTATTGGGTTAAAAAATGGTCAATTAATCGTTAACAGCGATTCAACTTTAGTTACCTTGGGCAAGTTTAGTAATCCTGCCGTTTGGATTACTTTGTTCGGTTTAATTTTAACTGTTATCTTGATGTGTTTGAACGTACCTGGTTCAATTTTCATCGGGATGATCGTTACTGCTATCTTCGGTATGATCATTGGTCAAATTCCATTGCCTCACGGCATCGTTTCAGGTGCGCCAAGCATTGCACCAACCTTTGGTCAAGCCGTTTTCCACTTAAAGGATATTAATACCGCACAACTTTGGATGGTTGTTTTGACCTTCTTACTTGTTACTTTCTTTGATACTGCTGGTACTTTGATCGGTATGACTGAACAAGCCGGCATGGTTGATAAAGATGGTAAGATTCCACGGATCGGTCGTGCTTTCTTAGCCGACTCAACTGCTATGGTTGAAGGTGCTGTCTTTGGTACTGCTCCACTTGGTACTTCAGTAGAATCAAGTGCCGGTATCGCAATGGGCGGTAGAACTGGTTTAACCGCGATCTTTGTTGGTATCTTCTTTATCATCAGTATGATCTTCAGTCCACTTCTTTCCGTCATTCCAACTACTGTAACGGCTCCAGCCTTGATTATCGTTGGTGTCTTGATGGCAAGCAACTTGAGAAAGATTGATTGGGACAAGTTCGAAATTGCTTTCCCAGCATTTTTGACAGTTGTAGGGATGCCATTAACTTACAGTATTTCAGATGGTTTGGCTTTAGGATTGATCGCTTACCCTATCACTATGATCGCTTCTAAGCGTGCCAAGGAAGTTACTCCGATGATGTACATCCTATTTGTGGTATTCGTCATCTTCTTCCTGGTTACTAATTTATAAAACAAAAGAGATCCGTATGGGTCTCTTTTATTTTGCCTTTTTAAATTTTTTGTTGACAAATTATTTCCTAGGCCATATTATGATAACAGCATTAAAAACAAATTAAGCAACGACAAGGAAAGTAAAAAATAAAACTTTCTACAGAGAGTTTCTAGTTTGGTGAGAAGAAATGTCTGTTTTTATTTTTGAAAATGGCCTTCGAGCATGAACCTGCGATATTTAGCAGATTCAGGGTCCGCCCTCTATCGCGGTAGTGTATCGCCTTTTGGGCCGTACATGAACCGAGGTGGAACTTCCATAAAGAATAGGTGGTACCGCGTGATAAACGCCCTATTAGATCGACATGATCTAGTAAGGCGTTTTTTCTTTTTCATTGCTTAATTTTCGTCTATCGTAAAGGAGTTTAGCAATGAAAATATCAAAGAAGATTTTAGCAACAGGTACAATTATCGTTTCAGCATTAGCTCTTGCAGCTTGTGATAATCAATCAGCTTCACAAAAGAAAAAGCAAGTTTTAAATTGGTCAGAAACCACCCAGTTATCAACTCAAGATCCATCTTTAGCTACTGACACTACTAGTTTTCAAGCTTTATTAAACACCGGTGACGGTCTTTATCGTTTAGACAAAAACAACAAGCCTAGATTATCTTTAGCTAAATCCGTTAAAACATCTAAAGGCGGCAGAGTTTATGATTTCGTTTTACGTAAAAATGCTAAGTGGTCAAACGGCGATCCTCTTACTGCTAAAGATTTCGTTTATTCCTACCAAAGAACTGTCAACCCAGCTACCAAATCGCAAATGGCTTTCTACCTCTACCAAATTAAGAATGCTCAAGCAATCAACAGCGGAAAGAAACAGCCATCTACTCTTGGGGTAACCGCACCTTCTAAATATCATTTGCGTATAGAGCTCACTCGCCCACTCAGTTACTTCAAGAATTTACTTGCTTGGCCACTATTCTTCCCACAAAATCAAAAAGTAGTTCAAAAATACGGCAAACTCTACGGTACTCAAGCTAAATACACCGTTTCTTCAGGTCCATTCACTTTAACTAAATGGACAGGAAATAATAAAACTTGGACTTTAGCTAAAAATAAGAATTACTGGGATGCTAAAGATGTGAAATTAAGCAAAGTTAACGAACAAGTTAGTGAATCAACTACCACTAGCTACAATCTTTTCCAAGCTGGAAAAGCCAATGAAACAGGCTTAACAGGTCAACAAGTGGCAGCCAACAAGAATAAAGCTGGCTACCATGCAAGACTTTCTTCAGCTATTCGTCGTCTTGAATTAAATCAAAATAAAGTCAAAGCATTCAAAGATCTTAAAATTAGACAAGCATTCTCATACGCAATCAATCGTCAGCAATTGGCTAACAACATTTTAAAGGATGGTTCTATTCCAGCTAAAGGCTTCGTTCCATCAGGCATGGGTACAAATCCAAAAACTGGAGCTCAATTTGAAAATGACGCTTACGTAAAAAGTGGTGTCAGCTACGACTTGAAGAAAGCAAAGTCATTGCTTCAACAAGGCTATAAAGAAACTGGCATCAAATCTATTAAAGTTACTTTGCTAGCTAGTGATGATGACTCTTCAAAACAAACTGCTGAGTTCTTACAAAGTCAATTAGATCGTTTACCTAACGTAAATATCTCAATTCAAAATATTCCATTTACTCAATTAATTTCTCGTCAAACTATAGGAAACTATGAGATTACACTAAAGAATTGGCAAGCCGTTTTTGGTGACCCAATTAACTTCTTAGATGTTTTCCAAAAAGGATCAAGCTACCTTAACAACGGTTGGAACAACAATCAATTCAACAAATTGTTAGATCAATCTGAAAATGTCTACGGTAATAATCCTGTTAAACGTTGGAGCAGATTAGTAGCCGCTGAAAAGATCTTAATGAAAGATCAAGGTACCATTCCATTAGTTCAAGTAGCCCACCCTCAACTTCTTAAAACTGATGTTAAGAATGTATCCTTTAATCCAACCGGTGTACCATACGACTTTAAGAACGTTTATTTAGGCTAATAATCTTAAGAAAGACACACGTCTTTCTTTTTTTATAGTTTCAGTGTTTACAAATGTAGATTTTAGTTGTATAGTTACAAATGTAAACGAAAGGAGGAAAAGATGGTTACTCTTCAAGAAAAAGAAAGCACAATTTCCAATAGTGAATGGGAAGTCATGCGTATTATATGGACTCTTGAACCGGTTAATTCAACTAAAGTAATTCAAGAATTGCAGGCTAAAAAAAATTGGTCTGAATCTACAATCAAGACTTTGCTTCGTCGTTTGGTTAAAAAGAATCTGCTAGAGCCCTCTAAGGAAGGCAGACACTTTGTTTACTCTTCTAAGATCAATCAAACGCAGGTAATGACAGAAGCCGCTGAAGAGCTTTTAAATCGCATGTGCGACATGCATAAAGGCGAAGTGCTCTTGCAGCTGTTAACCGATTCTCCTATTTCAAAAAGTGATTTAGCAAAAATGCAGCAAGTAATTTCTGAAAAAGAAAAAAGTGCCCCTGACATGGTTCCTTGCAACTGTTTGCCAGATAAAGAGCACGTCTGCTAGGGAGGAAAAGATATGGGTATTTCACAAATTATCACGTTGATCGTGGCCATCTTGCTGATCGGCTTCATTCTTTGGTGGTTCTTCGGTAAACACCAAGAAGCCGTCGGCACAGCCATAGTTGACCAAGGTACGCAAGAAGCAAACATCGTCGTTAAAGGTGGCTACTCCCCTTCAACCGTTGTGCTTAAGCAAGGCATACCTGCCAAGGTAAACTTCGATATGAATGATTCAACAGCATGTTTGTCTCACGTTGTTTTTGAACAACTCGGTGTTGATAAAGATTTAACTAAGCAAAAAATTACTACTATTGATATTCCCACTGACAAGAAAGGCACTTATAACTTTGCTTGTGGTATGGATATGTTTCATGGAAAGGTTGTTGTTAAATAATGAGTATTTTTTCAAAGAATCAAACTAAAAAAGTTGTCGTAAACGCAGAAAATCATGGTTACAAGCCTGATATTGTTACTTTCAAGCAAGGCAAGCCTGCTCAATTGAAGTTTATTTCTTCAGACAATATGGGATGTATGAACGAAGTCGTTTCAAAGGACTTAAACTTTGACGAAAAATTAGACGGTAAAAAAGAAGTTACTATTGATGTTCCAACCGACAAACCAGGTACTTACAACTACGCTTGCGGAATGGACATGTTCCATGGGAAGGTCGTCGTTAAGTAATGAAACTTTCAAACATTAAACGGTTTTGGATTTCATTTATCTTATCAATTCCAATGCTTATCCAAATGTTTGCCATGCCATTCCATTGGATGATGCCTGGCTACAATTGGATCGCATTTATAACAACAACGATTATTATGGCTATTTCAGCCGCTCCATACTGGAGTAGTGCCTGGGCCGCTTTCAAGCATCATAGCGCTAATATGAATACGCTGGTTGCTGTTGGTACTGCTGTTGCCTATTTCTACAGTATCTTCGCTATGTTCACCGGACATGAAGTTTACTTTGAAAGTGCCGCATTTGTAACGGTCTTCGTTCTTTTGGGCGACGCTATGGAAGAGAAGATGCATAATAACGCATCTAACGCTTTAGCTAAGTTGATTGACTTGCAAGCTAAGGACGCCGAAGTTGAACGTAACGGTGAATTCGTTAAGGTGCCACTTGATCAAGTTAAGGTTGGCGACATTATCCGCGTTAAGCCTGGTGAAAAGGTTCCAGTTGATGGTGTTATCGTCAACGGTTCAACTACTATTGATGAATCAATGGTTACCGGTGAAAGTATGCCAGTAACTAAGAAAAAAGGCGATGACGTTGTAGGTTCAACTATCAACACTAACGGTACATTTAATTTTAAAGCAACCAAAGTTGGTAGCGACACGATGCTTTCACAAATCGTTGATTTAGTTAAGAAGGCGCAAACTAGTCACGCCCCTATCCAAAACTTGACTGATAAAATCTCCAATATCTTCGTACCTGCTGTTTTAATTATTGCGATTATTACCTTCGTTATTTGGTACGTATTCTTGAACGCTCCATTAGTTACTGCATTGCTATTTGCAGTTTCTGTTGTAGTTATTGCTTGTCCTTGTGCCCTTGGACTTGCCACTCCTACTGCATTGATGGTTGGTACTGCACGTAGCGCTAAGATGGGCGTTTTAATCAAAAACGGTGAAGTTCTTGAAGAAGTTAGCGACCTTGATACTGTTGTCTTCGACAAGACCGGTACTATTACCGTTGGTAAGCCTCAAGTAACCGATGTTGTTGGTGATCAAAACAAGGTTTTGACTATTGCCGCAAGTTTGGAAGAAAACTCTGAACACCCACTTGCGACAGCTGTAGTTAAGAAAGCCAAGGAAGACAAAATTGCTTTAGCTCAAGTTAAAAACTTTGCTGCAATTGAAGGTAAAGGAGTTAGAGCCAGTTATGATGGTCAAACTGCTTTCGTAGGTAGTGACAGATTGCTTGAAGATATTTCCATTTCCCAGGAAATGAAAGATCAAGCCATTAAGTTGCAAAAAGAAGCTAAAACTGTTGTTTATGTTGGTTTAGGTCAAGAAATCATCGGTTTAATTGCTATTCAAGATGTTCCTAAGCCAAGTTCAAAGGCTGCTATTGCCGAGCTTAAGAAGCGTGGTTTAAAGACTATCATGCTTACTGGTGATAACCCTAATGTAGCTAACGCTATCGGTAAGGAAGTTAGCATTGATCAAGTTATCGCTGGCGTTTTGCCAACTGAAAAGGCTGCTGAAATTAAGAAGTTGCAAGATGAAGGTAGAAAGGTTGCCTTCGTAGGTGACGGTATCAATGATGCTCCTGCCTTGTCTACTGCTGATGTTGGTATTGCGATGGGTTCTGGTACAGATGTTGCTATTGAATCCGGTGGTATCGTCCTCGTTCAGAACGATTTAATGGGCGTTGTAAGAGCTTTGGACATTTCTAAGAAGACTTTCAACAGAATCAAATTAAACTTGTTCTGGGCCCTTATTTACAACACTATCGGCATCCCTATTGCCGCCGGCCTCTTCATGGGCTTAGGTTTGACCTTGAGTCCTGAACTTGCAGGTTTAGCAATGGCCTTCAGTTCCGTATCAGTTGTAACCAGCTCTCTTCTTTTAAACAAGACTAAAATTGCTGGTGAAGCAGCATAAAATATCTAAAAACGCATCCCTTGAGGATGCGTTTTTATTTTTCTTTTCGTTAATAAACTCCGTATAATTAAATTAGCTATTCAAAGGAGTTTTTTAATATGTTAACCTTTTTCTATTGGCTTTTAGCCTTGTTTCTAATCAATCTTGGGCTCTTTATCTTTGTACTAACGCATGAACGGCGTTCAATGTGGGCTGGATTGACCCTAACTTCTACCTTAATGTTTCTGGCTTTTCTAGCTGTCGATTTTCTAATCGTTGTCGACACTGAGCACCCCGAACAGCATCAATTAATTTCTGGATTCTTACTCTTAGTAGCCGTAGGCATCGCTTTATTCATCTTTGCCTTCGTCTTTCTTTTAATTGCCATCTTTCTCTATAACGGCATCAAGATCTTAATCAAAGAAGGCACTAGATGGACTAACTTCCTGTCTCTAGGAACAGGTATCGTCATCATTTTACTAATTTTCGCCTACCCTGCTTTTGGTCGTTTCAATTCTGCTCCTTGGTTCAGATTTATTTATCTATTTTTATCAATGAGCATTCTTTATTTAATCTTCATCATGATGATGTATACCCTGACTGCTTGGTTGAACCTCATTAATTTCAATATCAAGAAGCTAAACTACGTTGTCGTTCTAGGTGCAGGATTAATTGGCAAAAAAGTTACGCCACTTCTTGCCAGCCGAATCGATCGCGGAATTGAAATTTATCACAAAAATCCTGGCTCAAAATTGATCATGTCTGGCGGCCAAGGTCCCGATGAAGAAATTCCTGAAAGCCACACCATGGCCGCTTATGCGGAAGAACATGGCGTGCCCCAGTCTGACATCATCATTGAAGATCGTTCCAAGACAACTAATCAAAACCTTAGGTTTTCACATCAACTGATGCAGCCTGACAGCACATTTTGTATCGTTACTAATTCGTATCACGTTTATAGAGCGCTTGTTTTGGCTAAGCGACAAGGCTTAAAGTGTATTGGCTATGGTGCCAAGACCAAGTGGTATTTCACCTTAAACGCCTTTATTCGCGAATTTATTGCCTACCTAGTTATTACTAAAAGAATGCAATGCACTATCATTGGCTTCTTTGCCTTGATCAATATCGGCTTGGCATTTGTGTATTACGTCATTCGCCCATTATAAGCTATTAATTTTTAACAATAGTAATCTCTCGGCGATTGACCCTGATCTTATTTTCCTTTTCTAATAGCTTCAATTGTCTGCTCAAAGTTTCAGGACTGGTTCCTAAATAACTGGCTAAATCTTTCTTTTTCAAAGGGAGAGAAAATCTAGCTGAGCCCAACTTTTGACTTTGTTCAACCAGATAATCCATCAAGCGGTCTTTGGCATTCATCGAATTTCTTCGAATTGAATTCGTTTCTGCCGCTACTAGCTTTTCACCAAATGTATTAAGCAAATTGATGACTAAATCTGGCGTCTTTTTAAGCAAGTTTTGAAAATCATCACGATTAATTGAGCAGACATACGTATCTTGCAACGCCTGAATATAATTTTCATGATTTGGTTCTTTAAAAAGACTCTGCTGTCCAGCATAATCACCCTTATTGATTACGCCCAACACAGTTTCTTTGCCGTCTTCATTCAGGCTATAAATCTTGGCACTACCCTCATCCATGAAGATCATGCCTTCCTTACCGTCGCCTGGCTGACGAATAATTGTATTTCTTGGGAAATATTCCTGATGAGTTGAGATTGCTGCAATTTTCTTTAGGGCATCAGATGATAAGGATGAAAATAAATCTGCCCTACTGATACAAGCTACTGCCGAATGTTTTTTCATATTTCTTACTCCTAGAGAAAAAGCAGATTGCGTTTGCAACCTGCTTTTAATTTACTTATCTTTTTTCTTCTTTTTGTCTTTTGAATCTTTATTAAGCAATTCTTCTGGATCCTTGTGCTTTGGTGTCTTCTTTGGATCTGGAACCGTCGCAAAGCGATCAAGCATCTTTTGTAAATTGTTAGGGTTGTCAAATGTTAATCCCATAGAACATCTTCCTTTCGTTTGCTTAATTATATAAAAAACTTTTATTCACTACCAACTTATTTATCCACGATTATCGAGGAATTTTTGCATCCTAATCATCTCTGAGCCGGCCAAATCAACGCTGATCACGTCCTCATAATCATGATCGCTGACATCACCTACAGCGTATTCAGTTGCAATTTTTAAATCAAAGCCATCATCATTATAAGATGAAATGAGTCCCAAACGGTCAGGATAATGATAAATTGAATCGCTAACCTTGATTATTTTGTCTTCTGGCCATTCTTCAATTACTTCAGGTATTGACCTAATCTCCCCCTGCAGATTAACAGAATGCTCCAAATGATCCGGATCAAAACTGCCATTTTCTTTTTGCCAATTAACTAGGTAGTTAAAGTAATTAAGTCTCTCAGATTCCTCAGTTAAATGGGCAATGTGATTACGTGCAATTACTGCAATGGATTCGACTTGACCCAAATCATTCAAGCTTTCAAGAATCATATTTTCATCATCATACTTAACGATTCTGCCAATTGCAAAACTGCCAAATTGGTCATCAAAAGTATAATCAAAATAAATTTCTGCCAGTTCTAGATCATTGCCATAATCTTTATGTTGCTTCAGATAATGGATAAACAAGCGATTATCTATGCTGTTAATGTCGACACAGACAATATCAGCTAATGGGATGACGGTAGCGTATTGTTCTAGTGTCTGTTCATTCTTTTCAAAGATGCGTATTTCGTCTTTATCCAGCTGCGTGATCAGGCCAGTATAATTAATCCCTGTCTTGGTTTCAAACGTGATAAATAGCTGAGAATCGGCCACATTCAGTAAAAGATCATAAATATTGGTAAAGTCCCAATTAAGTACTTTTGCATTCAATTGTTTCATGTGAAACGGATCATTAATATCAGCTAACGCGTAGTAATGCAGTGTTGGCGTATTATCTTCGATCTTGGCTACTTGATCTTCTTTAATAAAAACGACACCACCACGGTTACCATCCTGATCAACAGATTCTAAAGTTATCCAGCCATGCTGGCGGGCAATTATTTTACCCACATAATAAGAAGTCGCATCAATGAAAGTGATGCTGGCATCCCCATCGATATTATATTGTTCTTGATCTGCGTTTAACGTAATCTGTACTAGATTATCCAATCTCATCCCTCTTTTCTACATGAGCTTAAGTATCTACCATTACTTATTTTTGTGCAAGAAAAAAGGCGGCTTCTTATGTGCCGCCCTCCATTCTTTTTTCTAACCGTCGAGTTCAACGCCCTGCAGCTGTTTCATCCTGCTATAAACTCGTCCGCGCTGACTTGAATCAAACTCTAGAATGAGCATATCGCCACCCCGGATAATTGTTTGACCCGTTGGGATAATTTCACCCCCATCACGGTGAATAGTTCTAACTCTAGTATCATCAGGCCACTTAATATCTGCGACCTTTTTATCAACTAATTTACTGCTCTCATAGACCGGCAGAACCATTTGATCGGTCTCGCCAGTATAGTTAGCCTTGCGATCGCTGCTAGTGTCCATAGCGGCTGCGAGAAGACCGTAAATTGGTTTGCCACCAAGTAGTTCATCAACCAAAAGTGCAATAAACGCAACAACTGCTAATGGCATTAAATGAAGCAACGAACCAACCATTTCGGTAATCAAAATAATTGCAGTAAATGGTGCCCGGATAATTGCAGCAAAATAGCCTGCCATTGAAAAGATGACCAGGTTAACTACCAAGCGTTGTGGTAATAATCCAAGTTGAACCATAAACATACCGTAAGTAGCACCAATCAAGGCACCCATCGTCAGAATCGGTAAGAAGATACCACTTGGTAAACCTGAATCATAAGCTACGATTGAAAAGACGATTCTCATTACGTAGTAAAAGGCCAAAAGTCCAACTAAGCCCCAACCTGTTTTGGTAATCATGTTAGGAAGTGACAAAATCAAGCGATTACCTGGACCAGTAATTAAAGGCCAGAAATAAGCGATTGGAATCAAAAGTGCTAAAGGAATAAGACCATGTAACCAACGTGGTAAAAAGGTGATTTTAGCATAGACCTTTTTTAGGCTAAATAAGCCCACCTTGTAGAGGTGACCCAATAGTCCCAATAAAACGCCCAAAATAATTAAATGCCAATAAAGATTAATTGGAAAAGAATAATTATATGGAATTGCCAGTGCATGATGAAGTCCAAACAAGTTGGAAACAACGAAGTTAGAAGCAATCGCACCGGCTAAAGCGTTCATCCACACAAGAGGGGAAAAGTTATGAAAGACTTCTTCTAAGACAAAGAGTGCACCACTGAGAGGAGCACCAAAAGCGGCAGCTAAACCACTAGAAGCACCAGTAGCCAGCAATACTCTTGTATTAAGCTTGTTTTGCTTAAAGCCTTCACCTACACCTTGACCGATTGTTGAACCTAGTTGCAAGGAGGGTCCTTCTGGCCCTAAGAATAGACCTGTTCCGATAACTAAAATGCCGCCAATTAGCTTGCGCCATAAAATTGGGAACCATTGCAAAGTTAACTTCCCTTGCAACTGCAATTTTACTTCTGGAATACCAGATCCACCAACATGCGGATATTGTTTAACAAAGTAGCCGGCAATTACCGCCACTGCAATAAAGCCCACAATGATTGCGATGAACCAAAGCGGATTTTGATGAGCCAGTTGGAACAAATGAAGCCAAAAGGCCGAAGTGGTTTCAATACCGAATCTAAACAGACCAACTACTATTCCAGTACAAATGCCGACGATCAGCGCTTGGAGTAGCAGATTTATATTAGTTTTATTTCCCTCGTCTTTCATAGAATCCCCTCTTTAAATCGAAAAATATGCCGATATTTATTGTACACTAAAAAGCCAGCTAGAATATGTTCTAACTGGCTTTTTTTAGTTTCACATGAAACCTAATTATTTTTCTTCATACCATTCAGTGTGGAATGTACCCTTACGATCATTTCTAAGGTAAGTGTGAGCACCGAAGTAGTCACGTTGACCTTGGATCATGTTAGCTGGCAATTTGGGATTGAAGATTGATTCCAAGTAGTTGAGTGCTGCGCTCAAAGTTGGTGTTGGAACGCCAGCCTTTGTAGCAAATTCAACTGATTTTCTTAATGATGGAAGGTTGTCTTCCATCAACTTTCTGAAGTAACCATCTTCAAACAAGTTAGTAAGCTTCTTGCCATTTGAGTAAGCATTTTCGATATCTTTAAGCATTGCGGAACGAATGATACAGCCGGCTTCCCAACCTTGGGCAATTGACTTGTATCTAAGGTCCCAGTTGTAAGCTTTAGCAGCCATAGTTAATTCTTGGAAACCTTGAGCATATGCGACAGCTTGAGCTAATTGCAAAGTCTTACCGAATTCGTCAACTAAGTCTTCAGGGATTTCACCTTCATACTTAAATTCAGTTGGCTTAATGCCGCTTTCAAGTGCCAAATGAGTTTGTTTACTCATGAAACGTGCCATAACGGCTTCGGCAATAACTGTTACAGGTGCACCAAGAGCTACACCATCTTCGAGAGTCCAGTTACCAGTACCCTTGTATGAAGCAACGTTTAAAATGTGATCAATGATGTTGTCTGAAGTGAGATCATCCTTTTGCTTCAAAACCTTTGAAGTGATTTCACTTAAGTAAGCTTGTACCACGCTGTGGTTCCACTTATCAAAGATTTCTGACATTTCATCGTCACTCTTATGAGCAACATCACGGAGCAGGCTGTAAACTTCTGAGAATTCTTGCATGATGGCATATTCAATACCGTTGTGAACCATCTTTACGTAGTGACCTGCACCTTCAGGACCCATGTAACTTACACAAGGCTTACCTTCTTTGTTCTTAGCAGCAATGGCTTCAAGAATTGGAGCAACTTCCTTGTAAGCTTCTTCGTCACCACCTGGCATAAGAGCAGGACCATTTAAGGCACCTTCTTCACCACCGGAAACACCCATACCAATGAAGTGAATGCCATGCTTTTCCATTTCGTGGTAACGACGGTTAGTGTCGTGGTAGTTTGAGTTACCACCATCGATCACGATGTCGCCTTTATCCAAAAGTGGAAGCAACTTATGTAAGGTCTCATCAACTGGAGCACCAGCCATAATTTGGATCAAAATTTTACGTGGCTTTTCAAGTGAGTTAACAAATTCTTCCAATGTATAGCATGGCTTTAACTTGTCATCTTCATATTTTGCTAAAGCATCAATTTCAGGTTTATCAATTGAATAACCTGAAACTGAAAAGCCGTGATTTCTAACGTTTAAAGCAAGATTTTTGCCCATAACAGACAAACCGATAACGCCGAATTGTTGCATATCTTTATAACGTCCTCCATTTAATCAAAATTTATCAGTTATTATTATACGTTTTAGTATAGAAAAAAGCGAAACGAAAAGGTCTAAAATTTTCGGTATGGTTAATAACTGTTTTATTATTGCCTAAAAATGTTTCACACACGTTTTTTTGATTTCCCAGGAAATATTTCTTAGAAAAAAAGGCGAGATTTTCATCTCGTCTTTTTATGGTTATTACTCAAATGAATTAGTGTTGTGAAGCACCGGAAACTGTATCAGGAGCAGTATCTTCTTCTGGTTCTGATTCTTCATGTTGAGATGCACCTGTTGCAGCGTCAGCTTCCAAGCCATACTTTTCAGCAAAGTAGCTGAATGGCTTCAAGTCTTCTGCTTCATACTTCTTAACGAATGCTGGATCATCCAGTGAATTCAATTCAGTTGAGTAAGGCATGTTGTGAGTGTATTTAACATCAATCAACATTGGGCCATCCATCTTCTTGAATTCGTCAACTGCTTCTTCGAATTCCTTCTTGGTGCGAACCACTACACCCTTAACATTCATACCTTCAGCAACCTTAGCCCAGTCGTTGTCTGGAAGTTTTACACCTGATAATGGTTGGTGAGATTCATCTACTTGTTCAGCTTCGATGTAGCCTAAAGTTTCGTTAGTAAATACTACGTTCAAGATATGCATGTTGTAGCGTGACATAGTCAAAAGTTCTTGGTTCATCATGGCAAAGCCACCATCACCAGCTAAGTTCCAAACTTCACGGTCTGGGTAAACTGTAGCTGCCATCAATGCGGCAGGAGCACCGTAACCCATAGTTGCGTGAAGGCCAGAAGTTGTCCACTTTTGATCATCGTGTAAGTTCAAAAGACGGCAAGAGTCAACGTTTACGTTACCTACATCGATAGCAAAGACAGCGTTGTCGTCAGCCTTCTTGTTGATAACATCCCAGATTGGTTCTTGACGAACTGGCATCTCATCTGAGTTCTTGAAGCTGTCTTCCCATGCATCCCAGTTTTCACGGTCTGCAATAGCAGCCTTGTAAAGTGGTGATTCATTTCTTTCTTCACCAGCATCAATGATAGCGCGAAGTGCCTTCTTAGCATCTGCAAGCATTGATACATCAGTTGAGTGACGCTTACCAAACTTAGCAGGGTCAACATCAATTTGGATAACCTTAGCGTTCTTAGGGAACCATAATACTGAGAATGGTGAGTTATTGCCGACCCAAACAACTAAGTCAGTTGCCATTTGAACTTCTTGAGCTGCCTTAGGTCCGATACGACCGATAGTACCCATGTATGCTGGGAACTTGTCTTCAACAACACCCTTGCCTAAGTATGATGACATAATAGGTGTCTTGAACTTTTCAGCGAATTCCTTAACTTCTTCGCCAGCATCCTTAGCACCTAAACCAATGTACATTGTTGGGTTCTTTGCTTCCCTCAAAAGCTTAACAGCTTCATCAACTGAAGTCTTAGTTGGTGCTGGGTAGTTTGGCTCTGGATGAGCATCCTTGTTTACACGGAAGTTGTCCTCAATCTTTTGCCAACCGTAGTCCTTAGGAATGATTAAAACTGCAGGACCTTTTCTTGCGTAGGCTTGACGGATAGCTTCGTCAGTCAATACTGGAATAAGCTCTGGAGTCTTAGCTGAAGCGCACCAAACGCTAGCGTCTAAGAACCATTTATCTTCATCAAAGGCTTGGAAGAAGTCGATGTCTTGTTTGCTAGTTGGAACATTAGCTACGATGGCAAGCATTGGAGTCTTGTCAAACTTAGCGTCGTACAAGCCGTTGAACAAGTGGGCAGCACCAGGACCAGCTGAGCCAAAACATACACCCAATTTACCAGTAACTTTGTATTCAGATGAAGCAGCAAGTGCGCCAGCCTCTTCGTGACGAACTTCGATAAATTTCATCTTATCTCTGAAGTCGTAAATAGCATTCATGCTGGAGTCGAATGATCCACCTGGGAAACCATAGATATGATCAATTCCCCAGTCATAAATAACTTTAAGCATTGCATCAGAACCATTAATTTTAGTCATATAAGTGCATCTCCTTAGTTTCGTTTCTTTCATAATGTATTAAAACACATTTTTTCACGTTTGCAAAACGCCAAAAGTATTGTTATTATGCGGATGAAAACGCTTTTGTAATAATAATCATTTCACAAGCTCAGATAAATTATTACTTACGCCTTGCTAAATGATAGCGTTTTACATTGTGATTTAATGAACATTATTATACTAAAATTTTTTCATTTTATATATATTTTTATTTACTTATAGCTAAAATTTAAGAAAATTTTTTCAATTATTTTTTTCCTTGGCCCTAATTATTTCCTGGGTTATCTTATTTCCAGTAAAAAAAGAGGGACATGATTATTTTTGAATCATGCCCCTCTTTATCTTTTAGCAAAAATTATTTTTTAATTCTTGAATAGCGTCCGTTTTGAATGTAAACACTCAAAATAGCCAAATCAGCTGGGTTTACCCCGGAAATACGCTCTGCTTGGGCCAAAGTCTCTGGACGAATCTTTTCAAACTTTTGACGTGCTTCAGTTGCCAAGCCTTCAATTGCTTCATAATCAATATCTGCAGGAATCTTCTTAGCTTCTTGGCGCTTCAAACGAGCGATACGAGTTTCCTCTTTCTTGATATAACCAGCATATTTAATGCCGATTTCTACCTGTTCCTTTACGTAACGGTCGCCTGGAATCTTTTCACCAGTTAATCTTTCGATGTCAGCAATCTTTACATTTGGACGACGCAAGAAGACGTCTGCCTTAACCCCAGCCTTCATTTGTTCTTGGCCAATGCTCTTCAAAAAGTCTTGCACCTCATCAGTCAAGTGAACTGTAATTTCATGCAATCTTTCTTTAGCTTTCTTAATGGCCTGCTTCTTTTCTTCGAATCTCTTGTAACGCTCATCAGAAATAAGACCTAATTCATGACCGTATTCAGTCAAACGCAAGTCGGCGTTATCAGTACGTAAAATCAAACGGTATTCTGCACGGCTAGTAAGCAAACGATATGGTTCGTTAGTGCCCTTAGTTACCAAGTCATCAATCAAAACACCGATGTAAGCATCGTTTCTACCCAAAGTAAAGCCAGGCTTGTTTTGAGCAGAAAGCGCAGCGTTAATACCGGCGATCAAGCCTTGACCTGCAGCTTCTTCATAACCGGAAGTACCGTTCATTTGACCTGCAGTAAATAAGTGCTTTACGTTCTTAGTTTCCAAGGTATGCTTCAATTGCCATGGTTCAACTACGTCATATTCAATTGCATAGCCTGGACGCATCATTTCAGCATGTTCAAGTCCGGCAACAGAGTGAACCATCTTTAATTGAACTTCTTCTGGCATTGAAGTTGAAAAGTCACCTACATAAACTTCCTTGGTAGTCTCACCTTCTGGTTCAAGGAAAATTTGGTGACGATCCTTATCAGCAAAACGTACAACCTTGTCTTCAATAGATGGACAATAACGAGGTCCTACCCCCTTAATTACACCAGTAAACATAGGTGCACGGTCAAGATTGTTGCGGATAATCTCATGCGTGGTTGGGTTAGTATAAGTCATCCAGCAAGAAATTTGGTGTTGTAAATAATCGGCATCCTTGGTTTCAAATGAGAAGTGACGTGGAGTCTTGTCGCCAGGTTCTTCTTCGGTCTTGGAATAATCAATAGTATTGCCGTTAACACGTGGAGGCGTACCGGTCTTGAAACGACGAAGCTTAAAACCAAGCTTTTCCAAATTCTCAGACAACTTAATTGAAGGAGTAGTGTTGTTAGGTCCTGATGAATAAGTAAGTTCACCAATAATGATTTTACCGCGGGCAGCAGTACCAGTAGTCAATACAACACTTTTAGCATGGTATTTAGCACCAGTATTGGTAATTACTCCTTTGCAGACGCCATCTTCAACGACAACTTCATCTACAATTGCCTGACGCAAAGTCAAGTTAGGTGTATTTTCAATGGTATCCTTCATGTGTTCATGATATTGCCACTTATCAGCTTGAGCACGAAGTGCACGCACTGCAGGACCCTTACCAGTATTAAGCATCCGCATTTGAATGTAGGTAGCATCAATGTTTTTACCCATTTGACCACCTAAAGCATCAATTTCTCTAACAACGGTACCCTTGGCTGGACCACCTACAGATGGGTTACATGGCATGAAAGCTACCATATCAAGCCCAATAGTTAACAGTAATGTCTTTTGTCCCATGTGGGCACTAGCAAGAGCAGCTTCACAGCCTGCGTGACCCGCTCCTACAACGATTACATCATATTCATTTGAATCATATGTCTTAATCATTATTTCCCCTACTTTCCTAAACAGAATTGACTGAACAAAGTTGTGATCAATTCATCCGGTGCACTTTCCCCTGTAATCTCACCTAGTGTATCCCACGCACCAGTGAAATCAATCTGTGCAATATCCACAGGCACGCCGTCATTCACAGCTTGCACAACATCCTGCAATTCCTTTTTCGCCTTTTGCAAAAGTGAAGTTTGGCGTTGGTTGGTAACCATAACCTGATCATTTGAGTTTTCAATCCCTGAGAAGAATAACTTGCTGATCACTTCTTCAAGCTGATCTAGATTCTTTTCCTTCAAAATTGAAGTTGAAATAACTTCGCTGCCAGTCATTTGCTTCATCTGATCAACTGTCAGCTTTTGACCCAGATCAGATTTGTTTAAAATGATAATCCGCTTCTTATCTTTAGTTTCGTCAATAAGTGCTTTATCTTCATCTGTTAATTCTTGACTAGCATCGATTAACAAGAGAACAAGATCTGCTCGTTCAAGAGCTTTTTTAGATCTTTCCACACCAATTTTTTCCACTTTATCATCAGTATGGTGAATACCCGCAGTATCAATTAATTCTAGAGGTACACCTTTTACAGATACATATTCTTCAAGCGTATCACGCGTAGTCCCAGCGACATCAGTTACGATAGCCTTGTCGCTTTGGGTTAAGTAGTTTAGCAATGAAGATTTGCCAACATTTGGCTGCCCTACAATCGCTGTCGCAAGGCCGTTACGCAAGATTTTACCCTCTTGAGCAGTACTCAAAAGTCGATCAATTTTTTTAATTACTGAGTTTGCTGTATCCGCCATTTGCTTAGCAGTTACAGTATCGGCATCATACTCTGGGTAGTCAATATTAACTTCCACATTGGCAAGCGTATCTAAAATTTCTTGACGCATTGCACGTATCTTGTGCAAAAGTCCACCTTCAAGTTGTTTTTCCGCAACTTTTCGTGCCTTGTCAGTCTTAGCACGAACGATATCCATCACACTTTCGGCCTGGGTCAAATCGATTCGTCCATTTACAAAGGCCCGCTTGGTGAATTCGCCAGGGTCTGCCATTCGAGCACCGCGGCTTAAAAGAAGCTGCAAAATACGGTTAGTAACAACGATACCACCGTGACAATTGATTTCAACGATATCTTCACGGGTAAAAGTCTTAGGCGCACGCAACACAGTAACCATTGCTTCATCAATAGTTTCACCAGTATCAGGGTCAATAATATGACCGTAGTGGATCGTATGAGTTGGAACTTTAGCTAAATTAGCACCTTTAAAAACCTCATTAGCAATTTTAACTGCATCTTCACCGGACATTCGTACTATGGAAATTCCACCTTCACCAATAGGGGTAGAAATCGCTGCAATTGTATCAAATTCTGTTAAAGTTTGAGCCATAATTTTCCCTTTTCTCAATAAAAAAAGTGCATTATCCCACCACGAATAAACATGATGGATAAAGCACTTTGACTACTTTATCTAAAATCATTTTTAGATTAAATATTCTTTTATTTTTGTTTGCGTCCTAAACGCTTGTAGGTTCTTCTTAGCTTACGTTTACGTTCGCGTTCTGCCTCAGCCTTTGCTTCTTGTTCTCTCTTGTATTTAAGAGGGTTTTGCAAAATAAAGGTTTGAACTGCCTGGAATAAGTTAGAAATTACCCAGTAAAGTGTGATGGCTGATTGGAATTTCAAGGCCATTACACCAACCATAATGGACATTCCGTAAGTCATTATCTTGGTCATTCCATTTTGAGATGACGCAGGTGTTGATAATTGACTAATATATGTAGACAAGAAAGTAAACGCCATTGCCAAGATAGGCATAACGAAATATGGGTCTGGTTTACTCAAATCCATCCATAAAAAGCGTCCAGTCTGCAATTGTGGTGTACGTAAAATCGCACCATACAAAGCATACATAACTGGCAACTGAATGATCAGAGGCAAGCATCCAGCATATGGATTTACTCCTGCTTCCTTATACAGTTTGTTAGTTTCTTGTTGTAATAACGATCTTGATTCAGTGTCACGTCCTGGATACTTCTTACGCAGCTCATTGATTTGTGGTTGGATGCTTTGCATCTTAGTTGTGCTTCGAATTGAAATAGCATTCAAAGGCAACAAGATGACACGAACAATAACAGTGAAGACAATGATTGCCCAACCATAGCTATTGCCCATTAACTTAGCTAGCCACAAAATGAAAGCTGACATGTAATAAACAATCCAGCGGTCCCACCAGTTACCACTTGTGTGTGATACTGGTGCCACTTGACCGTTTGCACCCTGACTTACACACCCTGTCAAAACAACAGCCAAGGTGATTACAGCTAGGACTGCAAGAAGACGTTTGACATTTCTTTTAGTCAGAATGTCCTTCAATCTAATTTTCCTCAACTTCATCTGGCATTTCTTCAATGATATGTGCCAAAGCTAACGCATGTAGCAAGTTCTTGCGTACCTTAACAATATCAAAATCGCGAGCATAAGGCCGCGTAATGATTAAAAAATCAACATTTGGATTAATTTGCAATTTTTCTTCATCAATTACGGCCCGAATATAACGCTTGAGTCGATTACGTGCGACAGCGGTATGACCAACCTTCTTGCCTACAGAAATACCTACCCGAAAATGTTTATTTTCAGGTTTTTCTACTACATATATGACAAAAGCACGGTTAGCGACGGAGTCGCCAGATTCGAAAACTTGCTGGAAATCTTTTTCAGATTTTACTCGATAAGACTTTCTCAAAACGTTTCATTCCACTCTAGTAGACTAAAAAAACCACTGGGATTCAGTGGTTTAAGCAGATAAGACTTTTCTACCTTTTGCACGGCGTCTTGCTAAAACCTTACGGCCATTTGATGTGCTCATGCGCTTCATAAAACCGTGAACACGTGAACGGTGACGCTTCTTAGGTTGGTAAGTTCTTTTAGTTGTCATTATAAACTGCACCTCCATAAATTCTTTGTGCCAACTGCACAATTTCTTACTAAGGATAGCACGAATAGCAATAAAAACCAAGTATTTCTTGAAAATAATGCTGCACTCTTTACTACACATTTTTCGATTTTTTGGCTATTTTTGTGTGGATAAAAAATATTTTTATTTTTCCACAAAGCAAAATTCACAAATTAATCCCTAGTTTTTTCCACAACTCACATCGTGTTAAAAACTTAATTCACACTATGTGGATAACGCATATAGATTTTGAATTAAAGTCTTGGTACAATAGCTTTTGCTATCCACACTTAAACTGTGCATAAAGTAATCGTTTCGCCTCTGTCATGTCAAATTGTGCATATTAAATTCTAAAATATCCACAGGATGTTTATACTGTTAATATTTATTTTGCCTGTGGAAAACTTTTTATCAACATGCTAAAATAAATATGCTTTTTATCAACATGGAGGAATGCAAATTGTTCGACATTGAGAAATTTTGGCAACACTTTAACGACGAAATGCGCGCTCGTTTTAATGAAGTTGCCTATAATGCATGGTTTAAAAATACTAAACCTATTTCTTATGATAAAAAAACTCATGAACTACAAATTTTAGTTCAAAATCCTGTTGCAAAAGGTTACTGGGAGAAAAATCTTTCGTCACAATTAATCCAATCAGCATACGGCTATGCTGGTATCGAAATACTACCTGTATTTAAGATATCTGAAGACAGTGACACGCCTGAAAGAATCGTAACTCCTGAGCCACAACACGATATTCGAGTGCAGCCAAGAAATAGGGAACAACAAGAATTCACTAAAGATTTGAAGTTAAACGAAAAATATACGTTTGATAATTTCGTTCAAGGTGAAGGAAACAAATTAGCTGCCGGTGCTGCATTAGCTGTCGCAGACAGTCCCGGTAGTTTTTATAATCCTTTATTTATCTTCGGGGGAGTAGGTCTCGGAAAAACTCACTTGATGCAAGCAATTGGCCATCAAATGCTGCTTGAAAGACCCAACGCTAAAGTAGTTTATATACAGAGTGAGACCTTCGTCAACGACTTTATTAATTCAATAAAAAATAAAACACAGGACCAATTTCGCGAAAAATACAGAACCTGTGATTTATTACTAGTTGACGATATTCAATTCTTTGCTAAAAAAGAAGGAATTCAAGAAGAATTCTTCCATACTTTTGAAACCCTATATAATGATCAAAAGCAAATCGTGATGACCAGTGATCGTTTACCTACAGAAATTCCTGATCTGTCTGAACGTTTAGTTTCTCGATTTACATGGGGCTTACAAGTTGAAATTACTCCTCCAGATTTGGAAACCCGAATCGCAATTTTACGAAGAAAGGCTGAATCTGAAGGCTTAACTATTGATGACAACACTCTCGATTACATTGCTTCTCAAGTAGATACTAATATTAGAGAACTCGAAGGGGCTTTAGTCAAAGTTCAAGCATATGCTACTATCGAAAAGGCTGACATCGACGTTAACTTAGCTCGAGAAGCCTTAGTTGATCTGAAACTCGTACAAAAAAATCGTGGACTACAAATTTCGAAAATACAGGAAGTTGTCGCAAATTACTTCCAAACTTCGACAGCCGAATTGAAGGGTAAAAAGCGTGTACGGCAGATTGTGGTACCACGACAGATCGCGATGTATCTTTCTCGGGAATTAACTGATGCAAGTTTACCTAAGATAGGACAAGAATTTGGCGGAAAAGATCACACGACAGTTATGCACGCTTATGATAAAATCGATAAGCAAATGAAAACTGATGCTGACATCAAAACGGCTGTTTTCGATTTGAAACAAATGCTTGAGCGTTAATCAAAGTTATCCACTGTGGACAACTTCGCGAGTTTTACACATCTTTTTTAACCGTTACAATTCCGTTATTTTCAGGCTTCTTATGAGTTTTCAACAGAATTCACAGGCCCTACTACTACTAATTAAATATATAATTAAATAAAAAAGAAAAGTCACTTTCGTTTAGGAGGATTAAAATGAAATTTACGATCAATCGCAACCTGTTTATCGAGAACTTAAACAATGTTATGCGTGCCATTTCATCAAGAGCTACTATTCCAATTCTTAGTGGGATCAAATTGGATTTAACAGAAGATGAATTAACTTTAACAGGTAGCGATACAGATATTTCTATTGAAATCAAGATTCCTGTAAATGAGGACTTGAACGTAGAATCTACAGGATCAATTGTTTTGCCTGCTAGATTTTTCAGTGAAATTGTTAAAAAGTTGCCAGGTAAAGATTTCTCTTTTGAAGTAAAAGAAAGTTTCCAAACTCAAATCGTATCTGAAAATAGTGAATTTACGATTAATGGTTTGGATGCAAATAATTATCCTCGTTTACCAGAAATTTCTGATGCTGCATCATTTACTATTTCAGGTAAAACTTTCAGAGAAATTATCAATGAAACACAATTTGCTACTTCAAATGATCAAACAAGAGCAATTTTAACTGGTGTACGTTTCTTCTTTAATCCTGATAGCATTAAGGCGGTTGCCACTGATTCACACCGTCTTTCACAAAGAACTATCGCTTTAGAAAACGGACCTCAATCAGAAACTGATTTAATTATTCCAGGGAAGAGCTTGCAAGAATTGGCAAGAATTATTGCCGAAGCAGACCCAGAAGTAAAAGTTTGCCCAGGGGACAATCAAGCGCTCTTTGTAATTGGCAATCTTTCATTCTACTCACGTTTGCTTGACGGTAATTACCCTGATACCGATCGTTTGATTCCAACCGAAAAGACTACCAGCATTGAATTTGATATTCCTGAATTATCTAGTGCGCTTGAACGTGCAAGTTTGTTAACGCACGCTGGTCGCAACAACGTTGTAACGTTAACTTTGGATGTGGAAAACCAAACTGCTAAGTTATCAGGTAAATCAGCTGAAATTGGTAACGTAGAAGAAGATGTTAGCTTCAGAAACTTGGAAGGTAATAATTTGGAAATTTCATTTAACCCAGATTACATGCGCGATGCCCTCAGAGCTTCTGTTACTGATTCAGTAATTATGAACTTTACTAAACCACTTCGTCCATTTATCATCAATCCTGATAAAGAAGACGTTGACTTTGTTCAATTGATTACTCCGGTTAGAACTTATTAATCAAGTACACAATATTAAGATTAAGCTTCTTAAAAAGCCACCGCAAAAGGTGGCTTTTATTTTTGCATTTTTTGTTTAAAGCGTCAAAAATCGGTCTCTGCTATTTTTTCTTCGGCCTAGTGTGATTAGTTTATTTTTTTGAAAAACGCTTATATCACTTTAAATAGCGTTTTAGGTTTGTTATTTTTGTCGAAAACTAATATAATTATATAGGTATAAAGGGCATTGAAGGTGAGTATTATCAAGTATTTTACAATTACAGGCGAGTACATAACTTTGGGACAATTCCTGAAGGAGGAAAGCTTTATTTCATCCGGTGGACAAGCGAAGTTTTATCTGCAAGATAATCCCGTAACTTTAAATGGAGAACTCGAGCAGCGACGCGGCAAAAAAATCTTTGCTAACGATCGTTTGCTCGTAAATGGACAAGAGTACGAGTTTCGGCAGGAAGATTAATGTATCTTGATCATTTCACTGTGCAAAACTTTCGCAATTTGAAAAAGTTGGATGTGGACTTTGACCCTAACGTCAATATTTTTATTGGCAAGAATGCACAAGGCAAGACTAATTTGCTAGAGGCAATTTATTTTTTGGCATTAACACGTTCCCATAGAACAAATAATGATAAAGAATTAATTGGTTTTGATGGAGAATACGCAAATTTATTAGGTCATGTGCAAAAGAGTCAAGTTGATCTGACTTTGCGAGTGTTAATCACAAAAAAGGGTAAAAAAGTGTGGATAAACCGGGTTGAGCAAAGCAAGCTCTCCAAATATGTGGGGCAGCTGAATGCAATTTTATTTTCTCCAGAAGATTTGGAGTTGATAAAGGGTGCGCCAGCTTTGCGACGTCGATTCATGGATCAAGAATTTGGTCAAATTAATCCGGAATATCTATATTTTGCCAGCAAATATCGCCAGGTACTGATGCAAAAGAATAATTATTTAAAGCAACTGTCTAAAGGCAAGGCGAAAGATCAGGTTTTTCTAGACGTTTTGTCAGATCAGTTAGCTGGTATCGCGGCAGAAGTAATTTCTCGCCGCTTTAAATTTCTAAGATATTTGAGTCATTACGCTAGTGATGCTTATGCACATATTAGTTTAGGCGGTGAAAAACTCGCAATTGCGTATCATCCATCTGTTTCAGATATTGAAGCAGACGATAATACCGAAACGATCTACCAAAAGATCCTAGCAAGTTTTGAACGCAATAAAGCAACCGAAATCCGCAAAGGAACTACTACATCTGGTCCGCATCGCGATGATATTGAGTTTAAGCTTGATGGTAAAAATGCTCATTTGTATGCTTCGCAAGGGCAGCAGCGCTCCATTGCTCTTAGCGTAAAACTAGCGGAAATTCAGTTGGTTCACCAGTTGACCGATGAATATCCGTTATTGCTGTTAGATGATGTCATGAGCGAATTGGATCATGGTCGTCAGAGTGCACTTCTTAATTACATTCATGGAAAGACCCAAACGTTTATTACCACAACGGACTTAGAGGGAATTTCTTGGGAAATAATCAAGAAGCCACGCGTGTACCACATTCAATCAGGCAAAATTAGTTTGGAGAAGGAGAATTAAATGGCTGATAAATCAAAAGAAAATCTTGATAAGGTCAAAAAATATGAAAAAGAGGCCGACAAGTATAATGCCAGTCAAATCCAAGTCTTAGGTGGTCTTGAGGCTGTCCGCAAGCGTCCTGGTATGTATATCGGTTCGACTAGTTCTCAAGGATTGCACCATTTAGTGTGGGAAATTATTGATAACAGTATTGACGAACGACTTGCTGGTTTTGCCACCAAGATCGAGGTTACTATCAACGAAGATGGCAGCGTTACTGTTCAAGATGATGGTCGTGGTATTCCTGTGGATATCCAAGAAAAAACTGGTCGTCCAGCACTTGAAACTGTCTTCACTGTTCTTCACGCCGGCGGTAAATTTGGCGGTGGCGGATATAAAGTTTCAGGTGGTTTGCACGGTGTAGGTGCTTCAGTTGTTAACGCCTTATCCACAAAGCTTGATGTTACTGTTATGCGTGATGGCAAGAAGTACTTCATTGACTTTGATCATGGTCGTGTAAAGGATGAGATGAAACAAATCGGTACGGTTCCACTTAGTGAACACGGTACTATCGTTCACTTTTACCCAGATCCTGATATCTTTACCGAAACTACCGTCTTTGATGACAAGATTTTAAAGAACAGAATTCGTGAATTAGCCTTTTTGAACAAGGGATTAACACTTACCTTTACTGATAAGCGTAAAGATAGTGCAGAAACCGATGTTTACAAGTTTGAAGGTGGTATCAAAGAATACGTTGCCTTTTTGAACAAGGACCAAGAAGTATTGTTTGATGATCCTATCTATGTGGAAAGCACTTATAACGGTATCGACGTTGAAGTAGCTTTGCAATATACAAATGGCTATAAGACAACGTTAATGACCTTCGCTAACAACATTCACACCTATGAAGGCGGGATGCACGAAGCTGGATTTAAGACCGCTTTAACGCGTGTGGTTAACGACTATGCCCACAAGGCTAAGATCTTAAAGGACAAAGACGATAATCTTTCTGGTGAAGATATTCGTGAAGGGATGACTGCAGTTGTTTCAGTTAAGCACCCTAATCCACAATTCGAAGGTCAGACTAAGACCAAGCTGGGTAACTCAGATGCTAGAACTGCTGTTGACAAGTCATTCTCTGAAACCTTTAGCCGCTTTTTAATGGAAAACCCATCAGTTGGGCGTAAGATTGTGGAAAAAGGTCAATTAGCAGAACGTGCTAGAACTGCTGCTAAGCGTGCGCGTGAAGTAACGCGTAAAAAGTCTGGTTTGGAAATTGCCAACTTGCCAGGTAAGCTGGCTGACAACACCAGTAACGATCCAAGCATTTCAGAATTGTTCATCGTCGAAGGTAACTCAGCCGGTGGTTCCGCAAAGCAAGGTAGATCTCGTTTGACTCAAGCTATTTTGCCAATCAGAGGTAAGATCTTGAATGTGGAAAAAGCTTCAATGGATCGAATTTTGGCTAACCAAGAAATTAGATCTTTATTCACAGCTTTAGGCACAGGCTTCGGCGCAGACTTCGATGTTTCAAAGGCACGTTATCACAAGTTGATTATCATGACTGATGCCGATGTCGATGGTGCCCACATTAGAACTCTTCTTTTAACACTGTTCTACAACTACATGCGTCCAATGATCGACAAGGGATATGTTTATATCGCTCGTCCACCTCTGTACCAAGTTCGTCAAGGCAAGGTTGTTAAATATCTTGATACTGACGAAGAATTGCACGACTACTTAGGCAGCTTGCAACCAAGTCCAAAGCCAGTAGTTCAACGTTACAAGGGGTTAGGTGAAATGGACCCAGAACAACTTTGGGAAACAACCATGAATCCTGAAAACAGACGATTAGATCGTGTAAGTCCTGAATATGCTAGAGATGCCGATGCGGTCTTTGAACTTTTGATGGGTAATGAAGTTGCACCTAGACGTAGCTTTATTGAAAAGAACGCCAAGTATGTAGAAAACCTAGATGCGTAGGAGGTTTTAAATGGACGAGAATCAAACTCAAGATCATAGAATTAGAAACGTTGATCTGACCAGCATGATGCGTAGTTCCTTCTTGGACTATGCGATGTCAGTTATTGTGGCACGTGCTTTACCTGATGTTCGTGATGGTTTAAAACCAGTACAGCGTCGTATTCTTTACGGAATGAGCGAATTGGGCGTAACGCCTGACAAGCCATACAAGAAGAGTGCCAGAATTGTTGGTGAAGTTATGGGTAAGTTCCACCCACACGGTGACTCATCAATTTATTTGGCTATGGCTCACATGGCACAAGACTTCTCATACCGTTACATGTTGGTTGACGGACACGGAAACTTCGGTTCTGTCGACGGTGATGAACCAGCCGCAATGCGTTATACCGAAGCAAGAATGAGCAAGATCGCTGTGGAAATGCTTCGTGATATTAACAAGAACACGATCGACTGGCAAAGAAACTACGATGATACCGAAAATGAACCAGTAGTTTTGCCAGCTAGAATTCCTAACTTGCTTGTCAACGGTGCTAACGGTATTGCCGTTGGTATGACCACTAACATTCCACCTCATAACTTGAGTGAAGTTATTAGTGGTTTGCACATGTTGATGAAAAATCCTGACGCTACTACCAAGGATTTGATGAAAGTTATTCCAGGTCCGGACTTCCCAACAGGCGGAATTATCATGGGCCGTGGCGGTATTTACCATGCTTATGAAACTGGTAAGGGCAACATCGTTGTTCGTGCCAAAACGAATATCGAAACCGAAAAGAGTGGCCGTGAAAGAATTATCGTCAGCGAAATTCCATTCATGGTTAACAAGGCTGAATTAGTTAAAAAGATTGCTGACTTGGCTCGTGAAAAGATCATCGATGGAATTACCGGTGTTCGTGATGAATCCGACCAGACTGGTATGCGGATCACAATTGATATCCGTAGGGATGCAAGTGCGAGCGTTGTTTTAAACAACTTGTTCAAGCAAACTCAAATGCAGGCCAACTTCGGGATGAATATGGTTGCCATTGTTGATGGTGCACCACATTACCTCACCTTGAAGCAAATGCTCCAATACTACTTGGATCACCAAGAAGATGTTGTAACTCGCAGAACTAAGTTCGAATTAGCTAAGGCTGAAGCAAGAGCACACATTATCGAAGGTTTGAGAATTGCTTTGGACAACATCGATGAAATTGTCCACATCATCCGTAGCAGTCATTCAAGCGATATCGCTAAGGCAACTTTGATCAGTCGTTTCGGCCTTGATGATAAACAATCACAAGCCATTTTAGACATGCGTTTAGTTCGTTTGACCGGCTTGGAACGTGACAAGGTTGAAGCTGAATACAAAGATTTGCAAGCTAAGATTGCAGACTACAAGGATATTCTTGCTAAGCCAGAAAGAATCGACCAAATCATTTACGATGAATTGCTCGATATCCAAAAGCGTTTTGGTGATAAGCGTAGAACCGAAATTGGTGCCAGTGAAGTTGTTTCAATCGAAGACGAAGATTTGATTGAAAAGCAAAACATTCTTTTGACTGTAACGCATAACGGCTACATCAAGAGAATGCCTATCCAAGAATTTAAGACCCAAAACCGTGGTGGTAAGGGTATTAAAGGTATGGGTGTTCAAGAGGGCGACTTTATTGAACACTTGATTTACTCAAGTACGCATGACATGCTTTTGTTCTTTACCAATGCAGGTAAGGTTTACTCAAAGAAGGCCTACGAAATTCCTGAATATGGTCGAATGGCTAAAGGTTTGCCAGTAGTTAACTTGCTCCAATTAGAGAAGGGCGAAAAGGTTCAAACAGTTATCAACATTCCTGAAAATGCGGATGATAACTACTTGTTCTTTATCACCAAGATGGGAACAGTTAAGCGTACCCACGTTAGCGAATTTTCTAACATTAGAAACAGTGGTTTGATTGCCCTTACTCTCCGCGATGGGGATGAATTGAGCAACGTTTTGACCACTGATGGCAACCAAAACATTTTGATCGGTACTCACTTGGGTTATGCCGTTACCTTCAAAGAAAGCGACGTTCGTGCCATGGGTAGAACCGCTACCGGTGTTCGTGGTATCAACTTGCGTGAAAACGACTACGTTGTCGGCTCAGGCGTTTTAGGCAAGGACGATCAGGTCTTAGTCATTTCGGAAAAGGGTTACGGTAAACGTACTCCTGCCGCTGAATACCCAGTTAAGGGTCGTGGTGGTAAAGGTATTAAAACTGCCAACATCACTGAAAAGAATGGTCCTCTTGCCGGTGTAATCGTTGTGGACAAAGGCAAGGACATCATGGTAATTACTATGAACGGAATTATGATTCGTTTCAAGACCAAGGACGTTTCTCAAACTGGACGTAGCACAATGGGTGTTCGTTTGATTAAGGTTAACGATGACAGCAAGGTTGCAAGTTTGACCATTGTTCCAACTGAAGCTGAACAAAATCAAACCGATGACGATGAATAAATAATTAAAAAAACAAAAAATTTCAACTTTTAAAAAAATTATCAAACTTTTTTGCGTAATAAATAGTGAGCAGTAAAAAAAACTGCCAGGATCACGTGAAAAACTGTTTGGTAATTTTTTGTTTATATGCTAGAATTAGAAATTGCGAGTAATATTCCAATTACTCCTTGTTCTTGATTTTAGCAAGAACCATATAGTCCAAAAGGAGGTGCAATAGTCATGGCAACTACAAAGTACGAAGTAACTTACATCATCAAGCCAGATGTTGACGAAGACAACAAGAAGGCTCTCGTAGAAAACTACGACAAGGTTATCGCTGATAACGGTGGTACTATGGTAGAATCCAAAGACTGGGGCAAGCGTCGTTTCGCATATGAAATTGATAAGTATCGTGAAGGTACTTACCACATTATGACTTTCACTGCTGACAACGCTGACGCAGTTAACGAATTTAGCCGTTTGTCAAAGATTGACAACGCTATCTTACGTTCAATGACCGTTAAGTTAGACAAATAATTTTAATTTATTATCGATGTGATTTAGGAAAGGAAGGACATAAGTATGATTAATAGAGTTGTACTTGTTGGCCGTTTAACACGTGATCCTGAATTGCGTACTACTGGGAGCGGAATCTCGGTTGCTACGTTTACTCTTGCTGTTGACCGTCAATTTACAAATAGTCAAGGTGAGAGAGGCGCAGACTTCATTAGCTGTGTAATCTGGAGAAAGTCAGCAGAAAACTTCTGCAACTTTACCTCTAAAGGTTCATTAGTTGGTGTAGATGGCCGAATTCAAACCAGAAGTTATGATAATAAAGACGGGCAAAGAGTATATGTAACTGAAGTTGTTGTTGATAACTTCGCATTACTCGAATCACGCAAGGATCGTGAAGCCCGCGGTCAAAATGGTGGTTATACACCAAATAATGGAAATAATAGTACACCAAGTACTAACAATTTCCAAAATAATGGCGGATCACAAAACAATAATCCACAGAATAATAACAATCAAAATAATGCACAAGATCCATTCGCTGGATCAGGTGATACGATTGATATTTCTGATGATGATCTTCCATTCTAAAAATAAATTTAAGAAAGGATTCTAGAACATGGCTCAACAAAGAAGAGGTGGCCGTCGTCGTCGTAAGGTTGACTACATCGCAGCTAACCACATCGATTACGTTGACTACAAAGATGTCGATCTGTTGAAACGTTTTATCTCAGAAAGAGGTAAGATTTTACCACGTCGTGTTACTGGCACTAGTGCTAAGAACCAACGTAAAGTAGCTAATGCAATTAAGAGAGCTCGTATCATGGGCTTATTGCCATTCGTTGCTGAAGACTAATTTAGATCGAATAAAAACCAGAGGTTAGGAGATATTCTCCTAGCCTTTTTTCATATCAAATCTGAGTGAATACTTGGATTTGATTTTTTAGTTTCAACCTTTTCAATACAGGTACTTAATAAGGTATAATTGACACTGATATAGTTTACTCTTATAGGAAGGATCTTCATGAAAGATTTTTTACATAAGCTTGAATTGCCTGAGTTTATTAAGGATTCAAGATTAACAGCTTCCATGATAATCATTTTGTCGCTTTCCTTACTGGGAAGCGTAATTGCAATGATTATGAATCCGTTATTCGGGTTGGCAATGGTATTGATTTTTATCCTTACCGTTGCTTTTGCAATTTATGGAACCTATATTTTGGCAGGCAATGCGAATAACTTTGCAGTCAACTTGTCTTACCGCATAAAGCGTAGTGAGCAAGAAGCAATGATCAAGATGCCTTTGGGTATTTTGCTGTATGATTCTGATCACCAAATTCAATGGGTCAATCCATACTTGCAATTGTATTTGAAGGATACGGATTTGGTAGGGCATACTATTGAGGCTGTTGATCCGGACTTAAATAAGCTGCTTAATGAAGCAATTGAAGCTAAAACTTCAGAGAATCATATCGTCGATTGGGATGGACATCGCTTTGAGATGGTGGTTCAAGATAACTTGGGCGTAATTTATCTATTGGATATTACGCGCTATGCAAAAATTGAAGATAAGTATAAGGCTGAGCGTCTAGCTATTGGTCAAATCTTCATCGATAACTACGATGAATTGAGCGAAACCATGCATGATCAGGAATTGACCAGCATGAGTTCCTATGTACAAAACACATTGAGCAATTATGCTAAGAAGTTTAAGGCCTATTTAAAGCGGATTGATGAAGATCATTTCCTGTTGCTGGTTCATATGCAGGATTTGGCAGAAATGGAAAAGGACAAGTTCTCCGTTTTGGATAAGGTGCGCCAAGAAACTAGCCGTAACAATACTCCATTGACCTTATCGGTGGGGATTGCCTTTGGCAGTGATTCATTATCCGAAATTGCTAACCAGGCTCAATCCAACCTAGACTTAGCACTGGGCCGAGGCGGGGATCAGGTTGTTTTGCGTCAGCCAGGTAAGGATGCCCGTTTCTACGGTGGTAAATCCAACCCAATGGAGAAACGTACTCGTGTTAGAGCGAGAATGGTTTCTCAAGCAATTAGTGAATTGTTCAAAGATGCAGATCGTGTCTTCGTAGTAGGGCATCAACGTCCTGACATGGACTCTGTCGGTAGTGGTATTGGTGTAGTAAAATTGGCTCGTCTTCACGGCGTTAAAGCCAATTTCGTCCTTGATACCAATAAGACCAATTATGACGTTGGTCGTTTGGTTACTCGGATGCAACAAAAGAATCAGGATAAAGATATCTTTATCAGTCCTGAAGAGGCTTTGTCCGAGGTTACCGACAAGTCAATGTTGGTAATGGTAGACCATTCTAAGTATTCAATTACTTATTCACAACCGTTATATGACCGGTTGAAAAACAGAATTATCGTAATTGACCACCACAGACGTGGCGAGGAATTCCCAGAGAATCCAATGCTTACATATGTTGAACCATATGCATCGTCTGCCTGTGAATTGGTTACCGAAATGATTGAATATCAACAGCCAGCTAATGGCAAGCGAGTATTGACTGACCTTGAAGCAACAGCCATGCTTGCTGGTATCGTTGTTGACTCAAAGGAATTCTCACTTAGAACTGGTACGAGAACCTTCGATGCCGCAAGTTACTTGCGTTCAATCGGTGCCGATTCAGCCGTAGTAAGCATGTTGTTAAAAGAAGACATTGATAGCTTCCTTGAACGAACTCACTTGGTCGCAACGCTCAAGATGGTTAAGCCACATATGGCCGTACTTTGTGGTCCTGATGATAAGATTATTGATCCGATCATCACCGCTCAAGCGGCCGATACTGCGCTTGATTTGGAAAATGTAGGTGCAAGCTTTGCCATTACTAGACGTAGCTCAGATACGATTGGTATTTCTGCTCGTTCAATGGGCAAGATCAATGTTCAAATTATTATGGAAAAACTCGGCGGTGGTGGACACCTTTCAAATGCGGCAACTCAGATCAAGGGTGTTACTATTGAAGAGGCAAAACAAAAATTGCTTAAAGCAATTGATGAATATGAAGAAGAAAATGATTAAAGGGGGACCCAAGAATGAAAGTTATTTTTACACAAGACGTTAGAGGTCGAGGCAAGCGTGGACAAGTTAAGGAAGTCCCAGATGGCTATGCACAAAACTATTTAATCAAGCGTGGTCTTGCCAAGGCAGCTACTAAGGGTAACATGAACACTTTGAAGCGTGTTGAAGCTAACGAAAAGGCTGCTTATGAAGCAGAAAAGGCTGAAGCCGAAAAGATTAAGGCAGAACTTGAAAAAGACAGCACTATTGTTAACTTCAAGTCAAAGGCTGGTAACGATTCTCGTTTGTTCGGTTCAATCTCAAGCAAGAAGATTGTTGAAGGCCTTGAAAAGCAATACGGTATCAAGATCGATAAGCGTAAGTTGAACCTTCCAGAACCAATCAAGACTTTGGGTTACACTAACGTTCACGTTAAGTTATTCAAGGGCGTTGAAGGAACTATTCGCGTTCACGTTACTGAACAAGACTAATTATTTTTATAAAAAAGTGGTTGTGATTGATGGATAATATTGTTTCTCAACAAATTCCGCATGACTCCGACGCTGAAAAAGCCGTTCTAGGTGCGATTTTCATTGATCCAGAAGCGATTGCGGATGCTAGTGCGGTCGTTCAGCCTGAAGATTTTTATGAACGCGCGAATCAGATTATTTTCCAGGCAATGCTGGACTTGTCTGATCGTGGGGATGCAATTGATCCACTGACTCTTCAGGATGAGCTGAATAAACGTAATCAGCTTGATGATATAGGTGGCATTGGCTATGTTTCAGAATTAGCAATGTCCACGCCAACTGCGGCACACGTTAACTTTTATGCACAAATTGTGCACAGAAAGGCCTTGCTCAGAAGACTGATTTCAGCCAGTCAAAATATTATTACTAATGCCATCAATGGTTCAGACGATGTAACAGATATTCTTGATGACGCGGAAAGCGAGATCATGAATGTCTCGTCTGAGAACAACACCGGTGGCTTTAGATCAATTAAGGAAGTTGTTAACTCAACGATTAATGATATTAACAACTTGCCTGAAGATAATAATATGGTTACGGGTTTGCCAACCGGTTTCTATGAGCTGGATAAAATGACTACTGGTTTTCACGATGACGAATTGATCATTATTGCCGCTCGTCCTGGTGTTGGTAAAACTTCTTTTGCATTAAATGTGGCCCAATATGTCGGTTTACACACTGATAAATCTGTGGCGATGTTCTCACTAGAAATGAGTGGTGAACAGCTTGTACAAAGAATGTTAGCTTCTGAAGGGCTGATTGATTCACAGCATCTTAGAACTGGTCAATTAGATCAGGAAGAATGGCACAATTTAGTTATGGCGGCTGGATCACTAGCTGGCACCGACATTTTCATTGACGATACGCCAGGTATCAAAATGAGTGAAATTCGTGCCAAGTCACGGCGACTGGCTAAAGAAAAAGGCAATTTAGGTTTAGTTGTTGTCGACTACTTGCAGCTGATTGAAGGTCCACGTAGTGAATCACGGCAACAAGAAGTTTCCGCAATTTCTAGACAACTTAAGAAGCTTGCTAAGGAGCTTCACGTGCCTGTCATTGCCCTTTCACAGTTGTCACGGTCAGTTGAGCAGCGTCAAGATAAACGGCCTGTATTGTCCGATATTCGTGAATCTGGGTCAATTGAACAGGATGCCGATATTGTTTCGTTCCTTTATCGTGACGACTACTATCGTGATGAATCCGAAGATGGTGAAAATAGCGGTAGCAGTAGTGAAGTCGGAGCAGAAGACGATAACGGTGAAGTTGAAGTAATTATTGAAAAGAACCGTTCAGGTAGTCGTGGGACTGTTAAATTAATGTTCTCGAAGCCATATAACCGCTTCTCGAACCTTGATTATGCTCATGATGATCCTGATGGCAATTAAGCACATGTTAAAAGCATGTGCTTTTTTATTTATTAAGAGTACTCAAAATCCGAATATTAAGTGATGAGCGTTGATATCACAGTAAATATAAAATAAATATCAGAACAATAGTCATAAATATAAATAATATAATTCGCATTTTATATTGAAATCTAGCATTTATTCTGTTATACCTATTTATGTGATGAAATCTATTAATTAATTTTTTGGAGGAATTTCAGGTTTATGAAGTTTAAAAAAGTATTAGTTGGAGCTTTAGCAGTTTTAGCTACTGTTTCACTTGCGGCATGTTCGAACAATCAAAAGAGTAGTTCATCTTCATCAAATGAACCAAAAGAATTGAATGTCGAATTCGTACCAAGTACTCAAGCTAACAAGATGGAAGCTAAGGCCAAGCCACTTGGAACGCTTTTACAAAAGCAATTGCACATTCCAGTTCACGTAACAGTTTCTACAGACTACAGTGGTTTGGTTGAAGCTATGTCATCTAAGAAAGTTGACGTTGGTTTTATGCCACCATATTCTTACATTCTTGCTCATAAACGTGGAATTGCGGACGTACTTTTACAAGCTGAACGTTACGGCTATGATGAACCATCTGGTAAGATGAATCACACTTTAATGCACAAGTACCGTGGTATGATCGTGGTTAAGAAGGGTTCTAAGATCAAGTCATGGAAAGACCTTAAAGGTAAAAAGATTGCCATTGGTGACCCAAGTTCTGCATCCGGTTACGTTTATCCAGTTGCGGAACTTTACAAGAAAGGCTTAAACGTTACTAAGGAATGTAAACTTGTTAACATCAAGGGTGACGACCAAGAAGTTCTTTCAGTATTGAACGGCGACGTTGATGCTGCATTTGTCTTCTCAGATGCACGTAATATCGCTGCTAAGGACGATAAAAAGGCCATGACTGATGTTGTACCAATCTACTTCACTAAGTGGATTCCTAACGACACCATCGCAGTTAGAAAAGATATGCCTAAGAAATTTAGAGCCAAGCTTGCTAAAGCCTTCAAGAACATTGCCAAGTCTAAGAAGGGTAGAAAAATCATCGAAAGTATCTACAACCACTACGGCTATGTAGATGCAAAAGATTCAGACTTTGATGGTTTGCGTCAATACCAAAAGATCGTTAACAAAGCTACCGGTGGCAGTAGTAATAATAACTAAAGTTGATTATTAAAAAGACCTGCTTTTTTAAAAGCAGGTTATTTTTTTGCTAAAAGCCATCTGAAATCGGTTAAAATATAAGTAACAATCAAAGGAGAAAGATTATGAAAATTGCTGTTTTAACCGATAGCTCAGCTTACTTAACTAAAGAGCAACAAGAAAAGTATCATATCGATGTTTTGCCAATTCCAATTATGTGGGGCGATAAGACTTACCGCGATATGATCGATATTGGCTATGAAGAATTTTATAAAAAATTGGCTGATGAAAGTGAATTACCTTCAACTTCACAGCCTTCCCCAGGTGACTTGCAAAAAAGAATAGATGAATATGTAGAGCAAGGCTACACTGATGTGATTGTAATTACCTTGTCTAGTGGTATTTCTGGTTATTATTCAACTGTTGAAAGTATTGCGAATAGCGAAACTAGAATCAAGATTCATCCATTCGATAGCAAAATCACCTGTGCTGGTGAGGGCGATTATGCTATGCTGGCGGGCCGCCTAGTCGAGGCTGGAGCCGACGTTGATTTAATTATGCATGATTTATCTGATTTGCAAAAAACGATGGATGTGCGCTTTATGGTGGACAATTTGAGCCACTTGAAGAGAACAGGTCGACTTTCTAACGCTGCCAGCTTTGTGGGAACATTGTTCAAAATTAAGCCAATTCTTTCAATGGATGTGCAAGATGAAGGTAAGATCTCTGCAATTGCTAAGGAAAGACAAACTAAACGTGCATATAAGCATGTGCAAAATGATTTTGACAATCTAACTAAGAACATGCCATACAATATTCAATGCACAATTTTTGATTCACTTGATCCTGATAAGAAAGAAGAATGGATTGAAGATTATCGTGCTAAGTTCCCTAGATATAAGTTCGATGAAAGTATTATTGGGCCGGTAGTTGGTGTCCATGTAGGACAGGGAACAATGGCAATGATTTGGTGTCGTGATCTTGATGACTACTTTGATAAAAATGGTAAGCCAATTGAAGAAATCAATTCTGAAGAAGTTGTAGATAAAGCGTAAGTAAATAAAATTAATTACATACATATGAAAGCCTTTACATATAAAGGCTTTTTTCTTTATAATATTATCAGCACAAAAACTATTCGGAGATAAAAACGTACAAGAAAAGGATGAGAAAATGGCAGAAAAGAAATATGTCGGCAGTATCGAAGCCGGTGGTACAAAATTTATCGTAGCAGTTCAAGACGTTGAAACAGGCAAGGAAGTTGCTCGCGACAGAATTCCTACTACAACTAATAAAGAAACTTTACAAAAGACAGCTGATTTCTTTAAGAAGCATCCAGTTGATGCATTGGGTATCGGTACTTTTGGTCCAATCGACATCAACCCTAAGTCACGCACTTATGGTTACATTTTGGACACTCCTAAGCCAGGCTGGTCAGGCACTAACGTTAAGGGCTTCTTTGAAAAAGAACTTGGCATTCCAGTTGCAATGACGACTGACGTTAACGCATCTTGTTACGGTGAGTACGTTGCCCGTGGCCGCGATGATTCAAAGAGTTACTTCTACGCAACTGTTGGTACTGGTGTTGGTGCAGGTATTGTTCAAGCAGGTAAGCTTCTTGGTTTGAACAACCACCCAGAAATGGGTCACATGCTCGTTCGTCGCTATCCTGGTGATGACTACAAGGGTCACTGTCCATTCCACAACGACGCTTGTGTTGAAGGTATGGCAGCTGGTCCAAGTCTTGAAGGCAGAACCGGTATCCCTGGTGAAAAGCTTTCACGTGATAACAAGGTCTTCACTTATTCTGCATACTACATCGCACAAATGCTCTTCAATGTTTACATGACTGCTCGTCCAGATGTAATGGTTGTTGGTGGTTCTGTATTAAATGAAGATGACCTTGTTAAGGTTAGAAAGTTCTTCAATGAATTTAACAACAACTATGTCGCAACTCCAGATTTGGATAAGTTGATTGTTCGTCCAGCTGTTGCTGACAACGGTTCCGCAACTCTTGGCGACTTTGAATTGGCAAAGAATTTACTCAAATAAAAACACACGATTTACTTGAATAAGCAATAAAAAGGCTCAGCACGTTAAGAAAGACGTAAGCTGGGTCTTTTTTGACGTAATTAGGGATAAATCAGCGTAGTATTAACTATAGAACGTATCATGTTATTAACGAAAGGAGCCGCTTATGAGTAAAGATAGTGGCTTAAAAGACAAGATAATAGGTAAGGCTAAAGAAGTCGAAGGTAAAATAACCGGAGACAAGACGCGTGAAGCACAAGGCAAAGCCCAGCAAGTAAAGGGCAAAGTTAAAGCTAAGGCAAAAAAAGTAAAAGAAGATATAGAAGACAATCAAAAAATAGACGAAGATTGCTGAAGTTTGTAGTAGATAAATCTAGTAAAAGCTACGAAGAAAGAAAATAGGTGATCCTATGTTATATTGGATTTGGGTTTTAATCGTCGGAGCTATAATAGGACTGCTTGCCGGTGTCATAACCGGTAGGGGTGGTTCAATGGGCTTTCTTGCAAATATCTTAGCAGGACTTGTTGGCTCAACGCTAGGTCAAGCACTCTTTGGCGCCTGGGGACCGCAAATGGCGGGGATGGCAATAGTGCCATCGGTACTAGGGGCAGTTATCTTGGTATTAGTAGTCTCATTTATTTTGGGATTCTTCAATCGAAAAAATGCATAAGAAATAATAAAAGTATGCGTAAGCATGCTTTTGTTTCATGTGAAACTATTTATTCTCATTCTTTTGTTCACGTTCTTTATCATCTTTGAAGCGTTGTTTAATTTCTTCTGGTAAGATGCTTGGCACAGTTTTATCGTAAAATTCAAAGAAGATAGGGGCCTTGTTCGAGTCGTTACTCTTAGGATATAAAGCAAAATCAGTTTCATTGAATGGCAAGCTAATATTACCACGGATCGCATTAAGAATTTCTCCGACCATGTGTAAAACATATTTACGCGTTTCTGGGGTTAAGGCCATAATTACGCGGCTGAATCTTACAGTTCCCAGCAACTTGTTAGCAGTAATTTGGAACACATCGGTGATATTTAATTCGTCGAATGCTTGAAACAATGCGTCCCATAATTCACCACGTTGTTCATCAGGAATAGTGTGATTAAAGTCAATAAAGGAATGTCGCAGCGATCTTGCGCCTGATGTAAGACCTTCAGCTAAAACGAAACTATCTCGTCCTACACTCCAGCGACGCGGATCGTGTTGTTGGATCATTGGTGCAGTACTTTTAACAATTAATACTCGTTCTGGGTGATCTAACATAGTGCCAATGATTGAAGATTCTGGTAGATAAGTCTTCATCTTAGGAAGTGCTCTAACAAAGCCGGGTGAACGCCATACTTGATGGAAGAATCCTGGACCGTCAAAGCTGAGTGCTCTGATAACGCGGTTTTGCAAGGCGGGTTCTGCCACACTTAAAGCATATTCTGCGTAATTGCCGCCTTTTGAGTGACCAGCTAAGTAGATCTTGTCGTCAGGATATTTGGCCGCAATTTCTTTAAGATAATTTGCCGCCACATCTTGACCATAAACCTTAGGCATGTAGTTCATATTCATATCTTCATTCCAGCCGATAATTGAACTGTCGGTGCCGCGGTAAACGATTAAAATAGTTTTCTTATCTAGTTGAAAAGTAGCCGCTGTAAATTGTAATGGATATGGGTCTTTCTCCATTCGGTTAGTCCAGTTTAGAATTTCTACATTTCCTAGTCGTGGACTTTTAGGAAGGAGCCAGATCTGAGCGCCAGTTTCATCATGCATTTGTACTTGAAAAGAAGGAAGAACGCGAAGTTTTTCCGCTACTTCGCTTAGGGTATGTCCTTTAGCTGATTTATCTACAGGGAGATAGATAAATGAGGCGAAGAGTGATGCATCTACACTATTGAATGGCTTCTCTTTAAATGATAAATCTCCTCGCCAACGTAAATAGTCAAGAGTTCCTGCCATAAAGTCATCCTTTCATGGTTAATAATGACATTTTACTAATTATTACTCTAAAAATAAATGTTATAAGCCACCGCGTGTGTAACTGATTTTTCGAATATCAGGGTATTTGCGTAAAGTCATGATGATTTGATTTTCGTCAATTTTATTGTTGATAACGCCATCGACATAAAGAACGATCTTTTTATCGCTGACATCGAGAATCTTGATTGAAATATTTTCAACTTTATTATTTTCTAGCTCTTGCTTTATTTGTGGCAAAACATCTGGTTTATTGATAGCATCTATCAAAATGTCGAAACGAATGTGTGGTGTAAGTTTATCAACGATTTCGTCATCATGAAAGAATAGTTGAATGATGAAAAGCAGGGCGGTTGATAAGATGCCGATGAAGTACATGCCTGCACCAACGGCCATTCCGATGGCGGCAGTTGCCCAGACACCAGCGGCTGTTGTTAGACCAGAAATTTGTTCTTTTCTTACTAAAATTGTACCAGCACCGATGAAGGAAATACCGGTGACAATTTGGGCGGCAATTCTTGAAGGGTCGAGTGAAAGATCGTGCATGTTGAGCAGATCGGTGAAGCCGTATTTAGATACGATCATGAACAAGGCAGAAGCAATAGCAACTACAATGTGCGTTCTGACACCTGCAGTTTTTCTTTGAATAGCTCGTTCATAGCCGATTAGGGCACCACAAAAGGCGGCGACGAGAATCCTGAGCAGCCAATCTAGTTCAGTTGTAATGGGAGCGAATGTTTCCATAAAATCACCTCTTGAATGACTAACACTTTTAGTTCCATTCTAACGTAAATAGCCTTATTTGATAGTTTTGAAGATTTTTTTGAATTTTTTTCAAAAAAGGGTTGCACAACTCACATCTATATGGTTTAATAAATACTGTTGTCGATGAGATAACAAATGAGTTGCTGACTTAGCTCAGTTGGCAGAGCACGTCACTAGTAATGATGAGGTCGGAGGTTCGAATCCTCTAGTCAGCATTAATAAATACGCTTGAAAGATCTGATTGAAAAATCAGATCTTTTTTGTACTATAATTAAAACTTTTAACATTAGTACAATTTTCTTGGAGGAGAATTATGAAAGCGTGGAAAACTAGTGGATTAATTGTATTGCTAGCTTGGATAGTAGTTGCAGCAATTATCTGGTTTAGAAATATTGATGGAGCAGGGGTAGCTCAGACAGTTCAATTAAAAGAGGTAACTCTGATGATCTGGTTAATTTTTGCGATTCCTGTCGTTATTGGCTATGTAATTTGGTTCATCGTTTTGAAGAGAAGACAAAAGGCATCATCTAAGGAGTAACGTATGCGTAAAGATATTATTACTGATCATGCTAAGATTTCATGGATTCTTGATCAACGCCAGATTTTGCGTTTAGGCTTGTCTAATAAAAATGGCAGTTACGTTGTGCCCGTGCATTATGGCTATCAAGGAGATTCTGATGGCAAATATACTATTTATATTCATGGCACAGGAGACGGTGAAAAAGCTGCTGCTTTAGATAAAGAAGAATCAATTGGATTTGAAACAGATCATGGGCATGAAAATTTGATTTATACACCACCGCGTAAAGGTGATTTTGGCCCATCATTTATGAGCGTGATCGGTAATGGAGTACCGCATAAATTGACCGATCCTCAGGAGAAGTTGTTTGCACTTCGCACACTTATCCACCATTATGTGAATACCATTCCTGTTACTATCTCTACTGACGATGTTAAGAATGTCGCTGTGTGGGCAATTGAAGTTGAAAATATTACTGGTCGTGTTCATAATCCGACTGAAGAATGGTCTGTGGCTTTGGGGATGCCGATTAAGGAGCGACGTGGAAAGCATTATAAAAATGGAGCAGTGGCTTTTGATGATTTTGACTATTCAAAACTTGATGATGCACCAGATGCGGAAAGTGGCGCTTCACGAAAAGAATAAAAATAAAGAAAAGCAGCATGAGATTTTTTCTCGTGCTGCTATTTTTAATATCTATTAATCTACTGCATTACCAAATCGATGATCTTTTTCATCAAACCACTGACGGGCAAAGTTGATTAAAGGCTTGCTATTGATTACTTTAATAATTCCTTTGCCTAATTTTTGCGATTTAAATTCATTAGGGAACTTTTTCTCAAAAGTCTCGCCTAATTCATTAAAGTCGTCATAAGAATCTAAATCGACGTTTTGATAATCTGTCCAAATAGTTTTTCCATCTTGATCAATACTAGTTGCTGCAGAACAAGTTTCAGTTTTGCGATGAATTGTAGATTCCGCATAATGAAGCATTGTACAGGTTTCGTAATCAGTACCTAAGAAGATAATTTTTCCATTGTTTTTGTACAAATAATCAAGTGGACTGTTGATCCCATATGGCAGGTTTAAAGGCTGACGTGCGGCAATTTCAGCCGCATTTTTACCCCAGATAGCAACTGGCAAATAGGGATGCGTGCTGCGAACTACATCAGGTAAATTCCTAAAGTATTCTGGCGTTATGCCCAGACCTTCTGTAGCTGAGGTCCTTGGATCATATGGTGGCATATTATCTCTAACCACCTGAATTAAATCTTGACGAACGGGTGGATACTCCCAAGTTGCTGGATCACAATTCGTTGAAACCTGTGACGGCATCATTAGTGTGCCAACGGATAAAGTTTCTTCAAGTGCTCTAACAATTGTTTTAGGCCCACCGGGTAAATATTGAAACTTACTCATGGTAGTATGAACCATGCAAGCATCTGTACTTTTGACACCTAAATTTTCAAAAGCAGCCTTAAAATCATTTTTTGTGATAATAGTTTCGATTAATTTTTCAGACATAGTGTGTTTCCTTTTCTAAAATAGTTTATTGACTTGGTCTGAAAAATCTTACTCTTGCTTTAATTTCACGTTTGTTGATCATAGTTTGTTTATTACTCATTTTTTCTCCCTCTAAAAGTCTTACAATAAAGATTAAGAACATTATAAAACTATAGGAGGAATTTAACATGCCATGTACAACAATTTTAGCCGGTAAAAAAGCTACTACCGACGGTTCAACTCTAGTTGCTAGAAATGAAGACTACGGTCACGCTTTTAACCCTAAGCGTTTCATCGTTGTAACGCCAGATAAGCAACCTAAGGAATATCAATCCGTAACTTCAAAATGCAAGGTAGATCTGCCAAGTGATCCAATGCGTTACACCGCTGTGCCTGAACTTGAATCAACCATGAAGAAGATGGGCTGGTGGGGTGAAGCCGGCATCAATGCCGCAAACGTTGCTATGTCAGCTACTGAAACTAGCACCACTAATTCACGTGTTTTGGGCGTGGATCCAATGAATAAAAAGGGTATCGGTGAAGAAGATTTTGTTACCATCGTTTTGCCATATATTTATTCAGCTCGTGAAGGGGTAAAGCTTTTAGGTAAATACCTTGAAAAGTATGGTACCTATGAATCAAACGGTGTTGCCTTTTCAGATAAGGACGAAGTTTGGTACATGGAAACAATCGGTGGCCACCACTGGGCCGCAAAACGTGTGCCTGATGACTGCTACGTTGCTGCACCTAACTGGTTCAGTATTACCGACTTTGACTTTAATAGCGACGACACAATGGCTTCTGCCGATTTGGAAAAGATGATCAAAGATAATTATTTAGACATCGATCATCAAGGCAATCCATACAATTTGCGTCATATTTTTGGTAGCCATGACGATTCAGACTATGAATACAACATTCCACGTGAATGGTATATTCAAAAGTTGTTTAACCCAAGTGACGTTCGTGAACCAGACGATCCAGAATTACCATTTGCAAAAAAGCCTGAACACTTGCTTACTATTGAAGACTTTAAGTATGCATTGTCTTCACGTTATCAACACACTAAGTACGATCCATATGGCTTAGAGGGTACAGACGCAGATCGTCATGCCTTCCGTCCAATTGGTTTCCAACGTAACCAAGAATTATCAATCTTGCAAATTAGAAACAACGTTCCAGAAAAAATCGCTGGTGTTCAATGGGTAGCCTTTGGTCCAAATGCCTTCAATGGTATTGCTCCTTACTACACCAATATTCTTGATACTCCAAGTACTTATCGCGATACTAAGGAACATTTCGATATTCAAGATATGTACTGGCTTACTCATGCAATTACAACAATTGCTGACGAGCACCCATTCCGCTACAGTGCTTCAATTGAAGAGATGAAACAAAGTACTTTAGCTGCTGGTCGTCATGTTTTACTTGAAACTGATCAAGAAGTCCAAGATCTTGACGGTGAAAAATTGCAAAAGAAACTTCAAGAGGCTAACGATAAGACAGCTAAGTCCACATACGATGCTGCAATGAAGTGCTTTGGCGACTGTGTAGAAACAGGTTCATTACAAATCAGATTAAATTATTAATTTTGAAGGTCCACCCAAAGGGTGGGCTTTTTTTGATAAGTCTTTGTTTATTGAATAAACAAAAAAGCAGTTTTGTTTGCTAAATTGCGACAAAACTGTAAAAGTGTATTTTTCCATTGAAGAAAGCATTGTTCTACAAGTTTATCCCCGTATAATTTCAAATAACAAAAAAGTTGTACGGAGGGAAAAATGAGAAAGATTCTTGTAGGCATTGCTTTCTTTTGTTTTTTATCCTTTGCCCAAGGAGTAAGAACCGTTCAGGCAGCCGTGATGGATGTGAGCGATAATTTTGTCTCACTCAAGGTTGATAAAAAGAGAGCCAAGTTTAACGATGATTTTGTGCATGTGCAGGCCAAGTTTAGTGATAGAAGACAGGCTTTTACTGCTAACAGTCTGATGAAAATTACGTGGGAAAATGTAGGTGGTGCATCGCTTCAAGGGATTAAAGAAAATAATAGACTCGTAATTCAGGATGAAGCAGGTAGAGATCATGAAGTAGGTCAATATGTTGTTGATCAAGATGGCGTAGTTGTCTTATTCAATGACAATATAGAGGATTTTGAAAATGTAACTGCTCAAATTGATTTTGATCTGCAAGTTAAAAACAAATCTGAAAGAGGTCAGACCTTGTTTATCCAAGCGGGTGATGTAACTAAGTTTCTTCATGTAGTAGGACAAAATAATCTTGTAGAAGAAATTAGCTCTGTTGATATTAACGGAATTTTTGATCAAGACAATATTTCCTGGGAAATCAAGATTGATCCAAAAAAGGCAGAATATGATCAAGTTGTAGTGGAAAATGCTATACCTGAAGGTTTAATTTTGGATGAAAAATCTTTAAAGGTCCAAGTCGCAAACCATGAAATTAAGTTTGATAAAGAAAATCCAAAGATTAATCAAAATAATTTAACGCTAACTTTAGATGGTAAAAAATATCGTGGTCCGATTAGTATCAGCTATGCCACTCAAGTTAAGGATTATGCTGCACTTGGCGCTGTGAATCAGGTAGCTGTTAGCTACAAATTAAATGACGAAACAACTAATCAAAATATTTATGGAGGAAAAATTCAAGATGAAGAGATTACAAGCATTTTTGGCAAACTTCTCGAGACGCAAGAGACTGGAAGGAAGAATACAAAGAGGTATAGATATGGGGAAAAAGCTACGCGAATTAGAAGGACAGACGGAAGTGAGATGCTGGTGGCTCGAAATGCTGATGGAAGAAGAGAAGAAAAAGCAGACACTGAATCAGGAAATAAAGAATTAAAGCTCCCAGTAACGGGGTTAACAGGCTTGGATAATCGGCCAACTACAATTAGTACACCTAAAGCAACTAGGGTTAGACATAGCGATAAGGACTTCAAAACTGTCGCAGATAAAATTTTAGACGATGATGATCTAAAAGAAGTTAGCTTCAAAAAGCATAATCGACACAGAAATAGAACTTCTTCAGCTAGCCTTCCTAAAGCAGGCGAATCTGCATCACTTTTCTTGTCTATCATCGGTTTATTTGCTCTAATTGTGGGTGCCCTTACATTGGGCTTAAAAAAGGAAAAGTAGATAGTTAATAAAATCTATATTTTCGATAGCCAAATTACTCTCTTTCACTTATTATGGATATATAAGCTTGTATATTGAAAGAGAAATATAAAGATGCCATACACTATTTCTGAAATTATTGTTTTATTTTTTACATATTCTTTTATTGGCTGGTTATGGGAAACAATATATTGTTCGATCAAAGATCATCATTATGAATATCGTGGCTTTTTGTTTGGCCCATATTGTCCAGTCTATGGATTCGCAGTTACTACAGTCTTAATCTGTACTAAAGATGTCCAAGACAATATCTTCTTGCTATTTATCGTCGGAATCATTGTTGCGACAGTCTTCGAATATGTCGCGAGTTTATTCCTTGAAAAAGTCTTCCATCTTAAATTATGGGATTACTCAAAATTGTGGGGTAACATCCAAGGTCGTGTAGCGCCAGTTATTTCCTTATTCTGGGGCTTCGGCGTAATTCTACTAGTAAAATTTATCCAGCCATTTGTACAAAAGATTATCAATATTGAGGAAAGAGATACGCATGGTTGGTTAGCCGTAGGGATCACGATAGTTATGGGAATCGATACAATCTTAACTATAATCAGTGTCGAAAGATTCCATATTACAACCAAGATGTGGGACAATCACATCAATCAATTTATTGAACGCGTTAGATCCAGAGTAGAAAGCAGAATGGCTGAGAAAGGCAGACTTAAAGTTGGCGACTGGCATCACTCAGTTATTCAGCACTACGACGAATTAAAACCAAATCGTTTAAGTTGGAACCAAAAACGTATGCTTAAGAGCTTCCCTAAATTAAGAGTTTTGGATGCACCTAAGTTTATGGAAATAAAGAAAGCAATTCTTGAAAAAGAAAATCGCTCAAACAAAAACACCGCTGCCTAATCCGGCAATGGTGTTTTTTTAGCCATTAATACGGTTCTTTTCTCGCACTTTGCTTTTTATTTCGGTGTAACTATCAAGTACATTTGCGTAGCGTCCTAAGATGAAAAGGTAATCGGAAAGGCGATTCATGTACTCCAAATCGCAATCGTCTAATTTTTGTTCATTTAAACTCAACTTGACTAAAGACCTTTCGGCACGTCTAGCAACGGTTCTAGCATATTGTAAGTTAGCACCTGTAACCTTGCCACCAGGCAAGATAAATTCAGGAATAGTGGGTATTTTAGGAGTTAATTCATTAATGCGGTCTTCTAACTGTGTGACATTTTTCTCACTAATTTCATGATGGTGCTTAACGACAATATCGGCTTGCAGTTGGTATAAATTACGCTGAACGTTTTCCAGCTCTTCACGTAATTCCCGGCAATTCTTTGATAAGTTGGCGATCACCACACCAAGGTATGATTGAAGCTCATCCACATTGCCCAATGCTTCAATTTGCAGGTCATATTTGGGCACCATTTTACCAGTAACCTGCTTGGTTAACCCTTTGTCGCCAACTTTAGTGTAGATTTTGATTGTCATTAGATTATCCTCCGTTGATAGGCTTCAAGTACTTTGGTGATTGGTTTATATAAAACAAAGTAGAAGGCAAAGTTGCCAATTGCATGGTAGGTATCAAAGGCGAAGCTAGAAACAAGGTAAGCGATGAAAGCAGGTAAACCACCGAAAATAGTCATCCCCAGGTCGACTAAAAAGCCGTATTCCCAACCTAAAAAGGTGGCCAAAGCTACCTGTAACCAAAAGTGATTTTGCAGTGGCGTAACTTTGTTTAAAAAGGCTACAGTTAATACACAACCAGCATAAGCTAAGATTTGGGGAATAGTCCAAATGCCGAATCCCAAATAAATATTAGAAATCAACATTGTCAAAGTAGCTAAAGTGATACCTGAGCCGATACCCAAATAAAGAGTAACAATCATCAAGATATCAGTTACTGGTTGTACGTTGGGAATAGGAATAATTTTGAAGATACGCAAGACCACGCACATTGCTGTAAGCATGGCCAGTAATGCGATTTGTCTGATTTGCAGCCGCTCAGTAACCATAAATTACTTCACCTTGTCTAGAGTAAATTTAACTTTATCCTTGTTAGCAACAGCTTGTTTGTCGGCACCTTTGGTTGCCCATTTGCCGTTAATTGTGTAAGTCCAATAAATCTTTTTCTTAGGGTTTTGCTTTTTACCATCGATTGAAGTAATAAAGCCCTTAGTTTCTTGCACTTTCCATGCTTTCTTAAGACCGGTAATTACCTTGGCCTTTTTCTTAGGAATCTTAACGGATTTATCACTTACGGTTTTCTTGCCTTGTTTCAAGGTGTAGTTAACCGTAATTTGATTGTTAGAGCTCTTTTTGGCAGTGGCTGAACTATTATTTGAGCATCCCGTCAAAAATAAAGTTAAAAATGCAACGATTGTAAATAATAAACTAAATTTGTGTTTGTTCTTCATTTTTATCTCCTAATAAATTACTTGATTGGGCAAGCTCCGCCTTCACAGTCGGTTTGTCCTACAATTTCTAATCCCTTTTGATCATCATTTTGCTTTGCAAATACTTCTTCAACATCATCAGTAATCAAAGCAGCTCTTTCTTTATAGGTTTTCTTGTCAATTGGCTCTTTTGGAGCTTGCTTGAGTGAACCACCGTAGTAAGGAAGAAGTGAAGTTGATTTGATAGTGTGTCTGTATTGGTGAAGAAGTGGAGCAATTTCGTCACTTTCATCTGATTGGAAGGTGATAGTGCAGCTGACGGCATTGTCAGACCAGTATGTTTGCAAGAATGCTTGGGTCGCGAATTGTTCCGCGATTGAAACCGTTCCGGCAGAAGCAAAGTTTTTACTATCGGCGTGAGCAGCCCGTAATGGAAATTCGACGCAAATAGTGTTCTTAGTGTAAATATCTGGTTCAGTATGATAGCCGCATTCTCTTAAGGCTGGAAGCAATGGATCACTAGCCTGGAAACGAATTCTCTGAATCAAATAACCAGCATAGTGGAAGTGCATCCCTTCTGACACACCAGCCAATTTAGCCACCGTACCAGATGGTTTAACTGTGGTGTGCTTAATTGATGGGTGGGTGCCTAATTCCTTGCTGTAGGCCTTATCTGCGTCAACTACAGCCTTGTATAAGCCATCCACTCTTTCAACTGCCTGTGAATCATAGATTGGTTTCTTAATCTTTTCACCAGTTTCTGCATCAACGGCATCTTCAAAGCCAGTGACTACTCTGTGGCCCAAGTCATTAAGCAGCCAGTCTTGAATACCAGACATTGAAATACCGATTCTGCGGTTCTTTTGAATAATCTTACGTGAAATTTCCCAGTCGTAGTGACTAAAGGTAACTCTCTTAGCAAAACGAGTAGCTAAGGCGAAGGCCTCCTTTAAGTCCCAGCCTTGCATTTCAGCGATGTATGGGAAGACTTCAAACAAGTTGCATGGCTCACCATTTGCCAAAGAAATTTCGCCACAAGGATTAGTACCTTCAACGTCATCGTCAATTCCTGGTTGATAGCCATCAACAATACGACCATAGTTGCGTGACAAATCTAAGTTAACGATACCAGGCTCGCCATTATGCAAAATGCCGTCAGCAATTGGACCATAATTATTAAACTTAGAATTAATGGCCACACTGTTGTTAGAAGCCCAACGGTGGTGATAAAGCTTTTTCTTATCCTGCTTCATCTTGATAAAGTCTTGGTCGTCGCTAGAACCAAGTGCAAGCTCAGCTGAACGACGAACGTTGCCGGCAACAACTGTTTTACCAATCAAGTTACAAATGTCAGTCGCATCAACAGCAGTCAAGTTTTTACCTGCGCGGGCATTAATGACGTTGTTGATATCGATAAACATTTCAACTAAAGGCATTGGACCTGAAGCAGTACCGCCGAAGCCATGGATCTTGGCACCGTATGGACGAATGTCAGTAATGTCCAAAACTAATTTGGTCTTTCGATCAGGATTGGTTTGGTTAAAGTGCATATCAATTAAGCGGGCATTGGCAAGAACCCAGCCTTCACGAGTATCAGGCAATCTGTAGTAAATCACGTCGTCTTGATCTGGATTTTGCTTTTTCCATTCGTCTTTATCAACGGCGCCAACCTTGATTGAGGCATCGTGTGACTTGCTGCCTTTATCGATTACAACAGTTAAATCGATTTTGTTATCAACCTTAGGAATTTGCTTGATGTTGTCGTTAACAACTGAAAAACCAACGCCGCCGCCTTTCATCAATTGATCGAATAGGAAGGAGAAAGGCATGGAGACAGCTTTTTCTCTCTTATCAATGTAAGAAGGCACGATGTGACTGTCGCCATATTCTTGAGGACGAATAGCGATGAACCAGCAGTTGTTTAATGAATCGCCAGTCCGTTTTTGATAATCGGTTCCTGAAATCCAAAGGTTACGACCTGAAGGGGTAGCTGATAAGCCATAAACTAAACGGAATAATCGTTTAGCTTCATTGGTCAATTCGCTGATAACTTTTTTAGAGGGAGAGTCTTTTAGACGTGGATCAAGGTTGATGTTACCTTCGATCACACGCTTAACTGTCTCATCCCAGTTTTCTGAACGATCTTGATCAGGAAGCCAACGGGCATAAGTTCTCTTATAGGTTACCCAGCCAAGTTCACCCCAGTGAGGTTTGATTTCATGTTTCACTTGATCAATAAAGTTTTGATCTAGTTCAATTCTAGTAGATGGCATGTTTTTCACTCCTAAAAGATTATTATTGTTTCACAAAACACATTATGTATGAGCACATATCTAAATGTACCACAATATCTTGTGGTTTGTAGAAAATTATCGCGGATAGCATTGATTTGTAAACTGCAAATCCCATCAGAATAGGGCTAATAAATTAGAAAAAATTTTAGATAAAATGTGGTATAGCTTTAGAAAGCAAAAAATATAGAAAATTATCATGTTACAATCAAAAATAATGGAAAAAGCGAGGTTTGATTCATGAATACAGCTTGGCAAAAATTTAAAGACAATGTGCCATTGCGTAGAGTTGTCGTATTTTTGTTAATCGTAGCTTGTTTGTACGAGATGCGGGCAATGATGAATACGATTCTGTTAACATTTATTTTTACTTACGTAATCGTGCACCTGATTCGTTTAGTACAGCGCTACATTCCTAAGATGCCGACAGGGATAATAGTTGTAGTCACGTATCTGATAATTCTGGCGCTATTGTATTTCGTTATAACGGTTTACTTGCCCATGCTGGTGGTGCAAATCAGTAAGATGGTGAAGTCCGTTATGGCATTTTATGAAAGCGATGAATCGTCGCGTTTGATGTCGTACGTAACGCGTTACATTAGTAAAGGTGAGTTGATTGAACAGGCAAAGCACGCTATGACTTTTGCCTTTCACACTGCTACTAATATCGGCACGCTGACCATCGCGACATTTATGTCACTGATCTTAAGTTTCTTTTACACGATTGAATTAAAGAAGATGAGAGAATTCTCTAGTTTATTCGTTAAAAGCGGCTACTTGAAGTGGCTCTTTGAAGATATTCGTTGCTTCGGTAAAAAATTTACCAATACCTTTGGTGTAGTGCTTGAGGCCCAATTCTTTATTGCGATTTGTAACACAGTTTTGACAATGATCGGTTTGGCTATAATGAGAATGCCACAGATTGTCGCCTTAGGTTTGATGGTCTTCATTTTGAGTTTGGTTCCAGTTGCTGGTGTAATCATTTCACTGATTCCGCTAAGTATTGTGGGCTACTCAGTAGGCGGCATTCGCTACGTGATTTACATTTTCATTATGATCATGATTATTCACGCCGTTGAAGCCTATGTCTTAAATCCTAAGTTCATGGCCAGCAAGACTGAATTACCAATTTTCTACACATTCTTGGTTTTGCTTGTGGCAGAACATTTCTGGGGCACCTGGGGCTTGATCGTAGGTGTGCCAATCTTTACTTTCTTCTTGGATGTTTTAGGCATTAAGCCAACTAAAAAGAGTAAGAAGAAGGCAGTTCTAAAATGAGATTATTACTGACAGGCGATAGCATCATCGCACGCAATGAAGGCAAAGAAGAGCCGCATATTAACTGGAATTTAAAAAAGATGTTACCTGACGTAGAAATTGAAAATACTGCAGTGTCGGGGATCAATTCAGGTGCGTTTTTTGCAAGACTTAATGAATTAGTTTTGAGCGTGAAAAAGTGCGATAACTTGGTAATTTTACTTGGGACTAATGATCTGGCAACGCATAAGCAGGTACCATTAACGCAATTTAAGCAAAATATGGAATTGATTTGTTCAGCGATAATTTGTGCATATTATCCGCCACATGTTTTGCTTGTTTCGCCACCCGCCGTTGATGAGGAAAAGCAGCTTGTGCGCAATAATGCTTTAGTAGAAAAATATGCCAAAGCAGTCGAAGAAGTCGCTCAGGAATATCATTTTAGATATGCGGATTTATGTCAGGCGATGCTAGATGCAGGGGACATCAAGAAGACTGCCCAAGGAATGAAAAATGATGGTTTGCACTTTGGGGATGCAGGCTATGAGATATTAGCTAAATTGATTGTTAAAAATTTGAAGAGCATGTAAAAAAGAGGCAGAAAGGCCTCTTTATTTTTATTCAATTAAATTATCTTATTGCCGCAAACAACAATCCACCCACGGCTACCAGAGCCAGGAATGGGATGAGCAAGTATGCGCAAAATACGAAAATCAATCCGGCAATGAGTAAGAAGCCGAAAATCTTGATTAAGCCAACCCCCAACTTGAAGAAAAGCCAAATCAAGAAAATTGTTAACAAAAGTGAAAGCATAGTTTCATACCTCCATAATCTATGAGAATATTTTACTACCAAGAGATGGAGAGAGCGTAGATTAAGTATGCCGATTTTAGAAAAAATCAAGAAATGTTTATGCAATTAAGTTACCGTTAACAGAGCAAATCATATTGAAAGCTCTTTCTGAAATCGATATCATTTAAAATATGAAAGCGATTTAGATAGAAGGAGAAAGAGAACTTGAAGCAAGAAAAATCAGGTTTACCAACGCTAGCCGCTTCCACTATTTGGATGATTAGCTTAGGTTATTTAGGCGTACAAATTGCATTTACTTTGGAAACTTCACAAATGAGTAGAATTTTCCAAACTTTAGGGGCTGACCCAACAAAATTAGGTTGGTTCTTCATTTTGCCACCACTTGCTGGTCTGGTGGTGCAACCAGGAATCGGATCCTTATCAGATCGTACTTGGATTCCTAAAATCGGGAGAAGATTGCCGTATTTATTGATCGGGATGATTTTTGCCGTTATCACGATGGTCATTTTGCCCAACGTCGGTAGTTTCGGTTTAGGATATGGATCCTTAGAAGCACTTATCTTTGGTGCTGTCGCAATCGCTGTTTTGGATGTCGCTTCTAACATGGCGATGCAACCATTTAAGATGATGATCGGTGATATGGTCAACGACGATCAAAAGTCATATGCTTATGGAATTCAGAGTATGCTTTCCAACTTTGGTGCCGTAATTGCTGCATTCTTCCCATTTTTGCTAACCAGCTTGGGTGTTGCCAACACCGCTAAGAAGGGTGTAGTGCCACAATCAGTTGTCATTTCATTCTATGTTGGTGCAGCTGTTTTGGTAATTACTTCATTGTTCACCATCTTCAGAGTTCATGAATATGATCCAGAAACTTATGCTCGTTACCACGGTATCAAGGAATCAGATAACAAAGAAGGTGGCGGTTGGATTGAATTGCTAAAGAAAGCGCCAAAAGTATTTTGGCAAGTTTCATTAGTCCAATTTTTCAGCTGGATTTCATTCCAATACCTTTCAACTTATGCAACTGGTGCGATTGCGCAAAACGTATGGAACACCACTTCCGCTTCTTCAGCAGGCTACCAAATTGCAGGTAACTGGTTCGGCGTATTGACTGCTGTTCAATCAATTGCGGCTGTAATTTGGTCATATGTTTTGGCTAAAGTACCAAACAATCGTCATAAGTTAGGCTACGGCTTAAGTTTGGCATTAGGTGCAATTGGCTACACTTCAATTTTCTTGGTTCATTCACAAATGCTGCTGATTCTTTCATTCATTTTAATCGGAATCAGCTGGGCAGGGATGAACACTTATCCATTGACTATGGTATCTAACGCTTTATCAGGTAAACACATGGGAACCTACCTTGGCTTATTCAACTGTTCAATTTGTTTGCCACAGATTGTCGCTTCATTACTCAGCTTTATCATCTTCCCAATGGTAGGCAACTCAATGCCAGCTATGATGTTAATCACTGGTATTTCAGGATTCTTAGCTGCTTTATCAGTTATCAGCATTAAAGAAACCTACGTAAAATAATTTAGACCAAAATAAAAATGCATGAAGTCAGAATTGGGCTTCGTGCATTTTTTTAGTTATTCATTTTGTTAGATCTGAATATTTTTATTAATCCTTAACAACATCCTTAGTATCTAACCATTGATTGCCACTGATCTTAACAAGCTTCTTGCCGTTAGTCTTCTTAACATCCTTAGCAGTGAAAGTTGAACCCATTGAAACTGTCTTAGCGGGCTTTCCACCGTTTGCGTTTAAAACAGTAACTTTTTGATTCTTGGTATCTTTAACAGTAACGAAGATCTTGTCGCCTTTCTTGATAGCTGGGTTAGTAGGAGCAACTTCTGCAACACCCAACTTTGGGGCAGTGAAACTAGCAGCTTCGGTAACTGAAGCACTGACACCTAATAAACTCATTGAAGCAACTGCGACTGAAACAACTTTAGCTAATTTCTTTGCGTCTAACATATATTATTAAATTCAAGGGATAATTTGAATTTTTTTGAAAATAATTTAGGTCCCACAAATGTTGCTAGAATAACGTTTTCAATTATTTTTAGTTAAAAATTGGCAAAATAAATAAAAATAGCTATCTATTTTAGATAACTGTTTTCTTAGTATAAGTCCCTTTATTATGATCTCAATCCTTATTTTAGTCAGAATTAAAGCCATTTCATAGTGCTTATTTTACGGAACATATGAGTAAAAATAACTAATCAGTGAAATATTGCAAAATATCTTCTTCAGTTAATTCTTTCTTTTCTTCACCTTTAACATCTAATACAATTTGCCCGCTATTCAGAATTATCATCCGATTGCCATACTTAATGGCATCTTTTAATTGGTGGGTGATCATAATGCAGGTTAATTTTTCTTCGCGTACAACTTGATCAGTTAATTCGAGCAAATCGCGGCTGGTATTAGGATCAAGGGCAGCTGTATGCTCATCTAGCAACAATAATTCTGGCTTTTTGATGGTAGCCATTAAGAAACTGAGTGTTTGGCGCTGACCACCTGAGAGATTGCCCACGAAAGTATTTAAGTACTCATTTAATCCATTAGGCAGCTGAGCAGTCTCTTTTTCAAATTCTTTCATGTGTTTATCGAGCCCTCTAAGGCGCAGGCCACGATGTTGACCACGCTTAGTAGCTAAAAGTAAGTTCTCGGCAACCGTCATTCTTGGAGCAGTTCCCATCTTAGGATCCTGGAAAACTTGGGCAATATACTTGGCACGTTTTACTTCAGATAAAGGAGTTAAATCACGGTCTTTTAAGAGGACTTTCCCAGTAATGGGAAAAATGGAGCCGTTGATGATATTTAGCAGGGTAGATTTACCTGCACCGTTGGTTCCCAGCAAGGTCACAAAGTCGCCATCTTCCAGTTTTAAGTTGATGTTTTTGAGAATTTGCTTTTCTTCGTTTGTACCTTCATTAACTGTGGTGGTAATGTTTTGTAAATCTAAAATTGTGCTCATGGTTTTTGAACTCCTTTTTTCAATAATTTACGTACATGGAACTTTTTCTCAAACAATGGCAACATCATGCAGATAGCTAAGATGATTGCGGCAAGGCTGATAACCATTGTTCCGATCCCCATGTTAACGTCGGCATAACCACCGTTTTGGGCGATCAAACCACCAGCTAAACCAATTAAGCCGTTTGAAAGCATCAAGCCTAGGATCTTCATGTTATCGGTGTTGATACCCAGCGAGCGAGCCATTTTTTCATTATCACCAGTTGCGATGAAACTTTGACCAAGGTCGGTATTTAGAAAAAAAGCTAACAAAAGGATAATCAATACTGCAAAGAAGAGACCAACCACAATAGTAGGGAAGTTAGTAGGCAATTTTTGTAAAAACTTCTCGTTAAGCAAAGTAGCTTTGTTGAGCAAGCCGACATTTGCTTTACCTAAAATACGCAAGTTGACTGAGTAGACACCAGTCATGGTTAAAATTCCGGCAAGTAAAACTGGAATTTTGCCTTTGGTATAAAGTAGTCCAGTAACTAACCCTGTAAGCATCCCGCCTAAAAATGAAAGGATGGTAGCCAGCACCGGATCAACGCCGTGTACTAAAGCACTGACGCAAATCGCTGCACCGAAGGGAAATGTTCCTTCAACAGTCATATCTGGGAAATTTAAAATTCTAAAAGTCAGAAATAGGCCTAAGGCTAAGACTCCCCATAAGAGACCTTGCCCGATAGTTGATGTAATAAGGCTCATTTGATGATCCGTCCTTTCTTTTGTGCAGCCTTGATGACGCTGTCTGGAATATGAATGTTTAATTCGTTTGTGGCTTTTTGGTTAATCATAGTTTCATAGCTGGTCACTTTTCTAACCGGTGTATCTGCTGGATTTTTACCTTTCAAAATTTGTCCGGCCATGTGACCAGTTAAAACTCCCATGTCGAACTGGCTCACACATCTAGTGGCAAGACCACCTGACTTAACCATGGTATCGGCAGCTGGGAAAACAGGAATCTTTGCTTCGTTAGTTGTCTTAAGCAAGGTGGCAATTCCTGAAGCAACGGTGTTGTCGGTAGGTACATACACTGCTTGAACTTTGCCCGCCATGGTTTGGGCAACTTGTTCAATATCATTGGTAGAAGTGATCGTGTATGGACGAACTGTGAGGCCTTCTTTTTCAGCTAATTTTCTAAATTCACGATATTCAGATGCAGATGAATCATCGCTTGAGGTGTAGACAACCCCGATCCGTTTAGCTTTAGGTAAAATCGTCCGCAACAATTTTAATTGAGCTGGAATAGGCTGACGATCTTGCACCCCGGTAACTTTGCCACCAGGATGGTTCAAACTTTTAACTAAGTGCGTTCCTAGTGGATCACTGACTGCACCCATGATTACTGGCGTGTCGCCTGATTCGTTAGCCAAAGATTGAACAGCTGGTGTCGCAATTCCGATTGTCACTGCCGCATTTCTTTGGTTAAACCGATCACTCATTGATTTCAAATTACTTTGATCGCCTTGGGCATTTTGAAAACCGATTTGGATATTTTTACCTTCGCGGTAACCTTCGTCTTCAAGACCCTTAATAATACCGCAGTGGATTTGATCCAAGGCTGGGTGACTCATAGTTTGTAAAATGCCCACGACCATTTCTTTTTGCACTGTAGTTTGTTTATTTACCTCTACAACAAATGCGGCAACTAAAAAGGCGAAGAGAGCAATAATTGTTCCGATTAATCTTTTCATTTTTCCGACTCCCATAAACAAAAAAGGACATTTCCGTTTTACGGGAAATGTCCAAAAAAACCCGCACGTTTATTAAATCCGTGCGGGCTACTTTTTTATAAAGATTTACCAGCACAGATGCGAAAAGTATCTGAGTCGCATCCGTGCTTTTAATAAGCGTGCAGAAACAACTCTAGTGCTGGAATTGCCAACGATTGATTACTACATTCTTAAACATGGTTAAATCTTCCTTTCATTCAAATTACTTGTTGTCGCAAATTTTAAAGAGTTATTAAAAAGTTGTCAATCACTTTTTTCATTTGATTTTTAAAAACTGATATAATTGATATTCTAGAATTAAGGAAAGGACTAACCACATTGCGCTATAAACAAATTATTTTTGACGTTGATGATACTATTATCGATTTTGCGGCAACTGAAGATTTTGCTTTGCACAGTCTTTTTAATGCACATCATTGGCCATTATCTCAAGAACTTCAGCGCCAGTACCATGCTTACAATCAGGGATTATGGCGCAGACTTGAACAAGGCGAGTTAACCTATGAACAGCTGAGTGAAATGACCTTTCATGACTTTATCAAGGATCATTTTGGAATTGAGATTGATGGTAAAAAGGCCATGGACGAATATCGTTCATACTTTGGCGAAGCACATAAACTTCTGCCGGGTATAAAAGATACTTTGAAGTTTGCGAAGAAGCAGGGCTATAAATTAACCATTTTGAGTAATGGTGAAAAGTTTATGCAAAATCACCGCTTGGAACTAGCTGGCGTGAAAAAATATTTTGATTTGATTGTTACTTCTGAAGAAGCCCATTATTCTAAGCCGAATCCACATGCTTTTGATTATTTCTTCAGTCGAACTGAGATCGGTCCTGATGAAACAGTCTTCTTTGGCGATGGCTTGCAATCCGATATTTTAGGTGCAGAAGAATATGGCTTTGATAGCATCTGGTACAATCACCGTCACCGTAAAAATACGCTCCATTTGCACCCAATTTTTGAAGTGGAAAATTATCCAGAATTCGTTAAATTGATGCAGAATGATTTTCAAAAGAAGTATTAATTGAATTAATGAGAAGGGTATCTTATCTTTGAGATAAGATACTTTTTTTAGGTGAAAAATGATGAAGAAAATTACAACAGGAATTGTGGCCCATGTTGACGCGGGTAAGACGACTCTTTCTGAAGCCTTGCTGTATCGGGCAGGAAATATCAGGAATTTGGGAAGAGTGGACAATGGGGATGCATTTTTAGATACCCAACAACTTGAGAAAAAACGGGGCATTACTATTTTTTCTCATGAGGCTAAATTGACCATGGATGATGCAGAGATTACTTTGCTGGATACGCCAGGGCACGTCGATTTTGCTTTTCAAACCGAAGAAGTGCTGAGCGTTTTAGATTATGCGATTTTGGTTATTTCGGCGACCGATGGCGTCACCAGTTATGTCAAGACGCTGTGGAATTTACTTGAGAAAAATCATGTACCTGTTTTTATTTTTGTTAATAAAATTGATATTGCAGGTACAAATAAAGGTCAGGTTTTAACCGATATTCAAAAAAGTTTAAGTGAAAATTGCCTGGATTTTAGCCAAGAAGATCAAACTTTTTATGAAAATGTGGCTTCGGCTAATGATCAACTGCTCGAAAAATATCTGAATGGCGAAGAAATTATGAATTCGGATATTCAAAATTTAATTGTGCAGAGAAAGATCTATCCCGTTTATTTTGGCTCAGCTCTGAAATTAACTGGAATTACGGAATTTTTAGCAGGCTTTGATAAGTGGACTAAAGAAAAAGAATATAGTCCTGATTTTTCAGCTAGATGCTTCAAGATTTCGCATGATAAAAATGGGGAGCGCCTTAGCTGGATTAAAATTTTAGGCGGCAAATTGCAGGCAAAAACTGAATTAGCCGGCGAAAAGATTAATCAATTGCGCGAATATAACGGTGAAAAATTTACGACGGTTGTAAAAGTAAATGCAGGCGAAATTGTTGCAGCTACTGGTTTAACTAAGACTTATCCAGGACAAGGCTTTGGCGCTACAGACGCAAAAGAAGCCAGTCTAAAGCCAGTTTTAACTTACAAGCTTAATCCACTGGATGAGGATATTCATGCCTGTCTGATGGCCTTAAAGACGCTAGGAGACGAAAATCCGGAGCTTCATGTAACTTGGTCAGAACATTTGCAGGAACTTCGCGTTCAGGTGATGGGGAAAATTCAACTCGAGATTTTAAAACAATTGTTGCAGGAACGTTTTACTTTAACCGTTGATTTTGAACAAGGCAGCATTTTATACAAAGAAACTATTGCTCAACCAGTAGAAGGCGTAGGTCACTTTGAACCGTTGCGTCACTATGCGGAAGTGCACCTGTTGCTTGAACCAGGTCCAAGAAATAGTGGCGTAATTTTTGAAAATAACTGCAGTCTAGAAGATTTAACCAAAAATTGGCAACATCAGATTATGACAGCTCTTAAATCAAAAGAGTATTTGGGAGTTTTACTGGGTACGCCAATTACAGACGTAAAAATTACTTTGCTTGGCGGTAAAGGTAGTATTGTGCACTCAGTCGGTGGCGACTTTAGAGAAGCAACTTATCGTGCGGTGCGTCAGGGCCTGATGGAATTAAAAGAGCAGGACCAATTGATCTTGCTTGAACCATGGTATGATTTCCGCCTTGAAGTAAGTCAAGAACATGTAGGCCGTGCGCTGAATGATATTCAAAGAATGAGTGGTCAGTTTAATTCACCAGAAAATAAAGGCGACCGCACCATCATTGAAGGCTCGGCACCAGTTAGTGAAATGCAGGATTACGCTGCGCAAGTACGTGGCTACACGCATGGTGACGGAATCTTTGAATGCGTCGTAAAGGGTTATTTGCCTTGTCATAATGCTCATGTACGGTAAAGAAGCAAGCAACCGAAAACAATAGATAGACCGCCAG
>ERZ791908.210-NODE-210-length-76824-cov-4.344397_pt1 | contig 76824 bp, 80 predicted proteins | sample MGYA00510144_ERZ791908 | MGnify/ENA primary metagenome ERZ791908 (study PRJEB30046, sample SAMN00792105) | human gut metagenome | study: EMG produced TPA metagenomics assembly of the A metagenome-wide association study of gut microbiota in type 2...
AACATTTTACAAGGTTCTGGATTTCAATGGTAGACACGTGCTATTTGCCGCTTACCGTGAATCAATTGAAGAAGCCTGTTATTGTAATCCGTCCTTTGGAACCGGATGGATTCTCATGGCGATCAGGAAATCGGAAATTCCATTGTATAGGGTGACGATTCCGATGACCTGTGTGATGACGGCGGCAACGCCCAGCGGTTTGAAAATCAGAAGCAGGCCGAGGACGATGGTGATGATGCCCAGGACGACTGGCATGACAGGAGAGTGGAAGCTCTGCTTCTGAATGGTGAGCGCTTCTCCCAGATTGAAGATGCCGTCGAACATGACGATGATTCCGATAATGGTCGGAATTAATGCGACCAGGCCTGAAGGACGCAGGAAAATCCACAGGCCCAGAATGGCGAGAATGATGGCTGCCGCCAGGTGGATTTTCAGTGCGCTTTCCCTCTGTCGGAAATAGATCAGAAGCATGACGGCTCCGGTGATAAGGATCATGATTCCGATAAATTTACTCAGAAGAGAAAGTGTAGCGGATGGTTTCAGCAGAAGCACCAGGCCGATGATTACGGACATCAGGCCCGTCAGCAGTTTATTCCGCTTCAGGTTTCTGAGCCTGGCGTCATATGGCTTTTTTGATGACATAGCTGTTTTCTCCTTTCTTAAGAGAGCGTGAAGCATGCGGCGGGTGAAAAGGCCGCTTTTGTCGGCGATGTGTGGGTTTATGGATCACGTCCCACAGATATTATAGCAGGAAAATGTTCCCGTGAGGGATTTTCCCGTGGCCCCTTGCCGCAGCAGGGGCGGGTGGGTTTTGCCCGAGAAAAAGCGGGCGGTTCAGAGTGATATGCATCTGAAACTGCCCGCTGATTTTACAGGTCTTTAAATTTCCGAATCTTAGAACTGTGAATTCTCGACGCTTCCTTCGATGACGTGGAGATCGTACGGCTCGAATTTTACGTGTCTGTAAGCATCCACATCCAGGACGGACTCATCCCAGTCGGAACGAATTTCGCCGTTCTGCTTGATGATGATATCGTAGAGAATATCATACGTCTTTCCGTCTTCCTTATCCTTCTCGACGATGGTGGAATATGGGAGTGTCTTATGGTAAGTGAGGGGCAGTCCCTTATAGTTGTAATGGAATCCGCAGCGCATGCGGCAGCCGTCGAGGCCCTTGTAGTCAGCGATCTTATTCAGGTCTGCGAGGATCGGGTCGCCTTCACGGTCATAAAGATTCTCCGGAGTTGTCGCTGTGTAGTCGAAGCGGAACTGAACCGGAATGTGGTATGGAATCCAGCGCTCCAGATATTCCGGAAGACGCTCTGCCGGATAGTCTTTATACAGAACGCAGTTTACACGTGTACGTACAGCAAGACGGGACAGAAGGTCGTCCGCACCTTCCTCTACGTACTTGACCAGGTGGCGGGAGACGTTGATGCAGGTGATCTTGTCTTTATTTCTTTCAGTAAAGTCGATCAGATCCTGTTCCGTCTGACCCTCGAACGTCGGCAGCGTCGTATTGATGAAGACGCGGTGCGTTGTCGGAATCTGGTCCAGCATTTCCTGAAGCGCTTCTCTGTTAGCGAATGGTTCACCGCCGGTAAATACGAAATCGCAGTTCGGGGTAATCTCATCCATCAGTTTAATGGATGGAATGATTTTATCCTTGCTGAATCCGGTTGTATCGGAGTATTCCCCTTTATTAATACAGAATGGGCAGTGATTGCCACAGTCATATGGTGCGAAAACCGTGACTGTTGCCCCGCCCGTACGAGTCTTATACGGATTTTTCATGGTCTCAACCTTTCCTTTGCTTAGTTTTACGATTGTAATTATAATATAGGTTCACACAACTTTCAATCCAACTTTCTTGTGCAGAACCAATTAATTAGAAATTTAATAAGAAAAAATTAACATTTGCAACAGAATTTTACGCAGTTTCGTTACATTTTTTGGGGTATGTTCCATTTGTAAAAGGCGATGCCTGGTGAAATGTCTGTTGTATTTTACAGATTCAAGAGTGAAATTTCATGCATAAAGATTTATAATAGAGAAAGAGTCTGCGGCAGGTTTACTGACCGCCTGTGAGCACCATGCACGGAGGCGGATCGTGGAAAGTGCCGGACTTTTGGAATTTATGAAGAAACGTTTTTATTTCCTTTAACGGACATCAGCATAGGAGGAATTCTATGAGGAAAATACTGATTGTTGTGGATATGCAGAATGATTTTGTAAGCGGAGCCCTGGGGAATCCTCAGGCTGAGGCGATCGTCCCTTCTGTGCGGGAGAAAATCCTGACTTATCCCGAGAAGGATCGTTTTGCGACCATGGATACCCATGAAGAGAATTACCTGACTACGCAGGAGGGCCGCCATCTTCCGGTGAAACACTGCATCAGAGGCACAGAAGGCTGGAAGCTGATCCCGGAAATCGATGATCTGATTCCGCAGGATCAGCGCATCTGCAAGCCGTCCTTCGGGTCGGAGGAAATCGCAGAGACGATGAAAGGCCTTGCGCGGAGTGACGAGCTTTCTATCGAACTGATCGGCGTCTGCACAGATATCTGTGTAGTTTCCAACGCAATCCTGCTGAAAGCTGCACTTCCGGAGACGCCGGTTTCCGTAGACCCGGCCTGCTGCGCAGGCGTTACACCAGAGAGCCATGAGGCCGCGCTTCAGACCATGCAGGCCTGCCAGGTCGATCTGGTCCAGTGACAAAACGAACCCGGTAACGCCGACATCAAGTAGATGCCGGGCTGACGCGTATCCGGGCCCTCCGTCGAAAAAGCATAAAAAGAAACACCTGAAACTCTGCCTCCTGCAGTTCAGCGCCGTGCAGGAGCCCGACAGCAGGCTGACGAGCACAGGGACAGAAGTTTTCCGACAAGCAGAATAAAAAAGAGAGAAATGAGGCATTTCATGAAAAATAAAGCACATGTTCATGCATCTTCCAGGAAAGCAGTCTGGAAGCGTTCCGCCGTTCTCGCGGTCTCAGCGTCCATGACACTGGCCATGACGGCTCCGGTCCTGAGCGTTCCGGTCTTTGCCGCCAGCAGCTGGAAAAGCGTTCCGGTCAGCGCATTCATTCTGAAGGACGGTACAGCAGTCCGTAAATCTGCGTCCTCTTCAGCAAAGAAAGTGACCATGGTAAATAAAGGAAGAACATATACGGTTTCCTTTGAGAAGTTTACTTCAGCATCCAGCGCAAAGGCCAGCAGCCGCTGGATGTATGTGTCTGCCCTGAAAGGCTACATCCGGAGCGACCTTGCGAAGGTAACTTTTGCCAAAAAATCCGCCTGGACAACGGATGTCCTGAAAATGAGAAAGGGTGCCGGGACCAGCTTTGCATCGGCTGGAACTCTTCAGAAGGGAGCGGCAGTCACGGTGAGAGAGCGCGTAAAGTCGTCCGACGGCAGCAAGTGGTACCGTATTCTTTACGGAGGAAAGACGGTCTACGTAACCGCGGATTACATCAGCTTTACGAAACCGTCTTCATCGACATCGAATACAGGCAATCATTCAAATAAAGGAAACTCCTCAGCGGGAACGACGACAGGAAAAACAGCCGTGAATCCGGATGCAGCTGCTTCTTCCGATGAACCGGTCCTGAAGGCTTCTGGAAAGGTAAAAGCCGCGTCAGCGATTGTGCGCCAGACTCCTTCCGACTCCGCCGCAAAAGTGACGACCTTGAAGAAAGGTAAGAAACTGACGATTACTTCAGAAACCTTCATCTCGGATACGAGTGCATCCTCTTCCAAACGCTGGTTCTACGCATCCAATGTAAAAGGATATGTCAGAAGAGATCAGGTCTCCATTTCCTATGCAGGCGCGGAAGATGCGGAGGTTAAGGCAGACGGCGGCCTGAATACGAGAAAGGGCCCGGGAACGACCTTTGCGAAGACCGGACAGGCCGCAGACGGCAGCCGCGTTTCTGTAAAACTCAGGACCTGGGGAAAGTCCGGTACAGACGGAGATCTCTGGTACCGCATCGTTCTGAACGGTAAATCCTGCTATGTGAAGGGAAGTTATCTGACCTTCTCAGGCAGCACGGATTCCGGGAAAACCGATAACAGTGGAAAGACGGATAATTCCGGAACAAAAGACAATAGTGGGAAAGACACTGCAGATACGACGAACTACATTACAAAAGACGGATTCCCTTCCTCCTATCTTCCATATCTGCAGTCTCTCCACGCGGCGCATCCGACCTGGAAATTCACGCCGGTACAGACGAATCTGGACTGGGATACTGCCGTCGCGCAGATGACGAAAAACACCGGAACCAACACGATTTCCCGAACATCTTTCCCGGCATCCTTCTTCTCTGTTGAGCCGGGATGCTATAACTATCTGACGGATACCTATACCGGAAAAGACGGAAATACCTTCGTCGCGGCGTCGCAGAAGGCAGTGAAGTATTACATGGATCCGAGGAACTGGCTGACCGATACCGGTATTTTCATGTTCCAGAACAACCGCTATCACGCTTATCAGGACGCCGATATGGTCAAGACCATTCTGGTGAAGAACTCTGTGCTGAGTAAGAGCGGAGTCGCAGACATGTTCGTTGCAGCAGGTAAAGAATACAACATCAGCCCGACCTATCTGGCAGCAAAAGCCATTTCTGAGCAGGGGACGGTCACCTCTATGGTTGATGGCAGTCAGGGCGCATATAATGTGTTTAACATCGGAGCATCCGACTCCTCATCGGGCGGCGCGTCTAAGGGAATTGCCTATGCAAAGGCCCAGGGCTGGACGACCCTGCAGAAGGCCATTGAAGGCGGCGCATCCTATATCGCGTCCAATTTCCTGAGTAATAATCAGGACAGCGCATATCTGGAGCATTTCAACGTGATGAACGGTCTGTCGAAAGTCGGCACTCACGTTTACATGACCGCTGTGTACGGACCGGACTCCCAGTCTGCAGCGTCCTATAAGTCCTACAGTGCCAATGGAGCCCTCGGAAAGGCGCTGGAATTCGACATTCCGGTTTATGAGAACATGCCGTCCGACGCGAGCGGCCAGCCGGTCATGGATTTCAATGTGGATAACAATGACTATCTGAAGTCCCTGTCCATCACCGCGAACGGAAAGACCACGCAGCTGATCTCCGATTCCTCGCCGAATTACGCAACAGAGTTTGTCGCTTCTGCAGGCGGCGCGGATTCCGTCAGCATTCAGGCGGCGGCAGCCAGCAGAACAGGTGCAGCTGTCACAGGAAATATGGCCGTCAGCATGAACGGCTCCAGCCAGCAGACCGCACAGATTGTGTGTAGCTCTTCGTCTGGAGAGAGCAGGACCTACACCATTACCATCAGCGCCCAGTAAGCAGGACAAAAATCAACACGCAAGGGAACAGGCTGTTTCTGATTGATCAGAGCATAAGAAGAACCCCACCCTTCCACGACGCTGAAGCGTCGGGCGGGTGCCCGGGAACCTTGTTGTCGTCTGACGGGCAGACAATACAAAACGGCAGACATCATGATGGTGCCTGCCGTTTTTCATATGCTGCAAAAATAATACCGGAGAAATTTACGTTTAAGAGGATATCCAGGTCAGGCGGAATTATCGCTCGGTAAACTTTTTTCCCTGCCAGGAATCTCGTTTTCTGAGCTCTGCGTTGATGCCGTTTAAGATGCTCCGTTTCTGAAAACTCCATTCCGGGGCGATCAGCAGAGGCCGTGGAACGTCTGCCGTCAGGCGGTGAATGACCATCTCCGGAGGAATCTGTTCCAGCATGTCGCAGACGAGCTGGATATAGGCATCCATGTCCGGGAAAGGCTGGTAATCCGGCATTTCTTCCGCGAGCCAGGAACCTTTTGTCAGGTTCAGGAGATGGAGTTTGATCCCCCAGCTCTGCTTGTCGATGACGAAGTTCAGCGAGTGGAACATATCTTCTCTGGACTCTCCCGGAAGGCCCAGAATCAGATGGGTGACCGCGTGAATTCCGCGCCTTTTGAGCTTTTTCATCGTCTGCTCATATTCCTCATTTTCATAGCAGCGGTTGATCAGGCGGACCGTTTCCGGTTTCGCGGTCTGAAGGCCCAGCTCCAGCCAGAGAAAATGGTGCTCAGCGATCTCACTGAGAAGGTCCAGAACGTCTTCTGGAAGGCAGTCCGGGCGTGTAGCGATGACGAGCCCTTCGATTCTCGGATCTTCCAGTGCTTTTGTAAACCTTTCCCGAAGAAGGGGAACATCCGCGTAGGTATTTGTGTGATTCTGGAAATAGGCCAGACAGCCGGCCTTCGGCCATTTATTATGAAGGAGGTCGAGCTGGGAGCTGATATCACTGGCGAATTCGCCGCTTCCTGTGGAGCTACAGAAGATGCAGCCTCCCGTGCCTTTGCTTCCATCCCGGTTCGGGCAGGTAAAACCGCCGTCCAGAGACAGCTTGATCATCTTCTTATGAAAACGCTGTTTCAGCCAGTAGTTAATCGTATTCATTCGTTCCGCTGCTTCGTCCGCGTCTCTGGTTTTTCTCAGTCCTGTGAATGCCGGGACGTCTGCATTCCAGATATCCTGCGGCGCAGCTGTGTTTCCGTGATTTTCGGTTAATGATTTCGTCATTATTTTTCCTTTCCGTGTTGTAATTCTATCATTGTAGCATTCATCGGGGCAGGGAGAAAAGAAAATATCCCGGAAGGGGGGCCGTCAGGGGATAAACAGGCGGGAAAATTCTTGTTTACGTGATTTTTGTCCGGATTTTATATCCGGCTGATAGACAGATTCTTCAGCAGGCAGATAGAATTCCTATAAGGACAGCTGTGACGGCAGTATGGAGGAAAGAGTTATGAAATACAGAAAATCATTAATCGTACTGGCAGTACTCTGCCTGATTCTTGCCGTACTTGGATTCCTTGGATTATTCATTCACGGAAGTTTCGAACAATTTATAAATGGCGCGACACCGGGCGTCCTTGCGGGACTGTCTGCTCTGATGCTGATATTTCTCGGGAAAGAGGATTGAAATGACTATACCCGACAAGCCTGGAAGCAGGAACCAGAGATATTGTAAAAAATAACATGATCGCTCACCGACTAAGATGCTGAGCAAGAGCTGTGGAGCAGTAAGAGAACTGTTAAGCTGATTGAACGTGAGTCTGTAACGCAGCCTGATGCCTGGACTTCTGAGCGCCTCGCTGCCAGACGATCGACGGCCTGAATCTGGGACACACAGGGCGTACCGAGGGCGGGTCCGAAGGTACGCGGCCCGGAGAAGGCCGGCGGAGTCGGAAGCGTGAGCATGCGCGAAGAGAGCCGGGAGGCGTTCCAGGCATAGGCTGCGGACAGCTCACGAAAGCACTTGGAGACATTGACACCATCCATCGTCTGACCAATCTTTCTTTCATCATTTAAGTATGCTATAATAATTTTGTGCATCATAACAGAAAGGAAAGTGGAAAGGCATGGGCATGAGAGAAAAACTGCTTCTGCACAGCTGCTGCGGACCCTGCAGCACGGCCTGCGTGAAACGCCTGTGTGAAGAAGGAGATTACGATATTACGGTCTTCTTCTATAATCCGGGAATCACGGAGACAGAAGAATATGAGAAGCGGAAGGAAAACCAGATCAAGTTCCTGAGGGAGTGGAACGCGGAGCACGATGGTGAAAATCAGATCGGATTCGCAGAGGGAGATTACCTTCATGACCGGGATTCCTATTTTCACATGGTCAGGGGACTGGAGAATGAACCGGAAGGCGGAAGACGCTGCGCGGTCTGTTTTACCCAGAGACTTTCCGGAACAGTGAAGTATGCGCAGGAGCATGGCTTTCCGCTCTTTACGACAACGCTTACCGTGAGTCCGCATAAGAATTATCCGCTGATCTCCGGAATTGCAGAGGCGCTTGCGGATCAGACTGATGGGGTTGAGTTTCTGGATATGGATTTCAAGAAGAAAGACGGATTCCTGAACAGCACCCGGATGTCGAAGAAGTACGGGCTGTACCGGCAGAATTACTGCGGGTGCATCTACTCGAAGAAGCAGGCGGAAGCGCAGAGAGAAGAAAAGGCCATGCGCGAATTTAAGAAGGACTAAAATAACGCGGGAGAAGGGCCAGCAGGCTTTCCACTTGCGCGTTGCTTTTTGTCGGTAAAATGGAGGAATAGAGATGTCTAAGTTAATTATCCCTGAAGGGTATCAGTCGATTCTGGATCCTGTAGAGACCCAGCGTGCGATTAAGAAGGTGAAGGATTATTTCCAGCAGGAACTGGCTTACGGACTGCAGCTGAGACGTGTTTCCGCGCCGCTGTTCGTTGATCCGGATTCCGGCCTGAATGATACGCTGAATGGTGTGGAGCGCCGTGTATCTTTCACCCTGAAAGATATGAACGAAAAGACAGTGGAAGTCGTTCAGTCCCTGGCCAAGTGGAAGCGCTACGCGCTCGGAAAATATGGTGTGGAGCCGGAACACGGTATTTACACGGACATGAACGCGATCAGAAGAGACGAAGAGTTAGACAATCTGCACTCCATTTATGTCGACCAGTGGGACTGGGAGAAGGTCATCACCAGTGATGAGCGAACCACAGAATATCTGCATGAGACAGTTACAACCATTTATAACGCCATCCGCAATCTGAGTGATTATGTCAACCGCCTGTACAGAGGCATCCAGAATGAGATCCCGAATGAGATCACATTCATCACTTCACAGGAGCTGGAAGACATGTATCCGGACAAGACTCCGAAGGAGAGAGAAGACGCAATCTGCAAGGAAAAGAGAGCCGTATTTATCGAGAAGATCGGAGGCCCATTGAAGTCCGGCGAGCCGCATGACGGAAGAGCTCCGGATTATGATGACTGGGAGCTGAACGGCGATATTATCCTCTGGAACGACCTGCTGAACAGAGCCTTTGAGATTTCCTCCATGGGAATCCGTGTAGACGCTGCCGCTCTTGACCGTCAGCTGAAGATGTCAGGCGACGAGCAGAAGAGAGACCTGCCATTCCAGCAGGCTGTTCTGCACAACCAGCTGCCGTATTCCATCGGCGGAGGAATCGGCCAGAGCCGTCTGTGCATGTACTTCCTCAGAAAGGCGCACATCGGCGAGGTTCAGGTCAGTGTATGGCCTGAGGACATGGTAAAAACATGCCATGAGAATGGAATTGATCTGCTGTAGAAATGGGAAAGCAGTATGTGAATCTGATCCTGGATCAGAACAGCTGGCACACCGATGCGGAGTTTACCTACGCAGCAGAGGAGTCTGTGCGCGCCGGCGATCTTGCGGAGGTGCCGTTTGGAAAAGGGAACAGACTGAAGAGGGCGCTGGTCACAGAGACCGGCGTCCTGCCGTCTGAGGAGATCGATCCGTCCAGGATCAAGGAAATCGCTTCGGTGGATCCTCAGATTCATCTGAATGAGGAAATGGTCCGGACCATGCAGTGGATGCGCCAGCGGTACGGAATCAAGTATTATGATGCGCTGCACTGTTTTATTCCGCCGGGAAAGCCAGCGAAACCGGGTAAGTCCAAGCGTCCCTATGCGAGGACAAAAGGTGAAGTGCAAGAGGTTGAGGCGCTGACGGATGAACAGGCAGCCGCCATCGGCAGAATTGAAGATTCGATGAACCAGGGGAAAGGTGAAATTTTTCTCCTTCACGGAGTCACCAGCAGCGGAAAGACGGAAGTCTACATGCGGGTGATTCAGCATGCGCTGGACATGGGAAAAACTGCGATTCTTCTGGTTCCGGAGATCGCGCTGACCGAGCAGATCGTGCGCAGGCTTCTGGGAAGATTTGACAGAGAGGAAATCGCCGTCCTTCACAGCAAGCTGACCAGAAGAGAGCGTTTTGACGAGTGGATGCGGCTCCGGAACGGTGAAGCTCACATTGCAGTGGGAGCCAGAATCGGGGTGTTCGCGCCCCTTGAAAATATCGGCGTGATCATTCTGGATGAAGAGCATGAGTCGACCTATAAATCGGACCAGACGCCGAAATATGAAACCGTGGATGTCGCGGTGAAAAGGCTGATGTATACGAAGGGCGTCCTGGTGCTGGGAAGCGCCACGCCTTCTGTCGTATCCTACGAACGGGCCAGGGAAGGTCTGTACACACTGATCGAACTGAAGAAGAGGTATAATAGGACGCCGCTTCCTCTGGTTGAGATGGTGGATATGAGAACAGAACTGAGATCCGGAAACACCGGGATTTTCAGCAGGCGGCTTCTTTCTTCCATGAAAGGAACGCTGGCATCGGGAAAGCAGGTGATTCTGTTTCAGAATCGCCGGGGATATTCAACATTCATTTCCTGCAGGGACTGTGGAGAGGCGCTGCGGTGTCCGGACTGCGGCATTTCCCTGGTGTACCATAAACATGAACATGCAGCGGTCTGTCATTACTGCGGGAGGAAGTTTCCGCTTCCGGAAAAATGCCCGTCCTGCGGGAGCCGGAGAATCAAGTATTTTGGTGTCGGAACGGAGCAGGTAGAGGAAACCGCGGCCAGGGAATTTCCAGAGGCCAGAATTGAGCGCCTGGATCTGGACACCGCAAAAAACCGTACGGAAATCAACCGCATGATCAGAAGTTTTTCCAAAGGAGAGACGAATATTCTGATCGGCACGCAGCTGGTCGCAAAGGGTCTGGATTTTCGCAATGTCGGACTGGTTGGCGTGATCTCTGCGGATGTCAGTCTGAATATCCCGGATTACCGGTCAACAGAGCGGACCTTTCAGCTGGTCACCCAGGTGGCTGGCCGTGCGGGAAGGGGAAGCGATCAGGGGCTGGTCATCGTTCAGTCCTATACACCGGATAATTTTGCCCTGCAGGCAGCGGCATCCCATGACTATCTGAGTTTTTTCAAACAGGAAATTGTCATCAGAAAGTTTATGGAATATCCGCCCTTTACCGACCTGATCGTTGCGGCCTTTACTTCAGAAAACGAACAGACAGCCATGGAGATGGCAGAGCGCTGTAAAACCTATCTTGAGCGTGCAGGGCTGCCGAATGCAGATAAAATTCTCATGCCCAGACTCAGCATGAATTTTAAGGGAAAAGACAGCTTCCGTTATCACATTATGGTAAAAGCACCGCGCGGAAGCCGCAATAAATATATCTATTATCTGCGCTATTTCAATCGCAGTATTCTGAAACAGAAGATTGACTGCGCCATGCTGATCGATGTGAACGCGTACAGTTCTTACTGATCCTGGGAGTCAGATGGAGAAGTGCTGGTCATTTACATGCAGAATGGGTATACAGATAAGGAAATACATGATCGTAAAAGAAAGGAAGATGGCTTCATATGGCATTAAGAAACGTAGTAAAACAGGGAGATCCGATCCTGAGTAAAAAGTGCAGAGAGGTCCCTCAGGTAAATGAACATTATCAGACGATTTTAACCGATATGCTGGAAACCATGCGCCAGAGCGAGGGTGTCGGCATTGCCGGCCCGCAGGTAGGAATCCTGAGACGGATGTTTGTCGCGGAGCCGGAGCCGGGCCGCGTCTATTATATGATCAATCCGGAAATTACAGAAATGTCCGGAGAGCAGGAATGCACAGAGGGCTGCCTCAGTGTTCCGGGCTATTTCGGTACGGTAAAGCGTCCGGAGAAGATTCACATCAAGGCGCTGGACTTTGCCGGAAATCCTGTAGAATATGATTTCGAGGGATTTGATGCAGATGTGATGTGTCATGAGTATGACCATCTGGACGGTATCATGTTCACGGACAAGGCGGAAGAAATTCATACCGTCGAGGAAGAAGCGGAAAGAAGAGAAGAGGAGGAGCAGGATCAGTAATGAAGATCGTATTTATGGGAACACCGGATTTTGCGGTTCCTGTTCTTCATGCGCTGAAGAAGGCCGGTCATGAAATCGGTTATGCAGTGACGCAGCCGGACCGGAAGAGAAACCGCGGAAAGGTGACCTTTTCCCCGGTCAAAGAAGCGGCGCTGGAACTCGGCATTCCGGTTCTGCAGCCAGAAAAGCTGAAAAACGATGAAGAGGCGAAAGCGAAAATCCGGGAATATGAGCCGGACGCACTGATTGTCGTTGCTTACGGGCAGATTTTGAAGCAGGATGTCTTAGATATCCCAAAGCTGGGCTGCTTCAATGTTCACGGTTCGCTTCTTCCGAAGCTAAGAGGAGCTTCCCCGGTGCAGCATGCGATCCTTCAGGGCATGGAGAAAACCGGCGTGACCATTATGAAAATGGGACCGGGACTTGATGACGGAGATATGATTTCCAAGGCAGAAACACCGGTTGATCATAAAAACTTCGAGCAGCTGTTTGATGAGCTTTCTCAGATGGGTGCGGATCTTCTGGTGAAGACACTTCCTTCCATCGAGAATGGAACGGCGGTTTATACCCCGCAGGATGAGGCGGAAGCGACAAAATGCGGGATGATCAGGAAACAGGACGGGTTCACCGGTTTTCAGCAGGATCCTGTTGAAGTGGAGAGGAAAATCCGCGCCTTTGACCCTTGGCCGGGTGTTTTTTGTCAGAAGGGAAAAGACAGAATCAAGCTCTGGGCGGCAGACGCTGTGGATAAGGCTTCCGGTGAGAAAGACGGTACGCTGCTGCAGGCGTCGGAGAATGGAATTGACATTGCCTGCGGCGGGAAGATTCTGCGTGTTACGGAACTTCAGATGCCGGGGAAAAAGCGCGTGAAGGCGGCAGATTATCTGAGAGGACATTCCGTGCAGCCGGGAGAGACATTTAACACGGAACTTGAAAAATAACCTGCACGGAGGATTGGCATGAGCAGTATGACAAATGAAGAGTTCGCAAAGGCGATTACGAAGGCGATTAATATCAACAAGGTGATCAAGCCGAACAGGCTGAATTCTATGCTGGATCTGAAACTTCTGGACTGCAGCATCGAGAAGAAGAGTGCGTCATTTCTGTTCGAACCTCAGGAATGGTGCCTGAATCCCTATGACGGCGTGCATGGCGGCACGATTGCATCGATTTTCGATTATGCGGGCGGACTGATGAGTCTGGTTGTCGGCCAGCACTTCGTCACGACGACGAGTCTTGCGACATCTTATCTGAAGCCGATGGACGGGAAGCGTTTTCGTGTGGAAGTCGAGCTCACCCATATCGGACGCCGGATGAGCAATATGAATGGAAGAATCTACGATATGGATACGGACACGCTCTGCGCCACATCAGAGATCAATTATCTGATCACCGAGAACAAGGCGATGGGTCTTCAGAATTGAAATGGACATATGCAGGAAGTTAAATAATATTAACTTCCGTGAAGAAAATCTAAAAAATTATAAAAATCAAGATCTGGCCGGTCAAAATACAAAAGACCGGCCAGTTTTCTGCTATAATAGATAAATAGGGATAAATGAAACAGGAGAGAGCATGGATAGAAACCGGAAAGCAGCATATCAGACGCTCATGCGGGTCGTGAAAGACCAGGCATATTCGAATATCGAGGTTTCACGGCAGATTGAGCGGTGCAGGGCAGATGCGCCGGCGTTTGTACGGGAGATTGTATATGGAACGCAGCAGCAATGGCTGTATCTGGATTATCTTCTGAAACAGCTGGTCAGCCGAGGATATAGTAAGATGAAGCCGCAGGTGAGTGTGCTCCTTCACATGGGAGCTTACCAGATTCTGTTTATGGATTCGGTACCGGACTATGCTGCGGTAAACAGCTGTGCGGAAATGGCATCGTCTGTATGCCGGCCGCAGAAGGGGTTTATCAATGCCGTTCTCAGGAATCTGATCAGACGGAAGGACAGCCTGAAGCAGCCGGAATCGGAAAAGAATCCCGTCAGCCGGATGTCTGCGGAGTATTCTGCTGATCCGTGGATTGCAGCTCTTCTGATCCGCCAGCGCGGGGAGGAAGAAGCAGAAAACGTCTTGCGGGCAATGTCAGAGACACCGCCTCTGTGCATTGTTGTAAATACTCTGAAGACAGATCGGGAAAGCCTGAAAAATGCACTTACTGGGCAGGGGTTTTCCGTTGATCCGGTGGATGTAAAAGGACTGTCGGACGCTCTTCCTGTGCTTGCTGTAAAGGGCAGCGGTCTGATGAACACAGAAGAATTTCATAAGGGGTGGTTCTACGTGCAGGATCCTGCGTCTGCGACAGCTGTTTCATCCCTGGCACCTGAAGCTGGAGAAACCGTGATGGATGTCTGCGGTGCACCCGGAGGAAAATCAATGGCAGCAGCCATTCTGATGGGAAATCGGGGAAGTGTCCGGACATTTGATTATTACGAGCATAAACTTTCACTGATCCGCAGGCAGGCGGACAGGCTGGGCATCCGGTGCGTAAAGGCGGAAAAGCGCGATGCGCTTTCTGCGGCGGGAACACTGACAGAAAAGGCAGATGCCGTAATCTGCGATGTTCCGTGCAGCGGATTAGGCGTACTCCGGAGAAAACCGGAAATCCGTTACAGAAAACTTGACGATGACGCAAGAGCGCTGGCAGTCAAACAGCTTGCTATCCTGGAGCGTTCATCAGAGCTTGTTAAGCCGGGCGGAAGAATCATGTACAGCACATGTACCATCAACCGTATCGAAAATGAAAATAATGTGGAAGCGTTTCTCAGACAGCAGGAAGGTAAATTTCAGAAAGAGGCAGAACGTCAGCTCTTACCCGGTCTTGATGGAACAGATGGATTTTATTTCTGCATAATGAGGAGGATGAGTAAATAAGTATGGAAGTTGCATCCAGGACGGATCAGGGGATGAAGAGAGACCATAATGAAGATGCCTGCGGGCTGATGCCGGTCTACAGGGTCTATATGGTCGCCGACGGAGTCGGAGGCAGTAATGCCGGAGAAATCGCCAGTAAAACAGCGATCCAGGGAATTGCCAGATTCATTCAGACGCATGAAATGAAGGGCGTCGATAATATGTCAGAGATAAAGCGCTATTTCAGCGCATGCTTTGACCGGGTTAATGAAGAAATACTGAATCTGATGAATGAACGGCCGGAAACCAGAGGAATGGCTACAACCATTGCCCTGGCTTACCTGTCAGGGAAAACCCTGTACGCCATGAATATTGGCGACAGCAGGGTCTACCTGTACCGGAAGGGAGATCTGAAACAGATCACAGTTGACCATACTTATGTCAACCAGCTTCTGAAAGCCGGCGTCATTACTGCAAGCGAGGCTGCCGTACATGAGAAAAGGCACGTGATCATGCGTGCCGTCGGCGCAGAAGAAAAAGTCCGCGCCGACTATTATCAGGCTGATCTCGAAGTGGGAGATATCATCGTTCTGACGACAGACGGACTCCACGGGGAGATCGGAAGCAGCGAAATCAGGAAAGAGCTTGATAAAAACTATTCAATGAAGGAAACCTGTGATCATCTGGTGCAGCAGGCCAATGACAAGGGCGGGCACGACAATATCACAGTTATTTGCATAAAAATAACGGAGGGAGACCTGGATGAGTAAATTACTAGTCGGCCGGTATGAACTGGTAGAAAAAATCGGAGAAGGCGGAATGGCTGTTGTTTATAAAGCAAAGGACCGCCTGCTGAACCGTTTTGTAGCCGTGAAAATCCTGCGTCCAGAATGTACCAAGGACGCACAGTTTGTGGACAGCTTCCGGGCAGAGTCGCAGGCAGCAGCCGGCCTGCAGCATCCAAACATCATCAGCGTCTATGACGTGGGACGTGAAGGAAATATTCACTTCATCGTCATGGAGCTGGTTGAAGGAAAATCCTTAAGCGAGGTCATAAAAGAACAGGCTCCGATGGACTACCGGGAGGTTGTGCGAATTACCAAACAGGTGGCTTCCGCGCTGAGTGTTGCGCATAAACATAATATTATCCACCGCGATATCAAGCCGCATAACATCATGATGACTACGGACGGAATGGCTAAGCTCGGCGATTTCGGAATCGCGAAAGCGCTGAGTGATTCAACGATGGAGGAGACGAGCAAGATCATCGGCTCTGTCCACTACATTTCCCCGGAGCAGGCCAGAGGAGCATACGTCGATGAACGTTCGGATATCTACTCTCTGGGAATCGTCATGTATGAAATGCTTACCGGCCGTGTTCCCTTCGACGGAGACAGTCCGGTGCAGGTTGCACTGATGCACATTAATGACGACATCACGCCGCCATCCGAGCTGGTACCGGGAATCCCGCCTCAGCTTGAGAAGGTTGTGATGAAAGCAACGAACAAGTTCCAGACCAACCGTTATGCGAGTGCGGATGAGATGCTGAAGGACCTGGACAGCATCGAGTATGTCAGCAATGTCATGGGCCGGAATGCCTTCGCGAACCAGCAGGAGGAACAGAAAACTCAGCGGCCGGTCAGAAATGAAGCAGAGGACCGCACGCCATATACGACAAATAATAAAAAGCAAGGTCTTTCACCAAAGGCCAGACGGGCAATTGCGGCCGCCGTGCTGATTGCATTACTGGCAGTCATCGGCGTGTTCGCCGTTCCGAAACTTCTGGGAAGCGGAAGCAAAGTAACCGTTCCTGATGTTACAGATATGAGTTATTCCGAGGCCAAAACCACACTTTCCGGACACGGGCTTAAGATCAAGAAGGGCTCTGCCATTGCCAGTGACTCGATTGACAAGGGAAAGGTTGCCGCGCAGGACCCGACGTCAGGAGAAAAGGTGAAAAAGGGATCGACGGTCACCGTCCGCCTCAGCAAGGGAGATTCCAACGGAGAAGTACCGGATCTGGTCGGACAGACCTACGACAGCAGCACGAAGGATATTATCGAGGCTGCCGGATTTAATCTGGGTGATGTAACATATGCTTACAGTGATTCCTATGATAAGGGTGAGATCATGAGTCAGACCCCGTCCGGCGGAAGCAAGGCATCCAGCGGAACGGACATCGACCTGGTTGTCAGCAAGGGCGCAAAGAAAGAGGATAAGAAGGATTCACAGGATGATTCTGACACAGCCGAAGTTCCTTCCGTAACCGGAATGTCGGTATCTGAGGCAAGATCAAAACTGGCTGCGGCAGGATTTAGTGTTTCCGTCACATACGAGGAGAGCAATGTTACGACGAGCGGACAGGTTATTTCCCAGTCCGTCAGCGCTGGAACACAGGAGAAGAAGGGATCCACAATTACCATTACGGTAAGCAAGGCTTCTTCCAGTGAAAACAATAACAGCAATAACAACAACGAGAACAATAATACAAATAACAACAGTACCAATGATAATGAGAATAATAACAGCAGCGGAAACAGCAGCAGCGGAGGAACAACGGACAGCACAGACAGTAATACGAGCCGTTCATCCGGAAATTCTTCCGGCGCAGCTTCTTCCACGTCTGCCGCATCGAGAAGCGCGTCATCACCTTCCGCAGCTTCTTTGAAGTAAAGCAGGGAGTATTTTCATTGTGATTGGATGAACAGAGAGGAGTTTTCAGAAGCCTGTATGAAAGGACGCATTATTAAAGGAATCGGCGGATTCTATTATGTTCAGACGGAGCAGGGCGTCGTCCAGACCAGAGGACGCGGCCTGTTCCGGAAAACAGGAATAACGCCGATGGTTGGTGATGAAGTGGATATCATCATCAGTAAAGAAGATAGTGACGGCGACGGCATGATCAGGGAGATCCTGCCGCGCCGCAATGCGTTTGCAAGACCACCGGTTGCCAATGTCGACACGGTGGTTATTGTTTTTGCCGCAAAAAAACCAAAGCCGGTATTCGAAATCATCGACAAGTTTTTAATCACTGCAGATTCAAACGACGCTCAGCCGATTCTCTGCATGAATAAATGCGATCTGCTCTCTCCTGAGAAGCAGGAAGAAATCGCCCGGCGCTATCAAGGCCTGTATCCGTTTTTCTGCGTCAGTGCTAAAAGCGGGGAGGGAATCGATGCTCTCAAGAAAGAACTGATTGGAAGACATACGGCATTTGCCGGCCCTTCCGGAGTGGGAAAGTCATCTCTGATTAACATCCTGGTTCCAGAGGCAGATATGGAGACCAACAGTGTCAGTCAGAAGACCAGAAGGGGACGTCATACAACCCGGCATGTGGAGATTTTTCAGTATCCGCCTGGAGGTCTGATTTATGATACTCCGGGTTTTACGTCCTTCGACCTTTCCGGTGTGGAGCCGGAAGAACTTGACCGCTATTACCCGGAAATGTTACCATTTATTGGTCACTGCCGGTTTGACAACTGCCGGCATCTGAAAGAGCCGGGGTGTGCCGTCCGGGATGCGGTGGAAGGCGGAGAGATCTCGGAAGAACGGTATCAGTCATACGTACACGGATTCCAGGAACTGAAGGAGAAAGCGCAGGACTGGAAGAAAAAATAGGAGGATACAGAACATGATTAAAATTGCACCATCGATGCTGTCTGCGGATTTTGCAAGACTGGGAGAGCAGATCGAGGAAATCAGCCGTGCAGGAGCTGATTATATCCATGTTGACGTCATGGACGGACACTTCGTCCCGAACATCAGCTTTGGGGCCAGCGTGATGAAAAGCCTGAACGGAATTGAAAGTGCCCCTTACGATGTACATCTGATGATTGAAGAACCGGATAAATACCTGGAGGACTTCGTAACCGACCGTACGGAGTACATTACCGTTCATCAGGAAGCATGTCCGCATCTCAACCGAACGATCCAGCATCTTCACAGCTGCGGCGTCAAGGCAGGCGTGGCGCTGAATCCTGGTTCACCTGTCTGCCTTCTGGATGAGGTGCTGGATGAAGCCGATATGATTCTGATCATGTCCGTCAATCCGGGATTCGGCGGTCAGAGCCTGATTCCGTCTACACTGAGAAAGATCAGAAAGCTGGCCGATCTCCGAGAAAAAGAAGGCTATAAATGGGAGCTGGAAATCGACGGCGGTGTTAATCTGAATACGATTTCTGATGTTTCCGCTTCCGGAGTTGATATTTTTGTTGCCGGATCTGCAGTATTCAAGGCAGACAGTCTTGGAGACCGTGTGAAAGAGCTGAAAAAGGCAGCAGAGGCCGGCCGGTAAAATTATACCTGATCGGCAGGCCGGCGCGTAATACAGTGGATTCTGCCAGTTCTGCAGGGGCCTGAACAGGGCCGTACGGGATCAGAGCGGGGCGGGAAGTTATGACAGCTGTTCCTGTTCATTCCTGTCCGGCCAGAAAGCATGAAAAAAGTGGGGGACTTTGATGTCTCCCACTTTTTTAGTCTGTTTTATTGTCCTTGCAGCTTACTTCGTTCCGGAACCGCTGCCGCTTCCGGCCGCTGCCTGGCGGCTGGATTTGGTGGTGCCGCCGCTGGCTGAGGAACTTCCATTGTTCGTTGTGCCGTTTGCCGCAGCCGAACTGGAATTCCCATTGGCTGTTCCGGAATTGTTCTGCTGTGAACTGCTGTTATTTTCGGATGCCGTTCCGTTATTATCGGTTGTGGTTCCATTCTCTGTATTCTGCTGATTCTGGTCGGTTGTCGTTTCACCGTTTGTGGTCTGATCCGTCGTATTCTGACTGTTATCGGTTACGGTGCTTCCGTTTTCTGTCGTTGTGCTGGAATCCGTTGTGCCTGCCGGTGCAGAAACTCCGCCGGCTCCGCCATAGGTTCCGGTTGTGTAATATTCTCCGCCGATCTGCGTCACATCGGAAGGCATGTTCAGATAGGAGCCCTTCAGTGCGTTTGGAATCTGACTCATGATTCTGGACCAGAGTGCAGCCGCGTAATCACTCTTGCTGCTCAGCTGAATATTGGAGTCGTTTCCGATCCACAGTGAAGCAGAGTAGGAAGGGGTAAATCCGTCAAACCAGATATCGTACTCGTCACTGGTTGTTCCTGTTTTACCACCGACTGTTACACCTGAGATTGCAGCTTTCTGACCGGTTCCGCCGGAAACAACGCCCTGGAGACAGCTTTTCATAATCCAGGCAACACCGGAATCCAGCACTCTCTTCTTCTTTACATGGGAGGAGAGAATCTTCTTTCCGTTATCCACAACTTTCGTGTAGCAGATTGATTTTGTGGATCTTACGCCGTTATTTGCGAAGGTTGTATAGGCATTGGCCATTTCCAAGGTGGAAACTCCGTTTGACATTCCTCCGAGGGCCAGGGCTGCGGCGTTTCTGTCGTTTGTGGAACCGGATCCCACAAGTGAAGTAATACCGAATTTCTTGACCATGTTATAGGAGTACTTGCTTCCGACCTGCAGGAAAATCTTTACCGCGCAGGTGTTGATGGATTTCTGCAGGGCAGTGCGGAAGGTCTGAACTCCGCTGTATGTGCCTTCTGCGTTCGTCGGCCAGGTCTGACCGTTTATCGTTGTCTTTTCATCGATGACCTCAGAACCTGCGGTGATGTAATTTCCCCATCCTGCAGTTCCCTGAGTATCAATGCCGTAATTGACAAAGTTATGGGATTTTCCTGCCTTGTGTTCTTCATAGCTCTGCTGAAGAGCTGCGCCATAAACGGCAAGAGGCTTGATGGAAGATCCCGGCTGCCGTGTCTTTACTGCACGGTTATGGAGCTGTGTTCCGGTCTGTTTTCTACCTCCGACCATGGCCTTGATCTGACCCGTCTTATTATCTACGATGGTCATTGCCGCCTGCGGCTGAATGACTTTCTGGTTCAGCGTGTAGCCGCTCTTCGTCAGAACAATAGATCCGTCAGAAGATGTTTTAAACATTGCACGGCCTGTTGCGCTCTTTACAAAGGATGCGGAGACAAGCAGATTTCCATCGCCGTCCAGTTTCTTTTTGCCCTGTGGAATGTTGATGTATCCACCCGGGATGGAGTAAAGCGATCCATTTACTGTGGTGTACATCGTCGGGAATTCAACGCTGTAATCGGTCTTGCCATTCGATATAGTTTTATAGATCCTGATCCGCTTACCCTTGTAGATGGTTATCGAGCCGTCACTGTTCTTCTTCGCTTCATCAGTCGGGAAGGTAAAGTTTCCGGACGCGTCAAAGAAATTGCTGTAGCTGTACATGATGATGGATCCGTATTTATTAATGATATTATTGGATGAATCATAGCTGATATTCTTAGGCGTAGGGAAGTTGGCGTCGTTTTTAAACTCCTTCTCAATTACATTCTGCGCCTTGCGGTCCATTGTGGAATAAATCTTCAGTCCACCCTGGTAAACCTTGTTGTAAGCATCTGCATAGCTGAGTCCGTCCTTCTTCTGAAGGTCGCTGATTACCTGTGATACGACATAGTCTGTAAAGTAGGAATTGTTCGTGCTTGTGCTGTTGCTGTATCTCGGATTGAGCAGTTTCTTCAGTGGAATGGCAGCATCCTTCTTATATTCTGCATTGGAAATATATCCCTGCTGATGCATCAGTCTGAGGCAGGTGAGACGGCGTGTCTTTCCCGCGTCGTTCATGATGTAGGTTCCTTCGCTGCTTCTGTGCAGAATGTTGCTGGAGCTGGTCGTAACAGAACTGTTGGAAACCAGCTGTACCGGCGCGTAATGTGTCGGCCACTGCGGCAGGGAAGCCAGCAGTGCGCACTGCGCGACATTCAGCTTCGAAACACTTTTCCCGAAATACGCTTCGGAAGCGGCCTCAACACCGTTGGAGTTAAATCCGAGGTAGATGGTGTTCAGGTATGCTTCCATGATCTGTTTCTTCGACAGATTATGCTCCAGCTGGATGGTGTACCAGGCCTCGATGATTTTTCTCCGCATAGAACGCTTGCTCATGGTTTTCTTCAGATAAACATTTCTTGCAAGCTGCTGGGTAATGGTGCTTGTTCCGCTGATGTCTCCGCCGGAAGTAATGGATTCTTTAATCGCACCGAAGATTCGCGTTACATTGAATCCGTGGTGCGTCCAGAAGGTCTTGTCCTCCAGTGCAACGTAAGCATTAACCAGGTTTTTCGGCATGTCCTTATAGGAAAGCCAGATCCGGTTCTCGCCGGAATAAACACTGCCCGCTTTTTTCCCGTTCGCGTCGTAAACGACTGTTGTTCGGGAAAGCGTGCTCTTTAAATTACTTGGCGTGACATTGATTTTCGGTGCTGTGATAATACATGCCGCCGCATAAACAAATGCCGCCAGAATCAGCAGCAGGACAGCCCACAGGATCGTATCAAGGATCTTATGTTTCCTCTGCCACGGAAGAAGGAATTTTCCCTTCCGGGCAGTGGCGCTTCCCGCAGGCTGACCTTGTGCACGATTATATTTATCGCTTCTCATAAAGTACCGCCTTTACTTAAGATTTCAATCTCGTCGACAAAAGTTAATTTCGATATATTATACCACAAGGGGGAAAGCATGTGAAACGATAACGGAATGATGCGAACGTGTGTTTTATTCCGAGCGTCTGCAGAAACAGGGGAACATTCGGTAATTCATTGAATTTTCAACAGATTGATGGTGAGAATAGGAAATGATTAATTGTTGAACTGTACTTGATTTCCGTGCATAAAGCAGATATAATGAACGTGTGTTCATGGAATTGACGGCTTTCTCTGAGGTGAAATGTGAGAAGAAAGCTGTTATTAATCTGCTTATTTTTTATCGCCGGAATAATTACGGCGTATCTTCATCTGATTTTCTGTCTGCTCTGCGGGGCAGTTCTGACTGCGGTCCTTTGTTTTTCTGAAGACAGACCGGAGTTATTTTCCGCTGCCCTGAAAAGAGCTGTATGGATCAGTTTTATTCTCGGCGCGGCTTTGTTTCTGCTGCAGTCCGCATCGGTCAGGGAGGGAAAATCACTGAATGGAGAGGAGAAAGTCTGGACAGGGAAGGTGATCAGCGTTTCCCGGACAGCATCAGGAAGCAGCAGGCTGCTTTGTCAGCTTCAGAATCCTTTTCAGCAGTCTGCGTCAGAGAAATGGTTACGCCTGAATCCTTATTCGGCTCAGCGTACATATTTATATATCAAACAGGATCATCCTTCTTCTGCAGAACTGACCGGAAAGACGATCCGTTTTTCTGCTGCTCTGGAAGAGCCGGAGGGGAGAAGAAATCCTCGCAGCTTTGATTACCGGCTATATCTCTTAAGCAGAGGGATTGCTCATATAGCCTTTGCCCGTCAGATAGAACTGACGGATAATCCTTTATCGGCGGCGGACATAGTCCGTTCCCAGATTCTGCGCATCAGAGAAACGTTTTTAAAAGGCCTGATTATGCCGGATGAAGAAAAACAGCTTCTTGCCGGTGTTCTTTTCGGCTGCACAGAGGAAATGCCAGAAGAAATGAAGGAGGATTTCCGGAATAACGGGACGGCGCATATTCTGGCAGTAAGCGGACTTCATGTCGGTGTGATTTACGGACTGTACAGAAGGATCACTGCGAAAAGAAGAAGTAAGTATGACAGCATTCTCCTGATCGCTTTTCTTTTGTTTTACGGCTGCATTACGCTCTGGACGGTTTCCGTTGTCCGTGCGGTAATGCTGATCATTTTTATGACTTTTGGCGATGTGCTGTCCAGAAGGTACGATCTTCTGACATCGCTGGGCTTTACGGCGGCTCTGATTGCTGCTCACAATCCTTATGCTGTGCTTGGAGCTTCTTTTCAGATGTCCTTCCTTGCTGTATCATCGATCAGTTTTATTTCACCGCTGCTGACCAGGAAGCTGCCTGCCTGGGTGCCGGAGGAAGTACCGGCATCACTTGCTGTTCAGATCGGGACTGTGCCCTACTGCGCATATATGTTTAATCAGCTGGCTCTGGGCGCTTTTCTTTGCAATATCCCGGTGCTGTTTCTCCTGGGAATACTTGCGCCTGCCGGAATTATTGCTATTCCGGCGGTTGTGCTTCTTTCCGGTTTTTCTGAGAACTACATCTGCGCTGTTTTTCTTCAGGGAATAAGCGGGATTCTGCAGCTGCTGTCTGGAGGAATGCTGGCTCTGAACCGCTTCCTTTCTCAAAATGGAAGCTTTGCGGTTGACGTGGTGTCGGGTTCTCCGTATCTTCTTGCTGCGGGCGGACTGCTGGTGTTTTTTGTCTGCTCTGAATTCTTCCAGATTCACTGGATGAGAGGAGAAAGGAAATATCTGCTGAAAATGATTACTCTCCTCATGATACCCTGCCTTGCCGCGGCAGGTTTCTGCAGGGATGATTTCCGGAAGGCCAGAGTGGTCCTGGTGGATGTCGGTCAGGGAGACTGCATGCATATAAAAGGAAAGAAGAATATTCTGCTTGACGGAGGAGGCTCGCCAGAAAGAAATATCGGAAAACAGGTTCTGAAGCCTTATCTCTTGAAAAACGGCTGCAGAAGGCTGGATGCGGCAATGGCCACGCATCTTCATATGGACCATTATCTGGGACTTCAGCAGCTTCAGGAGGTATATCCGGTCCGTTCGATGATCATAAAAGGTAAAGCCGGTCAGAAATATCCGATCGGAGGAGCTGACTATATTGAAATCCTGTGGCCCCTGGTTCAGGATCCGGATGAAGAGGATGAGAATCTGAATTCCCTGATTTTCAAGGTTCATGCAGGAGGAATGACGATTCTGGTTACCGGGGACCTGGGGGAGAACGGAGAACAGGGACTGCTGGAAATGTACAGAGGGACAGATGTGCTGCATTGCGATGTGCTCAAAGTCGGTCATCATGGAAGCCGGTATTCCAGTACGGAAGAATTCATCGATGCCGTATCTCCGTCCATCGCCGTGATCGGAGTCGGGGAAAAGAATACTTACGGACATCCCTGCCCAGAAGTTCTGAAGCGCTTTGAACGCCGCGGAATTCCCGTCTACCGGACCGATCTTGACGGCGCAGTGGGCATTTACAGAGACAGAAGAGGGGAGTTTCACATCTGTACAGTTATTCCAAGAGAAAATACATAAAAAATGCATGATTACGGAAACATTAATGACTGATTTTGATTGACATTGAATGATTATGATGGTAGCATGCCAGTATAGTTAAGTTATAAATCATAAATAATCAAGTTCAGAATTTTTAATTAGAGTATGCTAACAGAAATGAGACAGCAGGCCATACTTGATATGGTGCAGAAAAACACGACCGTAACGGTGCAGGAACTGACAGATGTATTCGGGATTTCTGAGTCCACCGTCAGACGAGACCTGACCCAGCTGGATGAGGCAGGACTTCTCCGGAAGGTTTACGGAGGTGCTACGGTGCTTGATGGTGCGATCTCTCCGAAAGATTTATCGATGGGAGAGAAGACGACGCTGCATTATGAGGAAAAGAAAGAAATTGCGTCCTATGCGGCGGCGCTGATCCGGCCGGACGATTTTGTCTACGTGGATGCGGGAACGTCAACCCTTCTGCTTGCGGAAGCTGCAGAGCAGGAGAAGGCCGTCTATGTGACCAATTCACTCCGTCACGCTCAGGTACTGTCTGAGAAAGGCTTCCGGACGATCCTCATCGGGGGAGAAATAAAGAATCTCACACAGGCAATCGTCGGCAGCGAAGCACTTAGCAGCATCTCCAAATACAATTTTACGATTGGATTTTTTGGAACGAATGCGGTTGATGAAAAACATGGCTTTACTACGCCTGATGTTACGGAAGCCGCTTTGAAGAGGGACGCGCTGCATCGCTGCAGCAGCAGATACATTCTCTGCGATTCTAGTAAATTCAGCCGTGTTTCTCCTGTAACTTTTGCTTCCTTTCAGGATGCAGTCATCCTGACAGAGCGTCTCCCTGACGAGAGATACCGGAAGTTCAGTAATATCAGGCAGGTGCGGCAGCGTCAGAAAGGGAAAAAGTAATGATTTATACGGTAACATTTAATCCCTCCCTGGATTATCTGGTTCATATTGATGACTATAAGCCCGGTGAAGTAAACCGGATGTCGTTTGAACAGATCTATCCGGGCGGAAAAGGAATCAATGTGTCCATCGTACTTAAGGAATTGGGCTGTGAGAGTACGGCATTAGGTTTTGCTGCGGGATTTACAGGGGATGAAATCCACAGGCAGCTTCAGGAGACCGGAGTCAGAAGCGATTTTATCCGGCTTCCTTCGGGAAATTCCAGGATCAATGTCAAACTGAAAACACCGGGCAGTGAAACGGATATGAATGGTCAGGGGCCGGAAATTCCGCAGGATAAAATCGATGAACTGTTCGCGAGACTGGATACCCTGACAGAGAATGATTTTCTGGTTATTTCCGGAAGCATTCCAGGAAGCCTTCCGGATGATATCTATGAACAGATTCTGAAACGTCTGAAAGGAAAATCCATACCCGCGGCAGTCGATGCGACGGGAGAGCTTCTTACCAATGTGCTCCCGTATCATCCATTTCTGGTCAAGCCGAATCACCACGAGCTTGGTGAAATTTTCGGTACTGAACTGAAAAGCAGGGAAGACGTTGTCCCGTATGCGAGGAAAATGCAGATTATGGGAGCACAGAATGTCCTGGTTTCCATGGCCGGAGAGGGCGCAGTGCTTGCCGCTGCGGATGGAGTAGTTTATCAGAGTGAAGCACCGAAAGGAACCGTCCGTAATTCTGTCGGTGCCGGAGACTCTATGGTAGCAGGATTCCTGGCGGGATACCTGAAAAACAGAAACTATGAAGAAGCCTTTCATCTTGGACTAGCCGCCGGCAGCGCTACAGCGTTCTCTGACGGACTTGCATCCGGAGAAAATATACGGTCATTAGCAGAAACATTGCAGCAGCATGGAGGAAAAGCAGAATGAAAATCACAGAGCTCCTGAAAAAAGAGGGCATCAGGATCGGCGGGTCTGCAGAAAACAAGCAGGACGCAATCAACCAGATGGTTGACCTGATGGTCAGTGAGGGAAACATCAACGATCCTGAAAAGTATAAGAAAGCAGTAGAGGCGCGTGAAAAAGAGAGCACAACGGCAATCGGCGAAGGCATTGCCATTCCTCACGCTAAGACCGATGCGGTTTCTGCGCCGGGACTTGCTGCCATGACCCTTCCGGATGGCGTTGATTACGATGCGCCGGATGAAGAGCCGTCCGACCTGATCTTTCTTATTGCAGCACCAGATACCAAAGACAATGTCCATCTGGAAGTACTCTCCAGATTGTCCACACTTCTGATGGATGATGACTTCACCGATGCTCTCCGGGCAGCAAAAACGAAAGATGAATTCCTCGATATCATTGATAAGGCAGAAAAGGAAAAGCTTGCTGACGAAGAAGAAAAGGAAGCAGAGAGTCAGAATCCGGTTCAATCGGAGTATCCGGATATTCTTGCTGTAACTGCCTGCCCGACCGGAATCGCGCATACCTATATGGCTGCTGAGGCTCTGGAGAAAAAGGCGGCTGCGATGGGTCTGAAACTGAAGGCCGAAACACAAGGATCTGTCGGCGCTAAAAATATCCTGACCCCGGAAGAAATTTCCCATGCCAGGGGAATCATCATCGCGGCAGATAAGAAAGTTGCTCTTGACCGCTTTGGAGGAAAGCAGGTTCTCCAGACACCGGTTTCCGACGGCATCAACAAGCCAGAAGAACTGATTCAGACCATTCTCGATAATAAGGCTCCTGTTCTGGAAGGGGATGCAGCACAGAATGCGGCAGCTTCCGCCGGCCAGCAGAAGGATTCCGCATGGCACGTAATCTATAAACATTTGATGAATGGCGTTTCTCATATGCTTCCATTCGTTGTCGGAGGTGGTATTCTCACCGCGATTGCCTTCCTGATCGACCAGGGCTCCATCGGGACCTCCTATTACGGCATGGGCAGTACAGCTGCGGCCTTCTTTAAGACCGTCGGCGGAGTGTCCATGAACTTCATGCTTCCAGTTCTTGCGGGATTTATTGCCATGAGTATTGCAGACCGTCCGGGACTTGCAGTCGGATTTGTGGGGGGATTCCTTGCACAGCAGGGTTACACCTTCCATTATCTGGCCCAGCTGTCCGCTTATTCCAAAGGAAATCTGAGTCAGGCGCCGGCCGCAGTCAGCGCCGGTTTCATCGGCGCACTTCTTGCAGGCTTTATCGGCGGATATTTAGTCCTCGGTCTTGAGAAGCTCTGCGACAAACTGCCGGATTCATTAGAGGGAATCAAACCGGTTTTATTATATCCTCTGATCGGCATCTTCCTGATCGGTATCGTCATGCTCCTGATCAACCCGGCAATGGCAGGACTGAACACCTGGATTTCTCATGTTCTGAACGGCATGGGAACTTCCAACCTGGTGATCCTCGGTGCCATCGTCGCAGCCATGATGGCAGTCGACATGGGAGGCCCGATCAACAAGGCGGCTTACGTTTTCGGTACCGCTGCCCTTGCTGAAGGAACTGTTACCGTAAAGATCATCATGGCGTCCGTCATGATCGGCGGTATGGTACCGCCGCTTGCTATCGCGCTGTCCACCACCTTTTTTAAGAACCGCTGGACCAAGGCCGACCGTCAGGCAGGCGTCGTCAACTACATCATGGGACTTTCCTTCATCACAGAAGGTGCCATCCCGTATGCGGCTGCTGACCCGGGAAGAGTGCTTCCTTCCTGCATCATCGGTTCCGCATTAGCCGGCGGCATGTCTGCGGCCTTCCGCTGCCAGAGCCCGGCTCCGCACGGCGGCCTCTGGGTGGTTGCCGTCATCGGTCATCCGGGATTCTACGTTCTCGCCCTTGCGGCTGGATCCTTTGTTGCTATGCTGATCCTCTCCCTGCTTAAGAAGAAGCTGCCGGAGGAAGAATTTGCCAGCGAGCAGCTCGGATAATAAGGAAAACAAGGCCGAAAAAATCTGCATAACGGAAACCGGATACTTCGTCCTCAAATTTAGGTGTATTTCCGCTGTACATGTTGAATTTCCAATGTGTACAGCGGCTTTTTCGTGCTTTTCGTCACTTCCTTCCTCAAATGCTGCAGACTTTTCCTTTTTTGCATCATTTGGAGTATGCTATATATGCCAATCGAAAACCGGGTATAATAACAACAGATTATACTCATCTGGCCGCCAGGACAGCGGTTAGTAACGAATCTGTTCCGATAGAGGGGGGATAAAAGGTAATGAAAGAGAAAACAATTTTCCTGGCAGGCGGCTGCTTCTGGGGCCTTCAGAAATTTTTCGATCAGTTCGATGGTGTTCTGTTTACGGAAGCAGGCTACGCCAATGGTCCTGAGCAGGCAGACGGATCTGTTCAGCCGCCGTCCTATGAGGATGTCTGTGAAAACAGCGGCCACGCGGAAACCGTGAAGGTCGTTTATGATGAAGAGAAAATCAGTCTGAGGCAGCTGCTGAAATACTATTTTCTGGTCATCGATCCGCTTTCTGTCAATCGGCAGGGGGCGGACATCGGCATTCAGTACAGGACTGGGATTTATTATACGGATGAAGATCAGCTTCCGGAAATCCGTGAAGTCTATGATCAGAAAGAGAAGAACGTCGGGGAGAAACTGGCAGTTGAGCTCGAGCCTCTGCGGAATTTTTATTCTGCTGAAGAATATCATCAGAAATACCTGGAAAAGCATCCGGGCGGTTACTGCCACATCCGCGGTTCCTATTTCACAATAGAAAAGTGGACGGATGAAGAGAAGGAAGCGGCAGGATTGAAATAAGCATGTCATTATAGAATATTTCGTGTATAATGAAAACAGGAAAAGAATCAGGATGATTATGCGAACACCGCATGAATATAAATTATTTTCGTATTTGAACTAGGAGAAAGGAACGATACAATGAAAAATTTCAGCTATGTCATTACAGATCCAGAAGGAATCCACGCAAGACCGGCAGGCCAGCTCGTTAAACTGGTAAAGAGCTTCAACAGCACGATCATGATTTCCAAGGACGGAAAGAGCGTTAAGGCTTCCAAGACCCTGGGCGTAATGTCTCTGGGCGCTAAGCAGGGATCCACAGTTGAGTTTACCTTTGAGGGTGACGATGAAGATGCTGCATGCGAAGCAGTTTCCAAGTTCATGAAGGAAAATCTGTAAAGACGGATTTCAGCTGTGGCATAGCTGCTGATGAACGTGTTCATCAGCATGTGTATGCATGAGCCGAGAATAGAAAAACGAAATTTGAGGGGGCCGCTGCACTAAGTTGGGGAACTGACTTGGGGCGGCGGTCTCTTTTTCATATCCTGTAACCGGGCAGGGGCTGCGTACAGCTCATGAAAAGGCCCGAAACAGCATCTGTACTCCGCGATGTTCAGGACAAAATACTGCAGATATGTTATCATGAACTATACGATTTTGAGATTCAGAGTGCAGCACAGCAGGGGAAATGGAAAACGGGGAAATGGGTAAATCGGCAGATAAGAAACATGAAAATAAAACAATCGGCATCATCATGGCGCTGACCGGCGGCATTCTGTGGGGATGTTCCGGCGTAATGGGAAGCTATCTGTTCGAACATAACGGCTTTGATGCGAAGCTTCTGGTAACCTGCAGACTTATGTTCGCAGGCCTGGTTACGGTTCTTTTTATTGCGCTGAAAAGCGGAAAACAGGTATTCCGTATCTTTCGGGATCGCCGCTCTTTCAGAGATGAAATCATCTTTTCATTTATCGGCATGCTTCCCTGTCAGCTGGTGTATTTTCTTGCCGTCCAGGTGTCGAATCCGAGCACAGCAACCGTTCTTCAGGGCTCCGCGCCGATTCTTGTCCTTCTGTTCTATATTTTCGTGGATAAAAGAATGCCTTCCCGCATTGAAGTGCTGGTTCTGGTGCTCGTCATGACCGGAGCCTTTCTGATTACCACGCACGGCAATTTAAACTCCCTGGCGATCAGCAGACCCGCTTTGATTTTCGGATTTGGAGCCGCGCTTTCCGCAGCGATCTATAACGTCCAGCCCGGTCGGATTCTTGCGCGTTACGGAGCCGGCCCGGTAACCGGATGGGCCATGCTGATCAGCGGCATCTGCATGATTCCCTTCTCCCATTTCTGGGACGCGCCAGTCCACATGGATGTAAAAGGCTGGCTGTGTTTCCTTGGCGTAATCATTTTTGGCACAGTCGTTGCGCAGGCAGCATACATGGAAGGCGTACGCATTCTGGGTGCGGTGCAGGGCAGCCTGTTTGAAACCGTAGAGCCGGTCGTGTCCACGATTCTGACCGTTGCCGCGCTCGGCATGACGCTCACGCTTTTCGATTACACCGGAACCGTGCTGATACTGCTCGGCGTCATTCTGCTGGCGCTGTTCGGCCGCAGCAGATCCGTTTCGGCAGATGCTGAGGACGAGGCAGTGGAGAAGATGATCATCGAGGAACAAAAATCACACAGCAAGGAGGAAAACTAGCAGCATGTATCAGAAAATGCGCCCAAAACGCGGATATCAGACTTTTATCAGTGAATTGAAGGCTGGTCAGATCAAGCCGGTTGTTCTGTTTTCCGGAGAAGAGGAATATCTGATCAACTGGGCCGGAAACTGGATGATCAATAAATTTATCCATCCGGCAGCAAAAGCCGTGGACTGCGCGGTGATTGACGGCCAAGAGGCGGAAATTGCAGGAATTCTGAAGTACTGCGATACTTTTCCGATGCTGTCAAAAAAAAGAGTCGTCTGGGTAAAGAATTTCACAGCACTGAAACAGACCAGGGGAATAGCAGAACATGATGCAGAGCTGATTCTGACCTACCTGAAAAACCCGAATCCTTCTGCCATTCTCATTTTCTCCTCTGCAGAAATTGACGGCCGTGCAAAAGTCGTAAAAGCATTGAAAAAAGAGGGGTCCTGGTATTCTTTTGACGACCTCAGCGAACAAGAACTCATGTCTTTTGCCCATAAACGCTTTCAGGCTGCAGGAAAAGCCATCAGCCGGGCGGATATGCGCTATCTGGTGCAGAGCACAGGATACTTTAATAAAGAAAGCAGCTATCATCTCTTCCAGTTTGAAAATGATCTGCAGAAAATCATCGCCCATTCCGAAGGAAATGCCATCAGGAGAGGGGATATAGAATCGATGGTTTCCGGAGACGGAGACACCTTTATCTTCAATCTGCTTGACGGAATCAGCGGAAATGATAAGAAAACGGCCTTCCAGATACTCCATAACAAGCTGAGAGAAAACAGCAATGAAGCCGGCAGCATCGTCGGAGCCATCGCCAGCCAGGTAGAGCTGATGCTGGAAATCAGAGAATTTATGGATAAACGCGGCGGCCGGGTAACGCCCGCCTGGATAAGTAAATATACAGGAATAAATGAATACAGAATCAAAAAAGCTATGAATTATGCAAGGCGTTACAGTCTGGAAAAACTTCAGGACATGACGATGGAAATCTATGAAACCAATGAGAATATCGTCAGCGGACTCCTGGACGGAAGGACAGCCCTGGAAATGTATATTGCGAGGATTTAGTCTGCAGCTGCGGTAGTGATGCTGCCAGAAGGGAAGTTATGAAAACGAGAAGAAACCCGTCTCATCGGCCAGCCTGCGGGGGCTGTAATGAGACGGGTTTCTTGTTCTTTCTGTATGCATCTGATGTTCACTGCGTTTGCAGGCGGCAGAGACAGCCCATGGGGATTATGACTGCCGATCCTGTTTAATCGTGCTTTTCCATGGCGGAGATCAGCTGCTCCGCGCTTTTCATGGTAAGATCTGTTACGGCGTCACCTCCGAGCAGACGGGCAATCTCTGCGGTTTTCTGCTCCGCATCCAGCAGCTGAATGTGCGAATAGGTCGCATCGTCATCAGAGTCCTTGTAAATCCGGTAATTGGTATCTGCGGCCGCGGCAATCTGCGGCAGGTGAGTGATGCAGATGATCTGGTGATTCTTTGCGATCTGCTGGAGTTTTCTCGCGACGACACTTGCGGTGATTCCGCTGATTCCGGTATCAATTTCATCGAAGATCATCGTCGGAATCTGATCATCGTCTCCGATGACATTCTTTATGGCCAGCATGATTCTGGAGATCTCTCCGCCGGAAGCGGTCCTGGCAAGGGATTTCAGCGGTTCTCCTTTATTGGTGCTGATCAGAAACTCACAGCTGTCTCCACCTGAGGCCGTAATGGCCGGTGCTTTTTCAATTGTAATCTGAAGCTGCGCATAAGGGAAGTTCAGATCGTGAAGCTCCCGCTCAATCGCGTTTTCCAGTTCAGCTGCGCTTCTTTTTCTTGCTTCCGTAAGGGAAGCTGTTTTTTCTTTCAAGACATCCAGAGCGGCTTTTGTTTTCTTTTCAAGATCCGCCTTCTGCTCCTCAAAGTTTTCAACCATTTCCAGTTCTCCGGCAATCCGGTCTCTGTAAGAGAGAATTTCCTCGATGGAGCGGCCGTATTTGCTTTTCAGGCTGTCAATCAGATCGAGGCGGCTGATGACCTGATCCACTTCACCCGGTTGGAAATCTGTCTTTTCGGTTACGGTACGGATGCGGTCGTTCAGTTCCTGCAGGTCTGCACTGATGCCGCCCAGAAGGCCTGAAATTTCCTTCAGATCGCTTGAGAATGAGGCGACAGAAGAAATCTGCGCTTCCGCCTGACCGATCATATTTTCTGCGTTATCTTCACCGCCGTTCAGAAGTTCCTGCGCCATGCTCATGGCCTGAAAAATCTTCTCGCTGTTTTTCAGGACGGAAATTCGTTCATTCAGTTCCGCATCTTCTCCGACACGCAGCTGCGCTGCATCGATTTCCTGAAGCTCATAGCGGCAGAGATTGACCCTTCTGCGGTTTTCCCGTTCATCGTGGAGGAGCTTGTTCAGCTTTCCACGTACGGCCTTGTAATTGACATAGGCAGAGGTAAAGGCCTGGAAGCGGGGACGGATATCCTCGTGTCTGAAGGCGTCAACCAGTTCCATGTGACGTTCCGGGTCCAACAGAGCCTGGTTATCGTATTGGCCGTGAATGTCCGCAATTCTTCCGGCAGCCTCCTGAATCTGGCTTAAGGACACCAGGTCTCCGTTCAGCCGGCACAGATTGCGTCCGTTTCGGCTGAGTTCGCGCGTAATGATGCAGGATTCTCCATCCAGATCTGCCTGCATCTGAATTTTTGCCTTTTCCGCTCCGCGGCGGACAAAAGATGAATCTGCACGTGCGCCGAGCGCAAGGCTCATCGCTTCAATGATAATGGATTTTCCGCTGCCTGTTTCACCAGTAATGACATTCAGCCCCGGCTGGAAATCCACATCGGTAGATTTAATAATCGCGAAATCCGATATTCTGATGTGTTCGATCATTTCTGCTTCTCCGTCATCTTGTAATCAGAAGATCAGAAGTGATGAGTCAGGACTGCAGGTAAAAAAGAGCGGGTCAGTCCGTGATGACCCGCCTTCAGAGATTTCTGCCGTCTGCAGAGCCGCAGAAGAAGCGGATTAGTTTTCCTGCTTCTTTGCGGTCAGCATCTTATTGAATAATCCCAGAATTTCATCGACGTTCTTTTCATCATCGACGAGAATCAGCATGGTATTATCGCCGGCAACCGTTCCTGCGATATGTTCTACGCCGATATTGTCAACTGCTTCTGCAGCAGCACTTCCGCATCCTGAAAGAGTCTTAATTAGAATCAGGTTGTTTACTGCGTTGAAGCTGAGAACCGTTTCCTTGAAGATCTTAATGAAACGGTCGGAAATCGGAGCGTCAGAGCGTTTGCTGACAGCGTACTTATACTTTCCGCTGGAAGAAAGAGTCTTAATCAGCTGCAGTTCCTTGATGTCTCTGGAAATTGTAGCCTGAGTAACTTCAAAACCTTCCTTGCGAAGCATAGCTGCCAGTTTATCCTGGGTCTCAATCTCATACTTGCTGATCAGTTCTAGTATTTTATTTTGTCTGGAATAACGCATGTTCATCCTCCTGCTCGTGTATAACTATACATAGATTATACCATAGTTATTAGAGAAAATGAATAATAATTTATTCGTTCGGAAGATAAATCTGCGCATCCGTGAAAATATGTTTCTTTTCTGTTCATATAGACAAACGTATGTTCTTATGATATACTGAGTTCATCAGTTTTGCAAGGGGTTAGAGAAGAAAATATTTAAAAAGAAAGGCGGATGGTTATCAATGAGAATTCTCGGCATCGACCCGGGTTACGCGATTATGGGATGGGCCATAATAGATATGAAGGGAAATCATTTTCAGGCGGTGGATTACGGCGCGGTTACGACAGACGCGGGAACACCGATGGAATTCCGCCTTCAGCATCTGTACACAGAGCTGAAATCGATTATTCAGATTTACCAGCCGCAGGAGGCTTCAATCGAGGAACTGTTCTTTAACACAAATGCCAAAACAGTTATCCATGTAGGTGAGGCGAGGGGAATCGCGATTCTTGCCTGCGTGAATGCCGGCCTTGAAGTAAATGAGTATACTCCGCTGCAGATCAAGCAGGGCCTGGTCGGATATGGCCGGGCGGATAAGAAGCAGGTGCAGGAGATGGTCAAGGCCATCCTGAATCTCGAGGAAGTGCCAAAACCGGATGATACCGCAGATGCCGTTGCCGCGGCGGTGTGTCACGGACATGCCTATGCATCGCGGAAACAGCAGAAAAAGCTGGACGAACTGCTGAAAGCCCAGCCGGGGCATAAACTCCGCATCCGTAAAGGAATTTAACCCCCTGGCGGCTGTGTTTTGTCCGGAAACGGTTGAAATATTTACAGAATGCGATAAGATGGAAGATTGTTGGATACAATAGATTGGAAGAAATATGATTCGGTTTTTACAAGGAAAAATTCATCCGCAGATGGATGGCACGGTGATCATCGTAACGGCATCCGGCATCGGCTTCCGGGTGTTTATTCCGGGAAATTCACCGCTGTATAAGTGTGCAGAGGGTGACGACGTTCAGGTGTATACGTCGATGGCGGTCAGAGAGACGGAAATCAGCCTGTACGGCTTTCAGAATGAGCAGGAACTGGAGCTTTTCCAGCTGCTGACGACGGTAAAAGGCGTAGGCTCCAAGGCAGCGCTGTCGATTATGGGAACGGCGCCAATTCAGGAGCTGAAACGGGCGATTGCCATGGAAGATCCGTCTGTGGTGCAGCAGGCGCAGGGAGTCGGGAAGCGCACGGCGGACCGGATTATTCTGGAGCTTAAGGATAAAGTTGACTTCAATCCGGCGGAAGCAGGCGGCGGGGAAGCGGTCGTATCCGCAGCAGAAGGCAGCGAGCGGAAGATTGCCGCGGAAGCTCTGGAAGCACTGGGTTACAGCCATGCAGAAGCAGAAGAGGCCGTGCGGCTTGTTGAAGAGGAGAATCTTGACAGCGAGGGCTACATCAAGGCGGCCTTAAAGAATCTCTTTTAAGCAGTGATCGGGCAAGCCTGTCTTTCATGGCAGGGAATATGGCAGAGTATAGATGAAAATGAAAGCATCCGCAGGGACGACAGGAAGGGCAGATATTCATGGACGAACGGATAACGCAGGGATCTCCGCTATCCATTGAGGAAGAACATAATGAAAAGACACTGCGTCCGCAGTATCTGGGAGATTTTATCGGCCAGTCAAAGGTAAAGGACAATTTAAAAGTGTTTATCGAGGCTGCGAAAATGCGCGGAGAGCCACTGGACCACGTACTGTTTTACGGGCCTCCGGGCCTTGGAAAGACAACGCTTGCGGGAATTATTGCAAACGAGCTGGGCGTTGAAATCAAGGTGACCAGCGGCCCGGCGATCGGGCGGGCAGGCGATCTGGCCGCGATTCTGACGAATCTGAACGATAATGATGTGCTGTTTATCGATGAAATTCACCGTCTGAACCGCGCAGTTGAGGAAGTTCTGTATTCTGCAATGGAGGACTATGCGCTGGACATCATCATCGGCAAAGGCCCATCAGCAAGGTCGATCCGCCTGGATATCGCGAGGTTTACCCTGATCGGCGCGACGACCCGCGCGGGCAGTCTGTCTGCTCCGCTCAGAGACCGTTTTGGTGTCATCTGCAAGTTTGATATGTATGAACCCGAAGAGCTTGCAGAAATCGTCAGAAGATCCGCCGGAATCATGGGAATCGGAATCGATGATGATGCGCTGATGGAAATTGCAAGATGCTCCAGAGGAACGCCGCGTGTCGCCAACCGTCTTCTTAAACGTATCCGGGACTTTTCCCAGGTAAAAGGTGATGGACACATCGACGCTTCGATCACCCAGCTTGCCATGAAGGCACTGGGTATTGACGAGCTGGGACTGGAGCGGCTGGACCGGGAAATGCTTCGGACGATCATTACGCGTTTTCATGGCGGACCGGTTGGAATTGATACAATCGCCGCGTCCCTGGGGGAGGAACGAGTCACCCTGGAAGATGCGCATGAGCCCTATCTGATCCAGTCAGGCCTTCTGTTCCGGACGCAGAAAGGACGTATGGCGACACAGCTTGCCTATGACCACCTTGGTCTTTCGGATTTGTTCCCGGGAGATCATCCGGAAGCTTCGGAAGAAGAGTAGAGAGTATTCATGTGGCTGGCGCTTCCATGCGCTGCATTTTATGATGTCTGAAAATGCGCCGCTGTATTTACATTTATTCATGACCGGATAGAATAAGATAGAAGAGAAACAGATTAAATAAAAGGAAGTATAATAATGAACATTGAAGAATTTGATTATGATCTGCCGAAGGAACTGATTGCACAGACTCCGATGGAGCAGAGAGATGAATGCCGCCTGATGGTGCTCAACCGCGAAAAGGGGAGCATTGAACATAAGCATTTTTATGATATTCTGGATTATCTCCATCCGGGAGACTGTCTGGTTATGAATGATTCCAAGGTTATTCCGGCCAGAATTTTCGGCATCAAGGAAAAAACAGGAGCACATGTCGAGTTTCTGCTCAGCAAGAGAATCGAAGGAGACCGCTGGGAGACACTGGTACGCCCGGGAAGACGACTGAAGCCTGGTGACAAGGTCGATTTCGGAGATGGAAAACTGGAAGCGGATATTCTGGAATACGGCAAAGACGGAACCAGAATCGTAGAATTCCACTACGACGGAATCTTCATGGAGCGTCTGGAGGAACTGGGCAGTATGCCGCTTCCTCCCTACATCGAGCGTCCGAGCGATGAAGAGGATAAAGACATGTACCAGACCGTTTATGCGCATTATGACGGTTCTGTTGCGGCACCGACGGCGGGCCTGCATTTCACGAAAGAACTTCTGAAGAAGGCCCAGGATAAGGGTGTCAGGCTGGCTTATGTTACCCTGCATGTCGGAATCGGAACTTTCCGCCCGGTAAAGTGCGAGAATATCGAAGATCATCATATGCACTTCGAAGAGTATTACGTCAAACCGGAGACGGCAGACGTCATCAACCAGACGATACTGGAGGGGGGACGGATTGTTTCCGTCGGCACCACATCCACCAGAACGATGGAAAGCGCTGCCTATAAAGATGAGAAGAGCGGAAAATATCTGCTGAAGGCCGGACACGGCAATACCGGTATTTTCATCTATCCGGGATATGAGTGGAAGATCGTAAATGCCTTGATCACCAACTTCCACCTGCCGAAATCCACATTAATCATGCTGGTATCTTCACTTTATAACAGGGAGAAGATCCTGGAGGCATATAATGAAGCAGTGAAAGAGAAGTATCGTTTCTTCTCTTATGGAGATGCCATGCTGATTGAATAGGGAGCAAGATACCATGAAAAGACGAAGCCCAGAGGAAATGAATATCAATGCGCCCCTGCACGGGGAGGAACCCGATAGGAATGCAATTCCGTGTAAGGATTATCTTTCCATCTGGACTGCGTATCTGTATGCACTGAGGAAACACGGAGACCAGAAGGACCGTGCGGGAAAGCCATATATTCTGCACCCGGTTCATGTTGCGGTATTCACGTCGGAACTGACCGATGATCCGGAGATTATCACTGCTGCTATGCTTCATGACACGGTTGAAGACACCGATGCGACACTTGAGGAAATCCGGGATTTGTTTGAAAGCCGGGTTGAAGAAATCGTAGACCGGATGTCCCGAAGAAAAGGAGAGGACTACTGCGATTATGTCAGAAGAGCAGCGGAAAATCCGGACGCGGTCCTGGTCAAGCGATCGGACTTACGGCATAATATGGATCTTTCTCGCTTTGAACATCCGACAGAAAAGGATTATAAACGACGGAAAAAGTACCAGAAGGCGCTGGATATTCTCAATGGAGAGGAGAAAATGCGTAAGGTTGGAGCTGGGAAGAATAGCGAAGAAAATACGAACAAAAGGAAAAGCAGGGCAGGGTCTGCAGGAAAATTGGAAGCGGAAACAGAGCGGACCTGGACTCCTGAAAAGGTAAAATTTGTCAGTAAGAAGATGTCCGTTGCGCTCCGGCATAAGCCGGACCGCTATGGGATCACTCTGGATGAAGAGGGATGGACGGACCTTCCTGAATTCATCCGGGCCTTGAACTGGCTGCATCATTTTTCTCCGCGGCTGACGGAAGAAGACATTCGTTATGTGTCCGTCCATACGAATAAACGCAGGTTCGAACTGACGGACCAGAAAATCCGCGCCCGCTATGGGCATTCCGTTCCGGTGATTCTAAAGAAAGAAAAGAAAACTCCGCCAGAGATTTTGTATCATGGGACTTCCCATCAGGCATTGAAAAGTATCATGGAAAACGGGCTTCTCCCGATGAAACGGCAGTATGTCCACCTGTCATCCGATCTGAAGACGGCGCTTCAGGTGGGAAGACGTCATGACGCACATCCTGCACTGCTTCAGATCAACGCTGCCGAAGCAGAACGGGATGGAATTGATTTCTATATCGGAAACGATGACGTCTGGCTCTGCAGGGAGCTTCCGCCGGAATATATTCTGGTTATTAGGTGAATTTGAAATGAATCTGCTGCATCAGCTTATGAAAATTAATCTGGTGCGGCAGATTTTTTTTCTGCCCGTCAGGCGGCAACAAGGTTCCCGGGCATCCGCCCGACGCTGAAGCGCCGAGAAAGCCTGCGGGTTCTGCTTGTTCGTTCATCAGCCGAAGCTATTTTTCTTCGGACTCATATTTTTCCGGGATCACATAACCCAGACCCTTTTTTGTTTTGATAAAATCCTCCGTGCAGCAGACTTCGCAGCCCCAGCTTTTCAGGTGCTCGGCGGTCTGCTTCGCAATAACCGAGTCGTCTTCCTTGATCAATATGCGGTTATGCACGCGCTTTTCTGTGCTTTCTCTTGCGGATGGAGTGCTTTGCATTATGTATCGTTTCTGCCGGCAGGGCAGCCTCCTTGGTTGTTTGTCTTTTGTCCTCTGATGAAATTATTCGATCACAGCCCGCAGAAACTTGCAGAAATCCGTGAAATCCCGCCCGCAAGTCTGCTATAATAGACTGGCTGCATTCTTGCAGAATTGAGAAAACAGGAGTGAATAGAATGAGTAAACCAGCTGTAACATACGAATTACTGCATGAAGATAAGAAAACCGGGGCAAGGCGCGGAGTTGTGCACACGCCCCACGGAGACATTCAGACGCCGGTGTTTATGCCGGTCGGAACCCAGGCTGCGGTAAAGGCCATGCGTCCGGAGCAGGTGAAGGAGATGGGGGCGGAGATTATTCTGTCTAATACCTATCATCTCTTCCTGCGTCCGGGCCACGAGATCATCAGGAAGGCCGGCGGCCTCCATAAATACATGAACTGGGACCGCGCCATTCTCACCGACAGCGGCGGATTTCAGGTGTTTTCTCTGGGAAAACTCAGAAAAATCACAGAAGAGGGCGTTGCCTTCAGAAGCCACATCGACGGTTCCCGCCAGTTCCTTTCACCGGAGAAGGCGGTTGAAATCCAGACGGCTCTGGGATCCGACATCATGATGGCTTTCGACGAGTGCGCGCCTTACCCTGCAGAAAGAGAATACATTGAAGATTCCATGAGAAGGACCTGCAGGTGGCTTCAGCGCTGCAAGGACGCCCACCACAACACGGAGAAGCAGGCCCTTTTCGGCATCATGCAGGGCGGCATGTATAAGGACCTGCGGAAGGAAAGCGCCGAGCGGATCGTCGACATGGACCTTCCGGGCTATTCCATCGGCGGCCTGAGCGTGGGCGAGCCGAAAGAGCTGATGCTGGACGTTCTGGACGACTGCGTGGAGTACCTTCCGAAAGACAAGCCGCGCTATCTCATGGGCGTCGGCACGCCGGACTATCTGTTCGAGGGTGTCGAGCGCCACATCGACATGTTCGACTGCGTAGAGCCGACCAGAATCGCCCGTCACGGCCTGGCCATGACCTCCCACGGACGCATCAACATCAAGAACGCCAAGTTCGAGGAGGATTTCAGCCCGCTGGACAACGAGTGCACATGCTACGCTTGCCGGCACTATTCCAAGGCCTACATCCGGCACCAGTTCAAGGCCGGCGAGATGATGGCCGCCATGCTTCTGACCGAGCACAACCTGCACTTCCTGATCCATCTGATGGCGGGAATGCGCAAGGCTATTGAAGAGGACCGCTTCACCGAGTTCAAGCGGGAGTTTTACGAGAAATATTACGGAGACGCGGAGTATTAAACCGCCGTTTCTATTTCAGATAAGGAGATGACGTGAAAGCGATGATCAGTTCAGGGACAAAAAACATTCTGGCCAAGGCGGCGCCTGAGGGGGCCCTCCATACAGGAAGCGGATCCTCTGCGTCCGGCCTGTCCGGAGCGGCGGGTTCTTCCGCCTCCGGCAGAGCCGATATGCCGGTCTGCCCGCACCATGAAATCTGCGGAGGCTGCTGCTACCAGGGCGTGCCTTACGAAGAGCAGCTGAAGAATAAGGAAGGGGAAGTCAGAGGATACTTCCGCGACGCCGGAGTGACGCCGGGGAAATTCGATCCGATCGAAGGCTGCCCGATGGAATACCGCTATGCCTACAGAAACAAGATGGAGTATACCTTTGGCGATCTGGTAAAAGACGGGCCGCTCCAGCTGGGCATGCATAAGAAGAAGCAGTTCATGTCGGTTGTGACCGTGGACCAGTGCCAGCTGGTGGACCCGGATTTTAACGCGATTCTTCGCTACACACTGGATTTCTGCAAAGAGAAGGGATATGCAAAGTATCATAAGAAGCTTCACAGCGGCCTTCTCCGAAATCTCCTGATCCGCCGGGGCGTCAGAACCCACGAACTTCTGGTCAGCATCGTAACTTCCACCGAGTCCGAGTTCGATGCAGAAGGCTGGAAAAACGGACTTCTTGCCCTTCCACTGAACAATAAGATTGTCGGAATTTCCCAGACTCTGAACGATGTCCTCGCCGACAAAGTCAGCTGTGACAAGTTGAATAACCTTTACGGAAGAGACTATTATATGGAGGAGATCTTCGGCCTGAAATTCCAGGTCAATCTGTTTTCCTTCTTCCAGACCAATGTAGAAGCGGTTGAGCGCCTTTATCGCGAAGCCATCGACCTGATCGACGACTTCCGCGGCAAGCGTGTCTTCGACCTCTACTGCGGAACCGGCACCATCAGCCAGGTCATGGCAAAAGAAGCCGATTCCGTCCTGGGCGTTGAAATCGTTCCGGAAAGCGTAGAAGCCGCCCGCCGCAACGCCCAGCTCAACGGCCTGACCAACTGCGAATTCGTCTGCGGCGACGTCTTCAAAGTCTTGGAAAACCGCTCCGATAAGCCAGACGTCATCGTCGTCGACCCGCCCCGCGCCGGCATGACCCCAGACGCCGTCAACAAAATCGCCGCCTACGGCGTCCCGCAGATCGTCTACATCAGCTGCAACCCGAAGACCCTGGCCAGAGATCTGTCCGGCTTCAAGTATCTGGGCTACCGGACGGACTATGTGAAGCCGTTTGATAATTTTCCTTTGACCAAACATGTCGAGTGTATAGCATTGATGTCTCGCAAGATATAGTGGATTGATGTATAGCTGACCACAATATATAGTGGATTTTGAATAGAATAGGATACCACACATGCAAAAAAGCTTTTAGATGATAAGTAGTCTAAAATGCCGAAAGGGGCGGTAAGATGACCCGAAAGATATGGTATATCCCTCCAGCACGCACGCTGCCGGGAAAGAATGTCGGGATCTACTGCCGGGTAAGTACCGGCGGAAAAGATCAGCTTTACAGCCTGGCAGAGCAGATATCCGCGCTCACGAGAGCCGTGGGAAATGTCGAGCAGTGGAAACTGACCGATGCCTTTATCGACATAGCCTCAGCCAAAGGGGAATCACCGCGCAGAGAGTTTGCGCGTATGCTTGAGGAAGCGGAGGCTCATCATATTTCAGTGATTTTAACCAAGAGCATCAGCCGGTTTGGAAGAGATACAGTGGATACGCTGGAAGCTCTGCAAAGGCTGAAAGCAGCAGGAGTGCGCGTGATCTTCGATGAAGAAGGACTGGATACGGATGAGGATGATGATCTCCTTATTTCTGCAGCAGAGTCATTTGCGCAGGCTGAAAATGAAACGAGGAGCATGAATATCCGGATGGGCCTGCGGAACCGTGCGATGAACGGAAGCTCAGGAAATTACCGTAAACGGCTCTATGGATATGTAAAAGGAGAAGATGGAGAACTGGTCATAGAGCCAGCGCAGGCGCAGGTGGTACGGGATATCTACCGCTGGTACATAGACGGAGCAAGCATACTGGGAATCATAAAGAAGCTGGCCGAGCAGGGAATACCATCACCTACCGGTAAAGAAAAGTGGAGTAAGAGGACCGTTGAAAAGCTGCTTGCAAACGAAAAATACATTGGAGTTGTAAGGCTGAAAGATTCCGTGATGGAAGGTCAGATGTATGAGATGAAGGACAGCCATCCGCCGATCATCACCGAAGATGAATTCCGTACCGCACAGGAGATACGGGAGAAACGGAGCAATATAACAATCAGCGAGACAGGCGAAAAACAAAGAAAGAAAACAAAGTACAGCTCAAAAAAGAAGAAATAGCCTACTTTACGGAGTGTCTGAAATGGATGTAACTGCATAAAAAAAGAGGCGCAGATATTGGAAAATCAGGATTCCTGCCTGCCGCTAAAATAAACCTGTTTCTTACACGTTGAGACGGTAGCGTTAATGTCACACAATATGTAGTGCATGCATGGCGACCTGACCCATATATCTTGTGGTCAGTAGAAAAATATAGCAAAAATAGACTACTGTACATTGGTGTTGTTCTGTAATATAATTAGGCTAAAATGAGGTGAAAGGAGGCGGTACAGTGAGCCAAAAGGTGTGGTATATACCTGCCAAAAGAACTGATCCGGGTATGAATGTTGGCATCTACTGCAGGGTTAGTACCGGTGAAAAGAACCAACTAAATAGCCTTGCCGCACAAATAGCAGCTCTAACAAGAGCGGTGGCCAATGTCGAGCAATGGAAACTGACTGATACGTTTATAGATATTGATACCGCAAGGGGAGAGGCATCGCGCCGAGAATTTGAGCGGATGATCCGAGAGGCTGAGGCGCATCATATATCGGTTATCCTTACAAAAAGCATCAGCCGGTTTGGAAGAGATACCGTTGATACGCTTGAGGCGCTTCGAAGACTAAAAGCCGCTGGGGTACGTGTCATATTTGATGAGGATGGTCTTGATACGGATGTAGTTGATGATGATCTGCTCATTTCTGTTGCTGAGTCATTTGCGCAGGCTGAAAATGAGACCAGAAGCATGAATATCCGCATGGGACTCAGGAACCGCGCTTTGAACGGCAGTTCCGGCAATTACCGAAAGCGCCTGTATGGTTATGTGAAGGACGATGATGGGAACCTTGTCATAGAGCCGACACAGGCACAAGTGGTACGTGATATATTCCGTTGGTACATTGACGGAGCAAGCATATTGGGGATTACAAAGAAACTGGCTGAACAAAAGATTCCCTCCCCTACGGGGAAGGAACGGTGGAGCAAGAGGACAGTAGACACCCTGCTATCAAACGAGAAATACATAGGAACTGTGCGCCTGGCAGACTCTGTGACGGAGGGTCAGATGTTTGAGATGAAGGACTGCCATCCGCCGATCATTACAGAGGACGTATTCCGAGCCGCTCAAGAAGCACGAGCGAAACGAAGCAATATTGTTATTACCGAATCTGGTGAAAGGAAGAGGAAGAGCACGAAATACAGCTCCAAAAAGCAAAAATAGCCTACTCATCTGAGACAGGGATATGGATGTACGATACACTCAAACAGCCAGAAAACCCTTGTAAATAAAGGAAATTCTACAAAATGTGTGAAATAGCCTAACTTTCACACGTTGAGACGGTAGCATTGATGTCGCGGATAAAGGGATAATGTGTCCGGAAAGCTAGATTTTAAGCCATTTTCGAGATATCGGGCATTTCTTCTTTATCAGCAGCGGCAACGCACTGAGGAAACTTATCCAAGAAGGCTGAAAATCGAATTGTGAACAAAATGTGATGGGATCGAAACTCGAATCTGGATGTCACAGGTTGCGACTTGAAGTTGGATGTCGGGGCGCTGAGTGTTGGAGTTGGATGTCAGGGAAATTGGGATTTGAAGGTGAAAATAGTGGATACTTGGAAGGAGATCAAAACACAAGAAGATATTGACTTGCTACATGACTTCTAACAGTACACTGGACGATATAGGCTGATTATTAATGTGAGCATAAGAAATACGGAGAACGGTTTATGACGGAAAAACAATTGGATATATACTTAGATAACATTGAGAAAATCAGTAAGCTTCTTTTAGAGAATGAAGAAATATTAAAAGAAGCTGGTTATTGTCCACCGGTTAATAATTTTGCAGTTGAAAAAGATAAAAGAATTAGATTTCCAGCTGGTTATATAAGGACATCTAATGAATTTGAGACAAGATATCACCTTTCTCAATTAGTTAGTTCTAAGAATGTGAGAAAAAATATTTCGTATGCATTGCAGTTATCGGATTATTATAATTTCTTGATTAATAGATTTTATATATGGGGCTCAATAGAAACAATGCTAATAAAACAAGCTTTCATTAATCTGATTTCAATAATTGAAGCCTTGATACTGGAATGTGCTAATAAATTAAATAAGTATTGCCAATCTTGTCATAAGATTGGAATTTGCAGTAATAACTTAAATAAGTATGATCGTGCCAATATGAAAAATGCAGTCGATAGATTGGTTGAAATTGGAATACTGGATTTATCAAACGATCAGAAAGATAGACTTGTCGAATTGTATGATTTGAGAAATAAAATACATATTCGACTCAGTGAGCAAAATGAATTTTTGGATCAAAAATTCAAAAGAGAACTTTATAACGAAACGATTGAATTGCTTCAGCTGATAGACGATAAGTTATACAATAACGCTGTTCGTTATTATAGTTCATGTATAGGATTTGCTAAAAAAGATAATGATATTAATTTGTAAGAAAACATTACTTGAAAAGTAATTCCAGCTTGTCGAAAAGAGCAGATACCCTGTTTGGGGCACCTGCTCTTATGCTTTTATATCAACCGTCACGCCGGACTTAAATTCTACCGTGAAGTGGTCACTAAATACAGTAATCTTGTCGATCAGCCTTCGGACGAGGGCTTCGTCAAACTCGGTGATCGCAGTGTTCTGCGCGGCGATGAAGTCCTGCAGCTCCTTGACGCGCCTTAGGTTTTCTTTTTGCACCTCCGCATCCATCTGGGACTGCTGTTTCTGATTCCGCAGGCGGAAGATTTCGTCTGCGATGGCATCGTAGTCCTGTTTGTCATTTGCTTTCTCGATGAGCTCCTTCTGCAGTTCCTCGAGGCGTTTGTCGATGCCTTCCGGGGAGAGGGTGCCGGTGTTTACGACAGCCTTTGCCACGTTCTCCTGCATTTGCTTAATGAAGGAATCGCTGTCTTTGCAAAGCCGGTTGATGGCTTTCAGCGTAACTTCCTTGAGGAGTTCCTCATTTACCGTCCGGTTTGTGCAGTTTTCTTTAGCGGAGGAAGGTTCGAGTCTGCTGATGCAGCGCCAGACGATGGACTTCTTGCCACGGTTGTTCCAGTGGATACGCCGGTAGAGTTCGCCACACTCTCCGCAGCAGACGATCTGGGAGAAGCAGTTGTTGCCGGAGAAGCGGCGCTTCTTACCAGACTTCGCAGCATGAACGTTCCGGCGGCGGACCAGCTCCGCCTGGACCTGCATGAAAATCTCTTTCGGAATAATCGCTTCGTGGTCGTCCTCGACATAGTACTGCGGGACGATACCGGTGTTCTTGACGCGCTTCTTGGTCAGGAAGTCTGTGGTGTAGGTCTTCTGAAGCAAGGCGTCACCCATGTATTTCTCATTTCTCAGGATTTTGTTGATCGTGCTGTCATACCATTTTGTCCTGCCCGCTCCGGTGAGGACGCCGTCGGCCTCCAGGTGCTGGCAGATCTTCTTCATGCTGCAGCCCTCGAGGTATTCGCGGTAGATGCGTTTGACAACTTCAGCCTGCTCGGGGTCGATGATCAGGTTCCCGTTCTCATCCTTCGTGTAGCCGAGGAAGTGGTTGTGATTGACCTGAACCTTTCCCTGCTGGTAGCGGTACTGGAGCCCTAGCTTCACGTTCTGGGAGAGGGATTGGGATTCCTGCTGTGCGAGGCTCGCCATGATCGTGATCAGGACCTCGCCTTTGGCGTCTATTGTGTTGATGTTTTCTTTCTCGAAATAGACGGAAATGTTCTTGTCTTTGAGCTGCCGGATGTACTTCAGACAGTCCAGTGTATTACGTGCAAACCTGCTGATGGACTTCGTGATGATCATATCGATGTTTCCAGCCATGCATTCATCGATCATTCGGTTGAATTCGCCACGCTTCTTGGTGTTGGTTCCGGAGATGCCGTCATCTGCGAATATGCCTGCAAGCTGCCAGTCAGGATTCTTCTGGATGTATTCCGTGTAGTGGCTGACCTGTGTCTCATAGCTAGTTTCCTGCTCGTCGGAGTCCGTGCTGACACGGCAGTAGGCGGCAACTCGCAATTTCGGCTTTTCCGGTTTCTTGACGTTATTTCCCATCTGCCTTCTTGCGGGGATGAATGTGACGTTGCCCATTTAATCCGCCTCACTTTCAATCAGACTGTAGAGGTATTCAGCCTGAAGCTTCGGATCCTCGTATTGTTTCTCTGCTGCCGCCATGAAAAATTTTGTCGGGACGGCAGGTACGGCTGGCTGCTTTCTCTTGTAGTTCCTTCCGAGAAGGGCGGAGCGCCTTTCGATTTCGGCAGCCGCTTTCTCATAAGTTTGCCGGTCGATCAGAGCCGGGTAGAAATCATCTCCGGTGTAATGGGGATTTTGCATAATGCGTTTGGCTGTTCCGTGATAGGTTTCGATTCCGGCTTCCTTCGCTGCTTTGACGAGCGGCATTCCCGATAGATAGTTTGCGTAGAGCAGCCGTATTTTAGCGGCGGCATCTTTGTCGATGACCGCGCGTCCGTTTATTATCTTGTAGCCGAATGGCGTGTGTCCCATATCATCACATCCTTTCATGCAGGGATAATCCGCATTTGAGTTCAAAGCTTACTTCCTCGCGCGAGACCACAATGATCTGGTTGAAGTGGCGGGTGAAGAGCTCATCGTCGAAGGCATCCAGCATCACGCCTTTCCCAATGAAATGCAGGAGATCGTTTGCCGCTGTAAGTGTGCCTACACTGCTTGAGAGGCTGTTCGAGAGGGCTTCCATCTCGCGTTTGTATTTTCCGGCTTCCGACAGAAGAACGTTATTTTCGCTATTATAGATAACCTGGTCGATGATTCCCTGCGCCATCAGGCGAGACAGGGTCTCTCGTTTTTCTGTGTTCTCGGCAAGCATGGTCTGTAGTTCTTGGATCCTTCGCATAGGTGAATCGACCGGTGAATCCTGCAGCGCCTTGACGTAGGGCAGAAGTATCCTTCGATGCGCAAATACGAGTTTGTTCATCATGGTAACGAAGGCGAGCTTCAGTTTGTCGTCCCGGATGTATTTCATGGAACATATCGTTTTATCTTCGATATGTGTCCGGCAGGTCCAGGCTACGTATTGACTGCAAGTGCAGTAATGGATTCTTCGTTTGAACGTTGAGCCGCATTCGCCGCAGATGATCTTTCCAGTGAAAGCATATCGGTTTTGGTATTTGTCAGTTTCTGCCCGGAGTCCTTTTTCCTTGGCGTGCTGGAGAACTATAGCGCGGGCAGCTTCGGCGTCTTCATGACTAACGATCGCCTCGTGGTGATCATGTACTGCGTATAGACTTTTTTCTCCATGATTCACGTGGCGGTTGAATTCTTCGTCTGTGTATGTTTTCTGGAAAATACAGTCCCCGGTGTATTTTTCATTGGCGATCATATTTCGGATCGTGGTGTCGTTCCATTTGCCGCTGCGTTTGGAGGGGACGGCGCGTTTGTTGAGATCCTTGGCAATCGCTGTGCAGCTTTTGCCGGACAGGACAGCAGAGAAGATTTCCTTTACCACGGCAGCCTGCTGCTTGTTTACGATCATGTTTGTTCCGTCATAATCGTATCCGTATGGCGGATAGCTGATTTTAAATGTCCCATTCTCGAAGCGCTTCTGGATTGACCATTTGCTGTTCTCTGCGATCGATACGGATTCGCTTTCTGCCATGCTGGACAGGATGGATAAGAAGAGTTCGCTTTCCATCGTAGCCGTGTTGATGTTCTCCTTCTCGAAGTAGATCGGGATATGCAGCTTAAGCAGCTTCCTTACCAGCTCCAGACAGTCCGTTGTGTTCCGGCTGAAGCGGCTGATGGATTTCGTCACGATATAGTCGATCTTTCCGGCTTCGCAATCAGAGATCATCCTCATCAGCTCAGGACGCTTGTCTTTTTTTGTTCCGGTTATGCCTTCGTCGTAATACAGCCCGGCGAAGATCCAGTCACTGTGCAATCTGATGTAGCTTTCATAATGGCTTTTCTGTGTTTCAAGGCTTTCCAGCTGGGCGTCCGAGCCGGTCGAGACACGGCAGTAGGCGGCGACCCTGATCTTATGTAGCTTGTCTTTCGATTTGGCTGTCTCGGCGATTTTTGTTACTTTTTTCAAGGGATATCCTCCTTTCCGTGTGTCTATATATCACTCACAAAGCGCTACATATCAAGGGATTTTGGCATTATTTCCGAAAACATAGGAGAGAAAGTTTCTCGATTGATGGCGGTTAATTTGTTGAATTCATCGGTCGAGATCAGTCCTGCGTCAAGCATTGCTTTTGCGATGCGCTGTGCTCTGTGATAGTTCAGATCATTAGAGATCCGCTCCTTTGTAAAATAGCTGGACCTAATATCTGTTGGTTTGTCTGCCATAATATGTCCACCTCCTAATTTCTTCTGGAAACAAGAAGGGGATATGAGCGGATCAATCTGCTCAAAGCCTTCTTACTATACGGACATTTGAAAGGCGCTTTGATGGGGTGAAAACAAAAAAATCCTGACCACATTCCAAAAAAGGAACATGATCAGGCAAAGAGAAGGGATGTGATTTCGTTATTTCAGCAGGTCATTGACTTTCTTTTGTACAGCATCGTAGTCATATCCAGCTTTTTTCAGCTTCTGTTTTCGGGCAGTGCCGTTTCCCCATTTTCCGGTGAGCACTTCTTTGGCAAGCTCATCAACCGATTTCTTTTTCGCGGTAGAAGTCGACTTCTTGTTTTCAGCAGTCGGTTTCGGATATCCGTTCAGACCGTTCTTCTTGATGATGGAAGGATAGTCAATGTAAGCCAGGTTCATATCGACGTTCCCGATGATTCCTGGAACCTTTCCAATAGAAGAATACTGCCAGATGCCAAAAGCCCGAGAATACGTACACTTTGATGCGTACTGCGCGACCCAGTGAGCGATGGACTTTAGCTTCGAATCATCCAGACGGTTTTCAAATCCGGAGTAGGTGGAAGCGTAAATCCCTGCGTAATACCCGGCTTTCTCTAATTCTTTGCAGAACGCAAGTGCTGCTTTCGTGGTGCCGGAGCGCTTTGAGACTGGCTGCGCTTCGCAGTCAAAGTACACCGGGTACTCCAGTGTCTTTCCCTTAAGGAGCTTCAGGAACCTCTTTGCGTCAGCTTTTCCATCTGCAGCAGTAACGCACCTTGGGCCAGCGAAGTAGTACGCACCGACCGCGATGCCGTTTGCTTTCGCGCCTTTGTAGTTTGCTTCCCATTTGCTGTCCGTATAGAAGCCATCATCGGATCCTCCAGCTTTAAGAATGGCAAACTTGATGCCCGCTGCTTTTACCTTTGCCCAGTTGATGTTTCCCTGCCAGCGGCTTACATCTATTCCTTTTACTGCCATTTAGTTTTCCTCCTTTTCTGCTCGGTCATGGAGTTGCTCTAAAACGTCTTTGAGTTTTCCAGGGATCGGAAGTCCAAGATGCCCGGCGTTTTCCAGAAGTGACACTCCCTCATTTGAAATATAAAAGAAGAGCACGGCCGTCCGGACGATAGATCCAGATTTGATGACATCCACATCGATCAGATTGGCAAGACCGACGAGCATAAAAATAAGGACCTTTCTGCAGATCCCCTTAAACCCAACAGCCGACGACAGACGATGATCTGTAATTGCGCACATGACGCCAGTGATATAATCGATGATGACGCAGGCGGTAAGAAGATAAATCAGCCCGTCGCATCCGCCTAGGTAGTACCCGATCCAGCCGCCAAGAACGGCTAAAACGGCCTGATTAATTAACCAGAATTCTTTCATTGTTAACCATCCTTTCTGTTATGCCGTCCGCTTCCAGACGTTCACGACAAGATACGGCGGCATGTTGTTATGCGCGGCGCCTCCTCCTGAAGATCCTGTGGTAAAGGAATGTGTATGAGAGCCGCTGCTTGCAGTATTGCTTCCGTGGGAATAGGAATCGGAGTCTTTAGATCTAGGCAGTTTGTAACCAGATCCAGAGACGTTTCCGGAGTAGGTATCAGCGCCAGTATCTCCATCGGTAGTCAGATGCACATATTTACCGGATCCGTAGCTGTGGCTGTGAGATCCATCGCTATCTGTGATTCCACTGTGATGATGAACAGGCATTTCATCACTGGTCAGCGTATGCGCTTCTTCACCTCCGTTATCTCCTATAGTGTAACCATTTCCTGATGCCAGAAGGAACTTTCCACTGATCTGCTCCCAGGTTCCTCCAAAAAGATCGGATGGGGATGCAGCATTTACGGAAAGGTAGATTGCCCCAACCGGATAAATCAGATCAAGAAGCTCTTTGCCTTTGTAGGTGAGCTTCCCATTAAACTTTGCATCGTACTGACACTCAAAGCCATCGCCTTCTGAAATTTTCCCGATGGCCATGCCTTTTCCGCCTGCGTGAAAATCTAAAATGACTTCTGCGGTCTGTACTACCACTGTTGATTCTGCAGTCGTAAAATCATCCGTGACCGAAAGTGTAAGTTTGTACCTGCTGGTTGATGAGAAGACTTCATATCCACTGCTTCCTTTAATATCAAGTGTACCTGAAGCATGATAGGACGTAAGCGTAAGATTAATCGTCCCGCTGGAGGAGTCTGTCAGGTTTGTCCAGGTCAAAACGGCTGTTTTGGCATTTTTATCATTTAACGCGCTTACGGATATATCATACGTAACTCGAAGAATCGTTCCAGCGTCATCAGCTGCAAGCGTTCCATCCGACTGCAAAGACATCCTTGTTGCACGGAAGGCATTGATCTTAGGCTCCGTATAGGAAAGGACCGTGACAGACCGCTCTGCTGTTTCGGATGTTCTTCCTCTTGCGTCCGTGACCGTAGCGGTAAATGTAGTATCGCTTTCCTTGATTACCTGGTCAGAAGTAATCACAGAATCTGACGAGGAAACCGATGATCCGCTGGTAAAGATCCCCATATAGGTCATGACCTGCGAGCTGTAGCTTTCCGTTCCGGTTACTGTCATCTTCGGGATAGACTTTCCGGAGATAAACGCGCCGTAGTGGTCAAGGAGAGTCTTGGTACTTCCTTCACTGAAGGTTACCGTATCAGAGACTTCTGTGATCTCCGCCTTTGGAAGAATCGATGCTGGAACGATCAGCGTCAGTACTGCATAGTCAGAAGCAAGCACCGTGCCATCAAAATAGGTGTCCAGGCGAATGGTGCAGGAAGCAGACTCAGCTTCTGTAATATGATCAAGAAGGGCTACGGGCGGCGTAAATGTCGTAGTTCCGACAATTGTTGGATCCGCAATGCCGTCTGTCCATGTGACATCATTTACGGTGTAGGACAACAGGTGTGTGTATCCGATCGCATTCCCTTGGGTATTGATTTCAACAGAAGAAGATCCGTCAACCAAGCAGGAAGAAACGGGCTGATAAAGAACACTTGTTCCTGGACGCTGCAAAGTAAAACTGCAGATGTTACTTCCTAGAGACGTACTTCCGTCATACGTGGTGCAGGTGATCGTGCAGGTTCCAGAAGATCCTGCCGTGCACCAGGAAAACGGAATCGTCCAAGTGACTGAGCTTTGCGTGGTTTTCGTTGCGATTGTCGTTGTTTGCCCGTTCCAGGAAGCAGTCAGTGTATGAGTAAACGAGGAAGACTTTTGGTTAGTTGCAATGGTAATGGTATCTCCAAGTGTTGCCGACGAGGGGCAGGTTGGAGCAGACTTTCTTGCGATCGTTGTCAGGGTTTTACTTACCGAGTCCTTTACGGTTCCTGAGCTCGTACTTGTTGCGTACGATGCGGATACCGTCAGTGTCTTTGATCCATCTTCCTTATGCGTAATATTTAAGGTCTTGCTATAGATGGTGCTGCTTCCACTGGTTGTGTTATTTGGGTTTAAGCTGACGCTTTTTGTGTATTTCACGCCGTCGATGGTGACCGTAAGCTTTGGCGGGTTATGATCATAGGACCCGCTGGTCCAAGATGCTTTTACTTTGACCGTCACGCTGGATGAGTTGTTATCGACCGAGATGCTGTTTTCGGTAATCGATGCTGTAATGCTTACTGGCATTTCTTATTCCTCCGTATCTTCAAGCAATTTGAAGGATAGGTTTCCATTTGGCTGCGGGACAAAAGCAAAGTCATCCTTTCCATCGCTCTCTGCTCCAAACCGAATCGACTGAAGGATTCTTGCTTTCGTGATCTTCATAGTATCGGTAGTAAAATATGCGGCAGCAGTGCCGTTTGCGTAAAGATGCATTCCTTTTTTCGAGATCGTGACCTTGTAAGGAGATCCTTCTTCACCAATCTCAATCACGAGCTCTCCATCCACCGTGGCTGACCGAATGTACTTAAGAGGCTCATGGATGAGAGAAAGAGCTTCCTGCGAGAAGTTTGAAATGAGAAGAGCTCCCGCTGCGATCTTTTCTGACGTGATCGTTCCTTTGGCAATTTTAGAGCCGTCGATATTTCCTGAACCATCATCCAAAGACCATTCCTTTAGAAGCTCCTTTGCTTCCTCAGCAGATGTTTTGATTGCCGGAAGTTCTGCCTGATTATCTAGTGCCTGCTGCGCTTTTCCTGCGGCATCCTGCATTTTCTGATCCAGCTCATCCAGCCTTCCTGGGATGCGCTCCGTCCGTGCGACTTTTTCCGTGTGCTCTGTTCCGTCGGAGTCGGTATAAGTGATCTCGTCATACACTGCTTCTCCTTTTTCATCGGTTACGGCTTTGGTCTCTCCAACAAGCCCGGTGATGGTTTCCGTGATTCCGCTGTCTCCATAGACATCCTCTTGAAGAGTAGATACCGATCCATCCAGTTCCTCTGCAGCATCTTTTGCATTGTCCGCTGCTTCCTTGGCAGCTTCTGCTTTGGCGTTGATCTCTTCCAGGGACTCTCTCCAAGGCGTCGCAAGGGCGCCTTCTTCAACTTTCAGATTTGCGATATCAACTGTCGATCCTTCAGGCATTTGGGTTAGATCAAAATATAGACTCTGCATGGATTCAGAGATGCCTAAGGAAAGGGCAGTGGAGGAGACATGCACCCAGGCATCGGTGTTATCTTTATCCGAATCATCAGAAGTATTATCGATTGCATCAAAGGTAATCTGGACATTGCTTCCATCTTCATCTCGGACACTTACCGGAATAGAGAAGATGCTGGACTGACGGATATCAAGGCTTAGCGTGTAGCTGCTTCCTTCGGTTTCCTGCGCGAGGACTTTTCGAAGGTTCTCAGAAGAGAAGGCTGCCCATACGTTTCCAGAAGTATTGCAGGAGATCGTTAGATAATTGGTAGTATCAAGATCAGTGTAGATACTTTCACTGGTTTCGGAAAGGGTGAGGGAAGAGGGCGCGCTCCATCCGTTTAATCCTTTGTTCGTTCCAATCAGAAGATTCACGTTTCCGATTTCGGTATCGGTATTGTGCTGCGAAGAGGAGAGATCCATGTCTGAAGTTAAAGAATCTGCAGAAAGCTGGTCTGCAATTTCTTCAAGCTCAAGAAGCTGCTCACTTATGTCGTCGTCAGCCTCTTCGATGGGTTCGTCTGTAGCGTTATAGCTCCAGTTGTACCTTGCCGGATCTGTTGATTCTGTTTCTGACTGATCCCGGTAAGTGCCGCGCATAAGGGCATCGTCATACTCCGTCAAGGAAAAGTTTGTTCCGTCTTCATCATCTGAAAAGGCGCAGTGTAAGTAGTAGACTTGTCCGTTGAACTCTGTTTTTGCAACCATGGCATTCTCCTTTATAGCGCGGCAATCCATCCGAAAGCGGTGTCTGTATCGCTGGTTCGGTACATGCAAAGATCAAATCCCTTTGTCGTTACGTTGTTCACGCTGCAGGAGATCTTGTTTGGAGCAGACGAGATCGGGGTGATGGTGACGGAGGGGATAGTCGTGAAAGCCTTTGGGAAATTCACATGTTTTGTCGCGACCTTGTTTTTCTTTGCACTGACCAGCACGCGTCCTCTCTGGATGTTACGCACACTCACATTCTGATTCGCATCAATGCTAAAAGCCGAGAGCCTGGAATCAATGGAATCTCCGATGCTTTCTGTCACCTGTGTGACGGCGTCTGCGATTTCCTGGTTCAGATTCGCAGCATTCAGCTGCGTACCTTCCGTCGTAACGGTTCCTTCCGCCCGGGTAAGATCAAAAGTTCCAAGCACCTCTCCGGTATCCGCGTTGGTTAAGGTGAACCTCCCTGGGTGTTCAACTACTCTGTCAATAAAAGCCATTGCGATTTCCTCCTTAGTATCCTGCAGCATATGTGTCTGCTGCATAAACCAGATCTCCGCTGTAAGAAGAAGCCTTTGTCTGATCAAGCAGGTAAAGAATCTGGTTTCTAATCTGAAGCGTTAAGTCTTCCACCTGGCTGAACGTTTCGCTCGTCATTTCATTACCTAAAGCAGGCTGGGGGAGGCCAGTAACCGCAAGCATCGTCTGTAGAGCAGCGAGGATCTGGTGCCACTGCGATAGCGTCACGAAATCATTATCCGTGTAGTCGTCTTTCAGTTTTCCATCCGGATAAACAACGTTTAAATTCCCGCAGATGCGGTTCATATCTGTGCTGGTCACCCGGTCAGTTCCGGACCAGTCGGTTTTTGGTTCCATCCATGTCATTGTCAGCAGATTCCTTTCCGGTACGTAACCTCCGCTTTCGTCCCGCCGCCTTCATGAGTCAACGTGACCGTTTCAATCGTGCAGATTTCTACGGTGCCATTCAGGCGGTGGAAGGAAAAGACGTCTCTAGGCTGCATCCTCGGATCACCCTTAAAAGTGAAGGAGCCGGTGATATTCGACCGGTTAAACAGATACGCATAGTTTGGGTAAAGCAGCGTCGTTCCGCCGTAGATTTTCCCGTGCGCGATCGGATCAACAGATACTGTGCTCCCAGGACGCTTTCCCGAATGGATGATGGCAGACTGCTCTTTTGTCAGCGTGACTTCCTTTCCTTTTACCACGCACTGGTTCAGCTTCTTTGTTACGGTTTTGTAGATCGGCTGACCTTTCTTTTTTCCGGTCTTGTAGCGTTTTTTCGTTTTCTCTTTTACCTTCTTTGTGGCGGTGGATTTCTTTGCCGTCCAGACGATCCGGTTTGCTGTTGCCAGGACAGACTTTGCGTTGCTGACCGTCAGGTACCACCAGTAGCCGTCCGGGTTATGGGAATAGCCTTCACCTGCCTTTACGCTTTTGGTTTCAAGCGTAGTAAGTTTCTCGGAACGGACCGCCTTAGACAGAAGCCCGTAGTCTGCATCCGTCTTGATCTTTGCGATGTTTCGCTCTACGCTCCTGACCACATCGCCGCAGTCTTCTTCGTAGATATCCCATTTCTTCACTGGCTTACTCCAGGTGACGGAAGGAATCCCGGCGTCCACAAAAGAAGGAAAGAAGGAGCCGTTATGAGAAAGGTTCATGATATCGGCTACGATCTCTCTAGAAGACTGCTCATCAAAGATTAGCGTGTAAGAAGAGGTGTTGCTGTTTGTTTCCGGAGCAGTCTCGCGGGAAGACAGCCTTACTCCGGAGTCCGTGATGAACTTGATAAACCGATTGTAAAGTGTTTTTCTTCCGTTACCACCCGTGGAGTTTAGTACCTGTGAGATGTTGTTCTTCTCTTCCAGCTTTGCGCTCATGTCCTCACCCTTGATCGTGATCACATTGTTTTCCATCGAGGCTTTCTCGGAAAGATAAAAGGAGCGAACTTTGGAATAGTCTCCTTCATATCCGCTGTAGTACCAGACCGGAACATCATCTCCTACATTACTGATTGCTTCAGAGATGTCGTCCGGCCAGTAAGCCTGAATCTCAATCTCTGAAACCTGCCAGGAAGGACTGATGATGGAAAGATCTGACCGTAACGCAAGTGTGCAGGACACAAGGTTCTCATTGTTAAATTCCAGTGTGATTCCTGGGGTGATCGAAGCGATTTCAATCCGGCTTTGTTCATCGCTGCTTTTAGCTGTAAGCGTAATGGACTTTCCATTGACTGGGATGACTACAATTCTTCCTGCAGCGTAGTCTGTTCCGTTTGCCGTGATTGTTCCGGCGACGTCGGAAGTGACGGCGATAGTGAGAGCCGCGATATCGGTTTTGGCGTTCACGGTAACGGAGAGTGTTTTTCCTAGTTCAGACCGCAGCCCGAGTTTTCCATTTTCTAGGCTCCCAGGTAACGTGGGATCGTGCAGGCTGCAGCTTCCATCTAGAGGGAATCCACCTCCAGAAAGGTCCGTCAGATTCCGCGTGTCCCAGTGCTCATTATCCAATGCCTCCGAGACGTTGGAATCAGTAATTGCACCTGTGATGCTCGAAAAGGTAAGATCAACTTTCGTATCCCGCCCGGACAGGCCGCAGTGGACTTCAAACGGCGTCCGGATTGCTTTTTTGTTTTCTTCATCAATTGTGGGCATCTAAGAATCTCACCTCAACTTTCACATCGCTCCAGACTGGATGTCCTTCTGCATCTGTTGACCTTGTCGCTGTACTGACCGCGGACGAACGGACGATTCGTTCCGTATGGGAAATGCCATCCGCATCGGTAAAGGTGACCTCGCATTCTCCTCGCATGGAAAGAAGCACCTCCAGCTGTTTCTGCGGAAGTATATCCCACTCCAGCGTCATATCAGAGTATTTCCAGCCGATGCGGTCAGCGATGGTCTTTCCGGTGCAGGTCGTGATCTCCGCAGCATAGAGATCTTCTCTTTGTGGAGAGAAGTCACTCGGGCGCAGGATTTCCGTACCATTTATCTTGATTACGCTGTAAATCATCCGAGCCTCCTCTTGTAGGTGTCATAGGCATGCACGATCTCTTCACCCATCTTTGGGCCGTTCTTAAAGAGGTAAACGTCCAGATGGATATCAGAACCTGCTTCGCCGCTTAAAGCGATCCGGTTCGCGGTAAGAACCGCATTAGCCACATCATTTCCAACACCGGATACAGCAGTACGGATCATGCTCATCAGAGACTCCGTTCCAACGACCGTTTCGGATCCTGCTTCGCCACCAGCAAGAAGGCTGCTTGAAGACGCTCCGAATATCGTAGGGCTGTTTAAGATCATTCCGTTTTTCATAGCCTTGGCGTACCAGTCCACAGAGAATTTCGGTAAAGAACCTTTTCCTCCGATGCCAAATGGAGCCTTCCCTCCCTGCACATGGATATGAGGAAGCCTTAAATTTGTGAAGATGTTTCCAATCCGCATAGGAAAGAAACTCCGGATAGAGTTAATGATTCCTCGGATTCGGTCTCTTGCAGAATTGATCGGCGTCAGCATTGCAGACTTGATGCCGTTCCAAACACGCGCTGTCGTCGAGCGAAGAGCTGCCCAGGAAGACGTGACGTTTGACCGGATTGCCCGAACAGGTGATAAAACGGCACTTTTGATTGCTCCCCAGGTCGTGATAGCAAGTTTTCTTATGCTGCTCCATACCTTTGCGGTATATGCCTTAATGCTGCTCCAGATTGAGATGATGCCATTACGAAACTTTGCGTTCGTCTTCCAAAGATAAACGAAAGTCGCGGAAAGAAGTGCTACTGCCGCAACCACAAGCGCGATCGGATTTGCGAGAAGCACCGCATTAAACGAAGCCATGCCGGTCCTGATCAGCTTGATTGCAGAGACGATTTTAGGGGCAAGCGTCATCAGCGTTCCTACGCCAGTTGCAATCTTACCAATAGTGATCAGAAGCGGGCCGATCGCAGCAGCAACTCCGATCAAGGTGAGCACAATTCTTTGCATCGCCGGGTTCATGTTCATAATGGCATTCATGATCGAGATCAGCTGCGTAAAGAACTTTTGGAGCACTGGCGCGATCAGCTGCCCGATAGTAACCACCAGAACATCAAAGGTCGATTTCAGCTGCTCAATCGTACCTCCGGTACCAGACATCAGTGCTTTTGACATCTTTCCAGCAGACCCTCCCGCGCTGTCTAACGCATCTCTTAAAGATCCTATGTCTTTCGGCGATGTCTGGATCAGCGTCAGCCACTTGGACATCTGCTGTTTTCCGAAGATGTTTGCTGCAGCTTCCAGCTTTTCCTGATCAGAAAGCCCGGAAAACGCAGAGTTAAGGTTCTTAAGTACGGTCGGCATATCCTTGAGCGTTCCGTTGTCGTTAAAGATTGCGTAAGTCTGTCCGGTGGAAAGTTTCAGCTGATCCATGGCCTCGGCTCCAGATTTCGCAGGAGACGCCAGGCGAGCTAGGCCGGTCTTCAGGGCGTTTGCTCCTTCAGATCCGGAGATACCGGCGTTTCCAAAGACATCGGTTAAAGTCGCTAAGTCCCGAATGTCCCATCCGACGGTCTTGCAGATTGGGCCAGCAACAGAGATAGACTCAAACAGCTCCGAGGTATTCGTGTTTGCCTGTGCCTGGGCTTTAGCTAAGACATCCGAGTAGGATGCTGCCTCAGAGGAGTTTGCTCCAAACATCTTCATTGCATTTCCAAGGCCAGAGGTAACTTCAGAAAGGTCGGTACCTGTTCCTGCCGCAAGGTTCATCGCAGGAGTCAGCATGTCCGTTGCCTGCTTGGCGGTGAATCCCTGACGAGCGAAGTTCAGCGTCGCGTCCGCAGCATCCTGCATGCCAAAGACGGATGACTTCGCCGACTCACCGATCTGATTCCAAAGACCCTTAAAGTCTTCTGCGCTGTTTGCTGTACTTCCCATCGTCTGCTTGACCAAGTTGAACTGCTTGTCAACATTTCCGTAGGAGTTAACCGCAGCAGTCGCGCCAGCAACGACAGGTGCCGTGAAGCCGACCGTCATCTTTTCACCGGCATCAGACATCTTCTCACCGACAGACTTTACCTTTTCACCAGCGGCGGCAATCCTCTGTGAAGAGACGGACCCGAAGCTCTTGGACTCTTTTTCCAGGCTCTTAAGTTTAGACTCTGTCTCGGCAATCTCACGCTGGAGGGCGTCATACTTGTCCTGGCCAAGGTCACCATTTTCCAGCTGCTGCTTGGCCTGCACCTGGGCCTCCTTTAAGCTTTCCAGCTTTTCCTTAGTCGAGCCGATGGCATCCTTTAGCATCTTCTGCTTCTGGGTAAGAAGGGTTGTGTTCTTTGGGTCAAGCTTAAGAAGCCGGTTCACATCACGAAGGGAGGACTGCGTGCTTCGGATCGTGCTGTTGACCGATTTCAGTGCCTTCTCAAGACCTGTGGTGTCTCCTCCGATCTCAACGGTTATTCCTTTGATTCTGCTTGCCACTGGCCTTCACCTCCTAAAAACGGTCAAAATCTTCCTGGGTCGCAAGCCTTCTGTACTTCACATCATCATTTGCCTTTTCTGTCCAGATGTCTAGGACAAGGCCGATGGAAAGAAGATCTAGGTCACGAATAGAAATTCCGATCTCGATGCAGCGCAGAAGAAAGAGCGGGGTGGTCATTTCCCGCTCACTTCTGCGAAGTCTTTTTTTGCCTGCACATCCGTAATAAGATTGCTTCCCCAAAGCTCTAAGATCTCTGGAAGTACCTGATAGATCGAAAACATCTCGAACTGATCGAGCCACTCATCAATGGTCTTCGGGATCGTCGGATCTGCATGATAGGCCATGATGTAGGCTACGTTTTCAAAAATCTCAAGGTCATCAATCTCAAGGTCCTCGGAATCCTGCGCCTTGTTTCGGTAGGATTTCTCCAGCTTTGCAAGGTCTTTAAAGATATCCCTCTTGAACTTGAGCCGATAAATACGAGGAATTGCAGCAGACGAGCGGAACGTGACCGGTTTTCCGCTGATCTCGATTGTTTTTTCAAGCATATCCTGCCTCCTTTACTTTCCACTTGTCGACGTCGATGATGAAGCCGTACCAGTGGATGCAGCCGTCTCCGTCGGAAGGTAGACAGCCTTGTACCAGTTGTCGTATGCAGCCTCATCCGTGGTGTCTCCTGATCTAGCCTTCACGAGACCGTCGGAGCGCGGGTCTGCGGTGATGGAAAGCTTCTCTGTGCCTGGCTCGATGGTGTCTTCCTTGGTTTCCGACTCAAGAGACGGTCTTGATGCCGTGCAGTAGTAGAGCACGTGACGGATAGAACGGATATCTCCATCAAACTCAAAGAGCAGAGCGAACTTTACCGTATCACTAAGGCCACTCTTTTCCACCAGCACGCCTTTATCATCGAGCACTTCCTGCAGAATCTCCGTCCGAAACCACTCTGGGATCAGGGCGATCTCAAGATCTCCAGAGTATCCGTTGTTTGTGACAGAGCGGAAGTAGACAATGCCGTCTGCATAGAATGCTTTTGTCTCTCCTTCAGCATCCAGGCTGATGGACACCGCACCAGGGATCGCTTTTGGCGTATCGTAGGTGAACGTGGTGACGCAGTCTTTAACCGTTTCCGTCAGCTTTGCCGCGTAGACATTCTTTAAATTGTATTTGACTTTGTTTCCCATATTGCTTGATCCTCCATTTCAAAAATGTAGAGCACCTCAAAAAGCTTCTCGGTTTCGATCCAGACTTCGGACTTGCTGTAAAAGATCCCGCTGCTCTCCAGAACATCCTCGACTTCCTTTTCAGAAGCTAAGTCTTTTCTATCCGTGTACAGCTCAAGGTGAACTTCGCTGATCTTTAGGTAAGCACTTCCATCTGCAGAGAAGTGATCGCTCTGGAAGGTCATCCAACAGAGAAACGGCGGATCAGGCGAGTCTCCCTCGGCAAAGTGATCATAGGCAAAGGGGATTCCGGTTATTTCTAACAATGAGGTGATCCCATTCATTTTTCGATTCCCTTTCTGATCATACGTTCTAGCTGTTTTTCTCCGCGCTCCTCAGCTGGAGCGATATGCGGTCTCGCCGCGACTCTTCCTCCGCCCCTCTTGGCATGGCCATGCTCTAACAAATGCGCAAGCTGGTAGCGGTTTCTCGAATAAACTGTGACCTGAAGAGAAGTTGAGGTTTCCTTCGTCGTCTTTACCGACCAGCTCTTTGCGTAAGCGCCAGTCCTTTGTGGAGCAGCAGCAGAGATATCCTTACGGACAGACCTTCCGGTTTTCTTGACTGCATCTTTTACGGATTCCGAGGTGGATTCTGCGTATTCTTTTAGCTCTTTGTTGATCGCATCCGCAAGACCGTCAACCGTTACTTTCTGACTCATGACGTGCTCCTTCTGCAGTGAAGCTTGATCGCTTTCTTCTTAAAGTTCATATGGTCAATTCCTTCGATGCTGTAAATTGCATCCTGGAAAACTACCCGGTATCCTTTCGATCTAAGCGCTGCCGTTTCCTTGCACCAGCGGACCGTAAAGTCGATTATGCTTTCATCCCAGGTGACTCCTGCAGCCGTTTCTTCTTTTGGTGATTCTGAGCTGACCGCTACGTAGCAGGAGAAGTAATCTTTCCAGGTGCTGATGCGGTTTCCAATGGCATCAGAAGAAACTTCTGATTTCTGAATCATGATCCGCTCATTCAGAAGTGCGATGTTCATTAAAATTCCGCCTTTCTATCTCCAAACAGGAGACTTCTCAGCGTGATCGTAAGAGCGTGATGATCAGCTTCCTCCCGGTGTTCATAAAGATAGGCCGCCGCATACATCACAGCGACCTTTATGTTTTCCTGGCTTGGAAGTTCCTCGACTCTTAAAATGTCAGCGCAAAGCTTCTCCGAGGATCCGATGATGTTTTTGATCAGATCGTCATCTCCATCATCGTCTACACGGAGATAATTCTTCATTTCATCAACCGTTACGATCACGCGAATCCCTCCTTACCGATTAGGCGCTCTTTACACCAAGGGTCTGTACGGCCTCCGGGAGCACCAGCTTTCCGTCGACACGTTCTTTGGCTACGTATCCAATCATGCCGTTTCCGGCAAACAGCTCACGGAGTTCCTGCATGGACCGGGTTCCGCGGTCACCGATGTTGTAGTAGGAGAAATCTCCAAATGCAATGGCGGATTTTCCTGCAGCAAGTCCCGGGCAGTAAGCGGAGGTAAGGACAGAGTATCCGCAGAGTCTGTCCGGTTCTCCAGCCTGATAAGACGGCTGCCAGATATAGGCACCATTCGTATCTTTGAGCTTCCGCAGCGCTGCAAGGGTAGAGTCGTTTAAAATGAAACGGGCGTTCTTTCTGTACGGACGCTTCAGGGAATAGATCAGTGTCAGAATGTCATCGGTTGAAATCTTAGCATTGTCGAGCGTCACGGCTTTCACGCCGCCTCCAGTTTCGGCGAAGATTCCAAGCGGCTTTCCGGTGCCATCACCGTTCAGAAAAGCATCTTCCTCTGCGTTACCAATGGCTTTTCCAAACTGGTCGATGATATATCCTTCCAGATTGAAGGCATTGTCATAGAGCAGCTCCTCGGTAACCTTGATCGCTACATGGAGCTTATGCGCATCCAGCACGATCTGGTCAAAGGTAGCATCTCCGAACGTCAGCGCACCGCCTTCCTCAATCCATGCAGCAGCAGGTTTTGTTCCTGCGATATTGATTTTATGCTCTCCGGAAGTGGTGATGGTGGTGGCAAGACCGCGGAAGATGTTCTCTTCCTCGAGCTTATCGATCAGGCGGCTGTCCCATTCCTCTGGAACAAGGTAACCGCCGTTGGCATCGTTTCCTTCCTCAAGCACATCGCTGATCTGATGGAATCCGGTACGCATCGCAGAAAGCATTGCTTTTGCATAAGCTTTGGAAGCACGGCCTTTCTTTACCGGTTCGTCCTTCATGCCATCTCCCGGCTTTCCCGTGAGGGGAGAAGCAGTCGGCTTACCCATCTGCTCCTCGATCGCAGCCTGACGGTTCAGGCGTTCGATCTCTTTCGTGTAATCGGTGATTTCCTTCTCCATGCGGTCGTAGGTTTCACCGTCCTCAGACGAGAGAAGTCCGTCGGTGTTTCTATGAGCGTCAAGGAAGGCTTTCGCAGCTTCCCAGGCTGTTGCTCTCTTCGTAATCAATTCCTGAATATTCATGTGTGTCCTCCTTCTACATAAACTGTTTCATAAGATCGAGTCTCTTTTCGAGATCATCGATTCGGTATTTCTCTGTAGTGACTGTACTGTCCAGTGGATTGCTGCTGTCAAATGAAAGCGTTTCTGGATCAGGTAGGGCAGCAGTGCGCTTTGCATAATCACAAAGTTTTTTATTCATCGCAGCGGCAACCTGATAGCGGGAGAAGATCATGCCGGAAAGCTGATCTTCCGGTTCATCTTCGATAGGCTCAGGTACTGTCTTTGTATGATAGAGCTCATCTCTGCTGATCACACCATTTGCGAAATGAAGCTCGACCGCTTTTCCAGCATCCATCCAGGTTTCTTCATCCATCAACCTGCTGAGCTTGTTTCTGGAAAGTCCCGTCTTTTCCTGATAGGCGTTGATGATGGAAGCTTTCACCTCAGAAAGCATTTCGATTGCTTTCTGCATTTCTGCCGTATCACCCATTGCGATGGTCGAGGGGTTATGGATCATGAACATCGAAACAGGGGAGACCAGTACTTCATCGCCTGCCATTGCAATGACCGATGCCGCCGAAGCGGCAAGACCATCGATTTTTACGGTGACCTTTCCTTTGTAGTCACGGAGCATGTTGTAGATCTGTGCTGCCGCAAAGCAGTCACCTCCGGGGCTGTTGATCCAGACCGTGATGTCGCCTGTTCCAGAATTAAGGTCAGAACGAAAAAGAGACGGGGTGACATCATCGTCAAACCAGCTCTCTTCAGCGATTGTACCGTTTAGAAACAGCGTCCTTGATTCAGTTACTTCGTCTGGATTTTCCAGAGCGGGTGTTTTGTTTCTTATCCATTTCCAGAACTTCTTCTGTGGATTCATCCGAGTCCTCCTTATTTTCTGTATTCTTCTCATATGCGGATCCTGCATCAGCGAGTTTCACGACATTTCCGTTCAGGATGTGAAGGTTTCCGCCTTCCTCGTCGGAAAGCAGGTCCATGTTCTCAAGTTCCCGGACATCGTTGACGGAGTAGATGCCATTCTGAATGCCGGTCGCGTATCCACTCATCCGGCTGCTGTAGTCACCACGGAGCAGGCCGTCCACGTTAAAGCGGATGAAGTAGTTTTCTTTCTCCTCTGGGAGTAGGAGAGAGCGCTGCATGGACTGCTCCCAGCGGGCGAGCCAAGGTTCCAGGGTGTAGGTCACAAATTCCAGTGACTGTTCCTCGATATTCGAAAACGTCGCGTGCTCCAGATCTCCAATGAGATGTGGAGGAATACGAAAGATTCTCGCGATCTCATCGAGCTGGAACTTACGCGTTTCTAAAAACTGCGCCTGCTCCGGTGAAATGGAGATTGGCGTATACGTCATGCCTTCTTCAAGAATTGCCACCTTGTTTGCTTTGTGGCTTCCTCCGAATCCTGCCTCCCAGGAGGAGCGGATCTTTTCCGGGTCCTTCACGGTTCCTGGCATGGAAAGAACGCCGGACGGGTTAGCGCCGTTCTTAAAGAAGGACGCACCATATTCTTCGGTTGCCATTGCCATGCCGATGGAATTCTTCGCCATCGCAATCGGGGAGTAGCCGACAAGGCCGTCAAATCCAAGCCCAGGTACATGCAGCACTTCGCTTGGAGAAAGCCTTACTGTTCCAGTTTTCATGGTAGGAGCATCCGATGTATTCATCTGGTACTCGTAGTAGATGTGACCGTTTTCATCACGGTCTACTCGCATACGGTTTGCCATGAGAGGGTAGAGCGAAGCAACTTCACCGCGTCCGTTCCGTATGATCTGGGCATAGGCGTTACCCCACAGCAGGAGATGCGTCATCAGTGTTTCCCGGAAAATGTAAGACGTCATCTCTGGATTTGGTTCATCGTGAAGGAGCCGGTAGAGCGGATGCTTGACCGCTTTTATTTTGCTGCTTTCTTCCGTATATTCATAGAGGTGGAGTGGGAGAGAGGCGATGGCTTCTGAAAGTACACGCACACACGAATACACCGCGGAGATCTGCATGGCAGACCGTTCTGTTACGGTGTTGCCGGAGGTCGTCCCACCAAAGTAGTAGCGGTAGCCGGAACCGTTCGTGGCGTTCTTTGGCTCGTCTCTTGATTTAAAAAGCTTTGAAAATACACTCATGGATACCTCCTGAGATTAGATGAAGAGAATGCCGCGGTCGTCGTAGACGGATTCGCCGCTGTCGTTGCCCATACGGATTGCACGATCCAGGGCCATGATCATGGCGACCGCGCCATCAATCTTTTCTGTAGATTTTTCTTTGTCGGCCTTGATATTTCCAGCAGGATCGCGGCGAATAAAGATGTTATCCATCATCCACCGAAGTACCGGGTGACCACCGTGGGCGATCCTCTTTTCCAGTACGAGTTTCATCAGTTCCTTCGTTGGTGGACTCATGTCCTTAAATCCCTGGCCGAAGGGAACAACAGTAAATCCCATACCTTCAAGATTCTGGACCATCTGAACGGCTCCCCAGCGATCGAAAGCAATCTCGCGGATATTGAAACACTTTCCTAAGTTTTCGATGAACTTCTCAATGAATCCGTAGTGGATCACGTTTCCTTCCGTAGTTTCAAGGTAGCCTTCTTTTTCCCAGAGATCATAAGGCACATGGTCACGCCGGACTCGAAGGTCCACATTGTCTTCTGGAATCCAGAAATACGGAAGCACCACGTATTTGTCTGTTTCATCCCTTGGCGGGAAGACAAGGACAAATGCGGTGATATCCGTAGTGGAGGAGAGGTCAAGGCCACCGTAACAGACGCGGCCTTCCAGATCATCCGGATCAACAGCAAACGCGCAGGCATCCCATTTGTCCATCGGCATCCAGCGGACGGCCTGCTTTACCCATTGGTTCAGCCGAAGCTGCCTAAAGGCATTCTCTTCGCCGGGATTTTGTTTGGCGGAGTTGCAAGCGGCTTGTACCTTATCGATTCCTACCGTGATGCCAAGAGACGGATTCGCTTTTTTCCAAACTTTTGGATCGGTCCAATCCTCAGATTCTTCAGCGCCATAGATCACCGGGTAGAAGGTAGGATCAATTTTTCTTCCCTTGATGATGTCGAGTGCCTTCTGGTGAACTTCGTAGCAGATGCTGTTCGTATCCGTTCCAGCGGTCGTAATCAGAAAGTAGAGCGGCTGCGTTCTGGCGTCACCGGAACCCTTTGTCATTACATCGTAGAGCTTCCGGTTCGGCTGGGTATGCAGCTCATCGAAGATCACGCCACTGGTATTAAACCCATGCTTGTTCGCCACATCAGCAGACAGGACCTGGTAGGTACTGTTCGTCGGAAGGTAGATGAGCTTCTTCTGGGATTCCAGAATTTTCACCCTCCGGTCAAGAGCAGGGCAGAGGCGCACCATATCGACAGCCACGTCATAGACAATCTTTGCCTGGTTTCGGTCCGCTGCGCAGCCGTAAACTTCAGCACGCTCTTCTCCGTCCCCGCAGGTAAGAAGCAGGGCGACCGCTGCGGCAAGCTCGGATTTTCCCTGTTTCTTTGGGATTTCAATGTAGGCCGTATTGAACTGCCGGTAGCCATTCGACTTTAGGATTCCGAAGACGTCGCGGATGATTTGTTCCTGCCAGTCGATCAGTTCAAAAGGCTTCCGGTACCAGCTGCCTTTTGTGTGTTTCAGGCTCTCAATAAAAAGCACAGCATAATCCGCCGCGTCTTTGCTGTAAGCAGAAGTCTCCGCCATAAAGCGGGTCGGCTTGTAATTTTTAAGTTTTCGCATTGCCAAGGGTCATTCACTTCCTTTTAGGCATAAAAATAACCGCATTGCTGCGGCTGTCGTTTCATTTATTCTGTACGAGAAACAGAGCCTTAAGCTCCGTTCTCTTTTGTTTTCTTAGTTAAATTCGTGAATCAGAATTCCGTATGCCAGCTGGCTTGCTTCATCCTCTGGCTCGATGTCCCAGCCGCGATCGTAGTTTAAGGTCGTCTGCCCGTTCACCTTGATCATCAGCTTGCTGATTCTTCCTCCGTCGATTCCATATTCTTCGCTCGGCTCTTCGTAATACTTTACCCAGTAATTGCAAATTGTGTTTTCGATCTCAATACTTCCCTTGCTCCACATCGTTTTGTTCCTCCTTGCTCTTCGCACTTTTCTTTTGGTATGTGTATATTCGCTCTGAAAGGCACATATAGCAAGTTATCTTTTGCGGAAATTGAAGTATTTATTCAAAGACTTTCTGTACGAGAAAAAGCCCCGCGTGGAGCTTTTCTTCTTGATTTAGCGAATGCTCATCAGGAAAGTGTGGGCCTTCTCGTAGCCACCTCCAAGGAAGCTCTTTCTGGCGTTGATCTCGGTCATGCCTTCGATCTCGCATCCTGCCTGTTTGAAAAGCCAGATGGTTTCAACTGCATCCGTTGCCCGGCAGGAATAAGTGAAATGCTCGATGTTGTTTTCCTTCATGGTTTTGACCAGCGGCTCAACCTCGTCATCCCAAATGACATCGGAGAAATCAAGGTATTCATTTTCGTTGTTCATGGACTTTTCGTATTCGCGGTAAATTTTCCGGTAGGTCCTGCCCATTGCCAGGATCTTATCTTCCGCGTCAGCAACGCTTTCTCTGATGGCATCCTTTTCTTCCTCCGTAGCTGCGGTTTCAAATGCTTTCTTTGCTTCTTTGACTTCTCTGTAGGTTTCTTCGAAAATGTTCTTCATAGGTTTACCTCCGTGTTTTTAGGGTGTTTCTTTTGTTAGTGTATATATCACTCTAACGGGGGATAATAGCAAGTCATTTACCAAAGAAAATGTGTATTTTTCAAGCGTTTTCGCTCGTCTCAGATTCCGGCGCACCGTTTTTCCAGCTGGAGTTTCCGGAGAGCCTCTTAAGCAGGATCTTCCGTTCCTTCTTATACTCTGGCCCGATAAAACCAAGCCGAAGAAGGAAGCAGCGGAAGGAATACTTCTCGTTGGTCACTGGAAGTTCTCTTCCGCTTGCCCGCTTCAGTTCCTTTGAGAGCTTGCAGAGCAGGGAAAGAAAATCGGTGTAGGCTTTTGCTTCCTCTGCATCCGGCATTTTGGAAAACCAAGGGAATGCAATCCGGCCTTCGCCTTCCTTGATTTCGAACCTTAAGTCGCTGATTCCAAGAGCATGCTTGATTAGTGTTCCTTTTGCCTGAAGAATATTTGTAAGCGTTCCGACGTTTACCTTGTCCAGCGGAAGCTCGACCGTCATCCCGTAGGTCCCTGATTCCTCCTTTTCGCTGCCCACATCATCTGTCGGGACAAAGTCCACTTTTTCCAGTTCCTCGGCGATGCTTGTAAGCTTTCCTCCATCTTCGCAGGTGACCGTTCCTTCTTTATCCACTGTGACATCGCCAATCTTGTAGGCGCAGGTTGGCATGAACTGGTATTCGGATACGTCGCCTGTAATCCGGCAGATCTCTGTCACCAGTGCTTTTCGTTCTTCTCCTGTAACGTTGTACTTCATTTTCATGTTGCGTACCTCCTATGTTTGTTCTTTTGGTACGTACATATATCACTCTAAAGGCTTGAAATAGCAAGCGTTATGTGAGAAAAACTCAGGCCGTTTCGACCTCTTTAACAAGGTCAGAATATGGGATTTTCTTTCCGCCGCGCTCGACATACACATCTTCCGGCCGGTTTGTGTCTTCCACATAGCGGCGGAGGATGACGGAGGCATATTTTGGATCAAGCTCAGCCATATAGCAGATGCGGTTCATCTGCTCGCAGGCCATCATTGTTGAGCCGGAACCGCCAAACAGATCAAGGACAATCGCATTTTCCTGACTCGAATTTCTGATCGGGTAGGAGAGAAGGTCCAGCGGCTTCGATGTCGGATGGTCCTTGTTCCTTTTTGGCTTATCGAAATTCCAGATGGTGGTCTGCTTGCGGTCGGAATACCACGGGTGCTTGCCGTTCTGGAGGAACCCGTAGAGGATTGGCTCATGCTGCCACTGATAGTCCGAGCGGCCGAGCACCAGAGAGTTCTTCACCCAGATGCACACACCCGCCAGATGAAATCCAGCATCGACGAAAGCCTTACGGAATGTGAGCCCTTCGGTGTCTGCATGAAAACAATATGCCGCGCCGCCTTTCTCCAAGTGATCCGCCATGTTCTTAAATGCTGACAACAGAAAACGGTAGAATTCATCACCCTTCAGACTGTCGTTTTCAATCGTAAGACCGTCGGATGCTTTGAAAGAGACTCCGTATGGTGGATCGGTCAGAACCATATTGGCTGTCTTGCCGGCCATAAGTGTATCCACATCTTTCGCAGATGTTGCGTCGCCGCAGAGCAGCCGATGCTTTCCAACCGTCCAAAGATCTCCTTCCTCTACAAAAGAGGCTTTCTCAAGTGCAGCAGAAAGATCGAAATCATCGTCTTCAGCGTCTGTATCATCAGGATCCGCCATCAGTTTTTCCAGATCCTTGTCATCAAATCCTAGAAGCGACAGATCAAAGTCATCTGCCTGTAAGTCAGACAGCTCCACAGAGAGCATGTCTTCATCCCATCCGGCATTTAATGCGAGCTGGTTATCGGCGAGAATGTATGCGCGTTTCTGCGCTTCGGTCAGCCATTTCTCTTTCACGCACGGTACCTTTTTAAGACCAAGCTGCTGAGCTGCATAATACCTTCCGTGGCCACAGAGAATAGTATTGTCATCCGAAACAACTATTGGAGACAAAAAGCCGAACTCCTTTATGGAGGCGGCAATCTGAGCTATTTGTTCTTTGGAATGTGTCCTGGCATTTCTTGCATATGGGATCACTTTATCTATGTCAGCCAGATAATACTGTGTCTGTTTTTCTTCATTGTTCATTCAATACCTCCTGAGGCATAATGCTATCAATTCGACGGATGATTGCCTTGATTGTGTCATGACTGCATCCGCACATTCTACCAAGAGCACACAGCGACCATCCGCAGTGCTTATACATAACATAAACAGGCATCCAATCAGCAAAGTGAACTGAATAGTTAAACTTCTTCCGTGCATGCGGATCAAACAGTCCAGTCTCAATTGCGTGTCTGTTATTCTCGGCTATGGTACACCATTCCAGATTCGACAGATCGTTATTTTGCTTATTGCCATCGATATGATTAACAACCAGATCCGGCCGTTCTCCAACCCAGGCATTCATCATAAGACGGTGAGCTTTCAGATGTTTTTTGACCCCACCTAATGTAATTCTATAAGTCTTGTATCCGTCTTTGTCAGTGGATCTACGCAGCTTCAAAACTCTATATTCCGATACAATTTTTCCATTTCTTGCTGTCTGCCTTTTGCAGATAGAATAAAAATTGCCATGTCTATCACAGACATAGCAGTCGTTTTCAACACAATAACGGAAATCATCTACACCGATGTTTTTTAACTCTCGAGCAATCCAGAGCCGATCCGTATCAGAATGTGTTACAGAAAAATCCATTAACGCTCCCTCCTTGATCGGAGCAGAAGCTCCATTGTGTCGTTCGGGTTGTCTTCAAATTCCTCCGTGCAGTTCTGCTTTACGATGTCATAAATCTCCATCCAGATCAGGTTGGCTGCTTTTTGAAACTGGCTGGCCATCTGAACAAAAGGAGAGGAGATAACGCCTCCGGTGGTCGGATGCTTTCCCAGAAGTCCATAAGTTGAGATTGCGTCTTCACACTGGATATACCTGGCAAAGTTCTGCGCGTAGGATTCAATGAGACGTTTGTTTACGAGATTCTCGCAGTGACGTTTTTTCAGCCACAGCCAGGTCTCTTTGTAAATGACATCTGCACCAAGCGGTTTTCCGTTTTTCTGTTTTGCAGACAAATACTCGTCCGGTTTTGGCATATCGGCTCCTTGAAGCACTGCGCCTTCCGGAAGATCCACGGCATCCAGTTCTTCTGGTTCGAGATCCGGAATGTCATTTCTCATGATCAGAGGTCTCTGTCCTTTTGCTATTTTCTCAGCGGCAGGTGCCGGCTTGTCACCAGCACGAATTCGTCTGCCGCCGCGGTAGGTTCCATCTCTTGCCACGCTTTTTATCTCCTTTCTGAGGTTGGCAGGATTTAATCACCCGTTTGAACCGGAAAAAATTCACGCGATAGGGGGCGCCGGTCTCCAGGCGGACCTGGTTTAGAGATTCTTACCGCCCCTCCCAGTTTGTTTTCCGTAATAGGTTGAATATATCCTAAGATTGGGTATAATTGAATTATCAAAGATAAGGAGGATACTTTCATGAATATCAATACTGATAACCTTGTTTCCATTACAGAAGCGAACCAGAACTTCTCTCGCGTGGCACGTATAGTTGATGAAAAAGGGTCTGTTGTAATCCTTAAAAACAATACTCCGCGTTATTTACTGATAGAGTTTAGCAGCGCTGAACAGGAGCAGGCAGCTAGTGATGAAGATGTTCTTGATGTTTCTAAGCGTTTAATTGCAAAGAACCGGAAAGCATATGAGGTGCTTGCTAAATGATTACTCTATCAAAGAAACAGATAATCATGCTGCATTCACAGCTCATTGCTGAGACTGGCGGGACCGATGGCATCCGTGACGAAGGATTGTTGGATTCTGCCTTGTCCGCTCCATTCCAGTCATTTGCAGACACTGAAGTTTATCCATCTATTCAGCAGAAGGCAGCTAGACTCGGATATGGTCTTGTCAAAAATCACGCTTTTGTCGATGGAAATAAACGAATCGGTGCACACGCGATGCTGGTCTTTCTTGTGCTGAACAAAATAGAACTTGATTACACGCAGGATGAACTGTCCGACATATTTTTGAAAATCGCAGCAGGAGAAACCTCACAGAATGATCTTCTCGAGTGGATTATCACTCATCAGGAATGATTCAATAGTTGTTTTACTTTGGACTACGGATTTCACTCTTTTTATGAATCTTCTCATGACAGCTCCGGCAGAGACTCATCAAGTTGCTCTCATCATTTGTTCCGCCTTCTGAGATCGGTTTGATGTGGTGCACCTCCTCGACAGGAACGTATCGTCCGTGCTTCAAACACTCCTCGCAGAGCGGATGCTTCTTTACGTAGCGCGTCCTGATCTTTCTCCACTGACTTCCGTAACGTTTGTGTCCGTTGTAGCCGCGGGTGAAGTGGTCGTAGTGCTGCTGCATCCGTTTCTTATGAGCAGGGCAGTACTGCTCACCATCTTCAGCGAGGCTGCTGCAGCCTGGGTAGCGGCAGGGACGCTTGGGTTTCTTTGGCATGACTTTCACTCCCTTGCATAACAAAAGCCCCGGAAGGGATTTACCTTTCGAGGCTTGTCTATCGATTTGTTCGCTTTTCGCTAAGTATATATTATCATGAATCACAGGTGGACATCTTAGGGCATTTCAGGCGTTTTTCATTTTATATCATAATTGGATCATCCGGCACCTTTACGTGCTGCAATGCATTGCCATGCCATCTGCGAACGGTCCTGGCATCCGCATTCAGCATGGTTCCAATCATCTCCCACGTATAGTTATGGATGTATCGATAACGCAGAACCATCTGCTCATCGGTATTTTCAACTTCAGCAATGACGGAACGGATCTGATCCTTTAAATCAACGTAGAGATCAATTTCTTTATCAATCTGATGTTCCAGTTCGATGATCTTCTCAATCGAGCGTACGAATGGTGCATCACCGCTGTGACTGGTCTGAACACGTTCTGTCAGGGCAGGCGAGGAGACAGAAGACGACATGCTCCTCAGTCTACTGACTTCTTCAATATCACTGTTGATTCTCTGGTCCAGTCGATACGACTGGCGCAGGTATTCTTTTGGTGTCATCATGATTGCTTTACCTCCTCGTTTAGTTTCTGAAGCAGTGCGTTTCCGTCGACCGATGTTAGAAAGTAGAACCACTTCGATTTAAAAAACCTCTCGGTATCATGTTTTAAGCGCTGTCCTTCGGTGCTGTTTGGGTGGCGATGGATAAGCATTTCTCCATGCCTCCAGTCCTTGACAGCCTGCAGGATAATGGCATTGATCAGTTTCTCATAAGGATTCATTTACTCCTCCAGATTTAGGATTGTCGGTCTTGCGACAGTCTGTTGTAAAGTAACGGATCGTGTATCTGCGTCTGACGGCGCGGTTGTATTCTGCCTGCATGCCGGACGAATAGTCTCCATCAGAAAAGATCCAGACCTGGTCACACTTGTCCATCAGGACTTTCCCAAAGAAAAGACCTAACCTTCGTTCTTCCGGATCGTCATCCTTTAGAAACTGTGGGTAAAGAAGATGACTGCAAATGGGGATTGCACCTTGATTCACAGCAAAACGGCAGTAGCGTTTGGCATCGTTCACATTCGTCTGGATGTCACCGGCATAACGACTTACGATATAGACGAGCGGACGGTAGCGTTTTTTCTTTTCTTCTGCAGCCACGTGAGACAGGGCGATGCTTGCAGTTGGATCGCTATATCCTTCACTGTTCTGATAGACATTACTCATGGCGTTCCTCCATTTTATGAATTTCAATTGAAATACCAGTCGGCTCATCGGACCAGCGCTTTTCGGCAGTTTCTTTCACAACCTGAGCATCATCTTTCCAATAGCCACAACGGGTCATGCAGTCTTTTAACATCTTTTCGAGGTTGTCGGTATCTGGGCGTGTGACACGCCACTCTCCATGTTTATGAGATTTCCCCTTCGGAAATAACCAAATGACGTGAAGTGCCAGCGGACCAGTAATCGGTTCATCAGGGCGATGCAATATTAGTTTTTCTGTCAGGAGATGTTTGGCTTTTTTTAGTTTTGCTGGTTCGTAGAAGATCGGCTTTCCATGTATAATACGCACTTGCTTTTCCTGAGCAGTCGCAGTAGGCGGGATCATTTCGATAAAAAATTTCATTGAACGTTCCTTTCCGGATTTTTTATCCATTCGAATTGTCAGCCGCAGCGTTCCGTTTCAGTGTGTGGAAGGACGGACGTTTACGTCCTTCCACCACATGGAACGTCCACGGGCAGACAATATATCTATATATAAGGCGGTTGACTATAAATGGACAAACGAGAAATAATCGGTTGTCGTCCATATCCGGACAACCGGGATTTACTTCGGTTGTCCATCTGGTTTTGTGAGACGTTTTACAACGCCGTTTGTACAGTTATAAAATTCCTTCAGCTCAGACAGATACCGTTTTACTGTGCGGGATGAGATATCAAGGTATTCAGCGATATCTTTTACAGTAAATTGGATATTCTCATCTGTGCAGAGTGCATCATAAGCATTGTCTACTGAGGCGTGACGGCTTTCCGGAGTGGAGTAGTTCCCGGACTTCGTCAGATTCGCAATCGGACTTCCTTCAGCGCCCAGCCGGGCAAGTTCGCCAGTCGTGTCGAGCCGGTGGATCGGATATTCAAACCAGAAATTCACTGGAGAGATATTCGCAAATTCACGAAGGGACGACTCCATCCGCCAAGCTGTGGCACCACTGTCTGCAACATGATTTTTCAGATCATCTGAGAGTTCCAGCTGAATCATGTCAAGCTGCGCATCAGGGTCTCTCGCAAATACACCTGAGCCACTGGCTCGATCCATTGCCTTCTTCATTCCTTGTGCACCCTTGCTGTGGTGATGACAGTAGATGGTTGAGCATCCGGTTTCCGTGCAGATCTTATCGAACTGGTTACAGAATGCACCCATCTCAGACGCATTGTTTTCATCACCCGTGATCACCTTGTAGATTGGGTCGATAATGATCGCATCTAAGTGCTGGTCTTTTACTCTTCGGATGAGTTTTGGGACCAGCTGATCCAGCGGGACAGCGTGGCCTCTGAGGTTCCAGATCACGATGTCTTCGGTATGCTTCTTTGGCAGGCCAAGTGCATCATAGATTTTTAAAAATCGAACGATCGCAGATGCCGGATCAATCTCCAGATTGACATAGAGGACACGGCCTTTTTTACATTCAAATCCGAGCCATTTTTTTCCTTCAGCGATAGCAATGCAAAGTTCCATCAAGAGAAAAGATTTTCCTGCCTTTGAGGAACCGGAAACCAGCATTTTGTGGCCACGCCTGAGAATTCCTTTGATCAGTTCCTCAGGAAGTTTCGGCGGGCTGTCTTTGTATTCGGAAAGTGAGACCATACCTGGAAGTGCATCACTTATTCCTTCGACGAAATCCATCCAATCGGTCCATGATTTCCTACCGATATTTGTGGCGACAAGATACTGCCTGTTGCCGTTCCTCGTTACGCCGGGCATCCGGGAAAGGCGGGAAGGGTTTCTGTTCTGCTTGTCGATGGAAACATCGTGCTTTTCAAGGAAATCATAGAGAAACTCGACGCGTTTCCGGTATTCCTCGTAATTGTCTGCATCGACATGAACGATCGCATGCAGGCTTTTTCCGCCAGAGTGGACGAGGGCAGCAATCGGAAGCTCAAGCTTTCGGAAAAGGATATCCTGCTCTGAAACTGGCAGTGAATCAGATTCCACCAGTGCATAGGTAAAGCGTGTGACATTCTCGTTCTTTACGCCTTCACCATCCACTGGATTGAAACGGATCCATGCACCTGCTTCTTCTTTCCAGTCACCGATCGTTGCTCCGAGGTCTGAGGTGACCCCCAAAAGTTAGACTTTTCAGCGTAGCAGATTTACAGCTGCTA
>ERZ791908.213-NODE-213-length-75615-cov-26.444786_pt1 | contig 75615 bp, 71 predicted proteins | sample MGYA00510144_ERZ791908 | MGnify/ENA primary metagenome ERZ791908 (study PRJEB30046, sample SAMN00792105) | human gut metagenome | study: EMG produced TPA metagenomics assembly of the A metagenome-wide association study of gut microbiota in type 2...
CTAAGAGCCGCGCGGGATTACATTAAGCAATAAAAAATACGAGAGCATTAAGCTCTCGTATTTTCGTCATTAAGAAATCTTATTTAATTATATGAAACATTTCCTAATTAGCTTAATTCTTTGATGATAGCTTCCAAAGTCTTCTTAGCCTCATCTTGGATTGGAGTTTCTGGGTGTTCTTCATCGTACTTGTTGAGCCAGTTCAAACGATCTTGCATTCTCTTGGCCAAGGTCTTTTGGTATTCTGGGTCTTCAAGGTGAACTTCGTAACCGTCAATTGGTAAGTAGCTTACACCCTTGAAGTTACCGAATGGCTTGAAGTCGCTGTCCTTAATGTTGCCGTTAGCCAAGTCTTCGATTAACTTCTTAGTAACTTCCTTTGGAATATCCTTGCCCATGAATGCGTCAGTGTTCAAGCTGTAGCAACTAGCGCCACGCTTAGTGAACAATTCCTTGAAGTCTGTGTAGTCGCCTGATACAGGGTATGCACGGAATGGGTCTGCGAATGGTTCGATAACCAAAGTGTTCATATCAAAGCCCTTTGGCAAGTTTTCAGCAGAAGTTCTCTTGGTTGCTAAAGTACAACCCATAGTAGTTGCCAATACTGGGTCATCGATCTTGATGATTGGAGGTAATGAACCGTCTTTCATGATCCAGAACAAAGCAGTAATTGGTGACTTTTCAAAGTCTACACGGTGAGGACTAGTGTAACGGGTCTTGATAACACGACCGTTGTTGTTACGTAAGTCTTCAGTAACGATAACCTTCTTGCCGTTTTCGTCAAGAGTTACATCACAGTTCATAATAGTGGTGTAATACTTAGTTTCGTGGTGACCTGCTGGGTAGTCGTGAGTCTTGTCGAAGTATGAAGGTTCAAGAGCTACTGATGAACCATCTTCACGTGAAATGATGAATGCGTCGTCGTGCAATACAGTGATGTCGTATTTGCCATCGTACATTTCGTGAGTCAAAGTTGACTTACCTGAACCTGACAAGCCGTAGAATGCGAAGGTCTTGTCGTCTTTGTCGTTGAAGTGGAATGACTTTTCACCACCGTGACATGCAGTGTAGCCGTGACGGTGAGCAATAGCCCAAGCTAAAGTCAATGTACCCTTCTTAAGTTCACCGAAGTAACGAAGGTTAAATACAGCGGCACAGTTATGAGGAGCGTCAAATACACCTAAACCCTTAGGATAATCTTCATCTTGAACATTTGGATCGAAGTAGAAGTAGATGTCTGGTTCGTTGTAGAACTTGGACTTTGCGTACATCTTTTCAGCTTCTTCGTCAAAGAAGTGGAAGTTCAAAATGTATGAAAGTAAGTTGAAGGCTTGGTCTTCTGGCATCATGATGTGGGCCTTAACAGTAAATGATGGGTCAAGACCTACCAAAACAGTAGCCTTTAAGTACTTTTGATCGTGACCTTTGTAAATGTCTTCACGTAAATCACCGTTTAAGGCTTCTGCATCTTCGTTAGGATTGTCAACAAAGTGACGTGCACTGGCAGTTCTACCTAAGATCTTACCATGGTTGTAAACCAATTGGGTTGCGCCGTAAGGTAAGCCTAATTCCTTGGTGTGAAGGATTGGTAAGTCAGTAACGATAACACCTGATTGCTTCTTAGCTAAATTGTAAGCTTCAGCAACACTGGTTACTTCGTGTACGTTGTTGCCATAAAATGCACTCTCGATTGTTGCACGGGTGCGACTAAACATAGGATTTGCTTTTCTAAGTTCATCTTGAGAATAACGTTCTTTTGTACTCATATTAAGATTTTTCCTCTCTAGGAAGCTTATTAAAACGCTTTCATTAACTTACGCCACCTATGATAACATAAAAGTTTGTTAATAACCACACAAATGTCAAAATATCGATTTTATGAAAAGCAGAAACTTATACTTATGCCCGAGTTTACTAGGAGACCGCGCGTTTAAAAAATGTTATAATTAGAACGCATGTACGCAAGAAAGGAAAGCAAAATGGATTCGAATCAGCTGTTTAAATACGTCTATGCAAAATATGGCCTTAAGTTTGAACCGATTATTCCAGGTTCGGCTGAGACTTATGTGCTCATGTCGCCAGTAGATAGCGGCTATTTTGCCATGCTTTCGCGTATCAAGATCAACGGAGAAATAAGAGTTGTCCTTGACTTAAAATGTGGTGACTTTGCAGGCACCATCCGCGATTTACCAGGTTTTACTGATCCAGTTAGAATCAAAGACGCAGCTTGGGTAGGTGCTGTTTTAGGAAACAACGATAGTTCAGTCAAAAAGGCATTCGATTATGCCTTTAAGCTAGCGATGAACGGCAAGCAGGTTAACGTCGTGCAGGACCAATATTTTTATATTCCGCCTGATAATGTGGAAGAAAAGTACAAGGCCCAGCCAATTAAGCCACGCAAGAATTTGCAAAAGCAGGCCGATCCAGATATTCCGGATAAAATTAGACAGATGCTCAAACTGTATGATTACAGTCTTTTGCCGCAAAAAGGTAGAGCCAAGAATTTTTATGTGCAAGCACGTTTTATGGCGGACTATGAGGATAATTATGCAGAATATTTTGCCTTTAAACGCTTTTATCCGACCTACCACGACATGAATATCGGTCAGTTGCGCAGTTATTTTACTTGGCGGAGTAAATTGCGCAAGGGCGATTATCAGAAGACGAGTACGTCGTATGCGTTTGTATATCTTTATGAATTACTGAACAATGTCGGCGTGAATCCACAAGAAGGCTATGACAAGCTGCTTGATTTTAAGCACAACTATGTGGAAAAGTATGATTTGGCGATGGAACCTTATCTGAATGATTGGCTAAAAGACTATGTTTTGTACTACCAATTAGGACAAGATGAGATCGATAATTGTTTTGCCCAAGAAATTAAAGAAGACCATGACTATCTGATTTTGCGTCATCCCGAAGATTATTCGACTGAGAAATTAGCCGCTGTTTTTGCAAATAGATCATCGTATTGGAACACTTCCAAGGTGATTAAGCAGAATCAGGCTAAATTTACCAAGCTTTTAAAATGCGTGTGGCAGGAATTGCTAGATGCTAAAAAGTTTGGCATTGCTTATTACAGCGCCTTTGTGGCTAAGCCACAGGTTAAGCAGCAAGATGTGTTTTTAGGCAGCGTTTTTTATAATCGGGAAAAGAAAATTCCCACCCAAACGGTTGATGCCGCAAGAAAATATGTCTTTATGAATGGCACTTGGCAAATTCATGTTGATGAGCCGGTGAAAAAGCAGAAGACCAATTTAAATACTTTTTTGCATGAATTGGACCGCATTGCCCGTGAGAAGTTAAAGCTGGGGCGTCCAATCAAGCCACGTTTTATCGATCAAGCGGTGTTAAAGGCGATTGACGCTGGCATTGCTGTTTATCAAGAACAACAAGAAAAAGCCAAGATTGATCAGATTAAGATTGATTTCTCTGACTTGGATAAAATTCGTGCTAATGCTTCGGTAACACGCGATAGCCTGTTAACCGATGAAGAAAAAGAATTAGAGCAGGAAGAACAAAAGCAAGTAGAGCAGAAAAAAGAGATTGAGAAACCAGCAGAAGTTAAGACAGATAATGAATATGGTCTCGATAAAAATGAGATGTTCTTGCTTATTTCTTTACTTAAAAATCAGCCGTGGCAAGATTACGTTAAGAAAAATCATTTGATGGTATCGATTCTGGCTGATAGCATCAACGAAAAGCTGTTTGACGAAATTGACGATAATGTCATCGAATTTGATGAAGATAACCAACCACAAATTATTGAAGATTATAAAGAAGATTTAGAAGATATGTTTTTGAAGGGATGAAAATATGCCGCAAAAAAGAAGAGTACCTAAGAGAATTGCCCAAACCGTATTGAATTCGCTCAAAGGTGGGGTAGTGCCACGAATTGGTTTGCCTTATATCACAGTTGGCCGTAAAGCAGAAATTGAAGCATTGCTGCACGATGTCGACGTCATTCAAGAAGGCGGTGCTAGTTTCCGCTTCATCGTTGGACGTTATGGTTCCGGTAAAAGTTTTTTACTGCAAACCATCCGCAACTACGTCATGGACAAAAACTTTGTGGTCGTTGACGGCGACCTTTCGCCAGAAAGACGTTTGCAAGGTTCAAAAGGCCAAGGGCTAGCCACTTATCGTGAATTAATTCAAAATCTTTCTACCAAAACCAGACCTGAAGGCGGCGCCTTAACTTTAATTCTGGATCGCTGGATCAATTCGGTGCAGACACAGGTTGTTGGCGAAGGAATTGCCAGTGATGATCCCAAGTTTGAAGCAGCAGTGGATCAGAAGATTTATGGCGTAATTTCATCATTGAACGAACTGGTTCACGGTTTTGATTTTGCCAAGCTGTTGAATATGTACTATCACGCTTACATGAGTGGTGACGACGAAACTAAGGCCAAGGTCGTTAAGTGGTTTAGAGGTGAATACAGTCACAAGACCGAAGCCAAAAAAGATTTGGGTGTTGATATCATCATTTCTGATAGCGATTGGTATGAGTACTTGAAGTTATTTGCGACCTTCTTTAGACAAGCTGGTTATGCTGGCCTGATGATCATGATTGACGAATTAGTGAATATCTACAAAATTCCTAACGCCATTAGTCGTCAGTACAACTATGAAAAGATTTTGACCATGTACAACGATACTTTGCAGGGTAAAGCCAAATATCTGGGCATTATCATGTGTGGTACGCCGCAAGCCGTTGAAGATCGGCGCCGCGGAGTTTATTCATATGAAGCTCTGCGCAGTCGTTTAGCCTCAGGTAAATTTGCGCAAGAAGGCGCCCGCGACATGTACGCTCCAGTGATTAGGCTTGAACCATTAACCGCAGAAGAAATGCTGGTTTTGACAGAAAAACTAGCTGACATGCATGCCAATTTGTACGGCTACAAGCGCACGATTACTGATAATGACCTAGCTCAATTTATCAAGATTGAGTATGCCCGCGTCGGTGCAGATACTAGTATCACGCCACGTGAAATTATTCGTGACTTTATCGAATTGCTTGATATTGTTTGGCAAAATCCAGATAAGAAGATCACGGACTTGCTTAATTCAGATCAATTCAGCTATACCAAGTCAGAAGCCGTTTCGGATAATGCGGAAAAGGATTATACCGAATTTAAGATTTAAAGGATGAACTATGGACGTTTTTTCACATTATGCGCCATTTATTCAAGATTATATTTATGAACATGGTTGGCAAAATTTAAGACCAATCCAGGTTGCGGCTGCCGAAGAAATTTTTAACACTGATCATAATGTGCTCTTGTCAGCTTCGACGGCATCAGGGAAAACCGAAGCGGCCTTTTTCCCGATTTTGTCAGAGATTTACAATGAGCCGGAAGATTCGGTTAAAGTTCTCTATATTGCTCCGCTTAAAGCGTTGATCAATGACCAATATGATCGTTTAACTGACTTATGCACAGATGTGGATATTCCAGTTTGGCGCTGGCACGGGGATGTGGCTCAAACACAAAAGCGTAAGCTACTCAAACATCCTTCGGGTATTTTACAAATCACGCCCGAATCGCTTGAAAGCTTCATGATCAACAAGCACATGGATATTCCGCATCTTTTTGGCGGCTTGAAATATATTGTCGTTGATGAATTGCACTCATTTCTTAGAAGCGACCGCGGTGGACAAACTTTTTGTTTAATTGAGCGTTTGTCTAAACTAGCTAACGTTAATCCACGTAGAATCGGGCTTTCTGCGACTATCGGCAATCTGGAAGATGCCAGCAAATTTTTAGGTGCCGGTTCAAATAGAAAAACTGTGGCTCCAAGGGTGCAGAATGAACCGCAAATTTGGCATCTTTCCATGGAACATTTTTATAAAACCGATCCACAAGCTAGTTCAAAGGATTTTGATCCCAGTCAAATTGAACCGAAAACTGATAAGGCACCAGAATTGGCTGATCCCGGAATTGGCTATATTTTTGAACACACGCGTGGCAAAAAGTGTCTGGTTTTCACCAACAGTCGTGAAGAATGTGAGGCTGTGTGTCAGGAACTTAGAGCCTACTGCGCCTATAATCATGAACCGGATCGCTTCATGATTCACCACGGTAATCTTTCACCAGCCTTGCGTGAAACTGCAGAAGCCGCAATGAAAGATGACGATGTTTATATGACAACTTGTGCGACGGCCACGCTGGAACTCGGAATCGATATTGGTCAGCTGGAATCTGCCTTTCAAATCGATGCGCCGTTTACTGTGTCAGGCTTTTTGCAGAGAATGGGACGGACAGGACGCCGCGGCAATCCGCCAGAAATGCACTTTGTGATGCGCGAAGAGCACCCTGAATCAAGGGCAATGCTACCAGAATTGATTCCATGGTCATTGCTGCAAGGAATTGCCTTGGTACAGCTTTATGCCGAAGAAAAATGGGTTGAACCGCCTGAACCTAACCGTTTGCCATATAGTTTGCTTTACCACCAAACGATGAGTACGCTGGCTGCAGGTGGTGAAATGACACCGGCAGAACTGGCCTCTAGGGTATTAACTCTGTCATATTTCCACAACGTGAGCCAAGAAGACTATCGCGTTTTGCTTAAGCATTTGCTTAAAACGGGACACATCGAATGGACCGAGAATGGTGGCTTGATTGTGGGCCTTGCCGGCGAAAAAGTTGTGAATAACTTTAAGTTTTACGCGGTTTTCCAAGAAAATGAGGAATTCAGCGTCCATGCTGGCAGCGAAGAATTAGGTACCATCGTTAAGCCGCCTCCTGTAGGGGACAAGATTGCGATTGCCGGTCGCGTGTGGATTGTCGAAGACGTTGATATCAAGCGCCACCAGGTATATTGTCACGAAGTAAAAGGCAGAATTCCTGCCTACTTTGGGGATGTACCGGGCGATATCCAACCGAAGATTTTGCAAAGAATGAAGAAGGTACTCGCTGAAAAAACGATGTACCCGTATTTGATGCAAAACGGCAAGGCACGTTTAACGCAGGCCCGCGATACTGCGGCATTAGCTGGTTTGCCAAAGAAGAACTTAATCAAGCTTGGCGGTAACATGTGGTGTCTTTTCCCATGGACTGGGACTTACGCATTTTTAGCATTAGAGCGTTTAATTCGCATTAAGTGCGGCAAGAAACTAAATATCCGCGGCTTTAATTCATCACGGCCATACTTCATGTATTTCGCGATGGATGCCGATGAACATGACTTCTGGCGTATTCTTGGTGAAGAAGCCGCAAAGGACTTTGATCCACTTGATCTGGTCTACCCAAATGAAGTGCCGGGAATCGATAAGTACGATCAATATTTGCCCAAGGAACTGCTCAGAAAAGAATTTGCCTACAGTATTCTTGATATCAAAGAAATGAAACGCTGCGTTAAGCAAATGGTCAAAGACAATTTGGTATAATATTAACTAAAAAAAGAAAAGAGTAGGTAACATGGCTTTAAAAATTAACCAATCAGTTTCTAAAGATGCACAAGCAAGAACTTTGTTAAAAGAACTCTTGAAGGTTCACCAAATTCACCAAGCATACAATGTGCGTGATTTGACCGACGCAGATGAACAAATTTTGGAAAAGGCATTTAACACTACCCGTGAAATGATGCCTAGAATTTCCGCTAAGGAAATCAAGTTTGAAGACAAGAAGTGGGATTCATTATTCAACTTCTTGATGGCTGAACAAATCTCATTTGCACGTGTGCTTACTAACGGTGACGACAACTTGAACGAATATGTTCAAGCAAAGAACCAAGCTCACCAAGCATACGCATTGGCTGAAACTGCAATCAACAATCTTGAAAATGAAGGTAAATAAGCATGAAGGCACACAGAAGTATATTTCCTGTGTGCCTTTATTTTTGCTATAATGGACTTACTAATTAATAGTAAGAAGGGTGAAAATGATACATAACGAAACAATCGACACGCAATTAAATCACCGTTCTATTAGAAAATTTAAGGATCAAACTTTGACTAAAGAACAACTGGAAACTTTGTATTCTGTCTTTGGTCAAACTCCAACCAGCATGTTTATGCAAAATGCTAGCTTACTGCACGTTACCGATCCTGAAGAAAAGAAGAGAATTCAAAAGTTATGTAACCAAAAATATGTTGGTGCAGAAGGCGATTTGTTTATTTTTATCGTTGACTTGTACCGTAACCAACAAATTAGAAAGCAACTTGGCAAAGACGACGGCCGTGTTCACACGACTGATATCTTTTTCCAAGCGATGGAAGATACGCTGCTTGCTTTTCAAAATGTCGCTAATGCGGTAGAAAGTATGGGATTAGGCTATGTGCCACTTGGTACGGTTAACGATCATCCGTTGGATTTGCTTAAGACGCTTGATTTGCCTGAGTTGACTTTTCCAGTGTTGGGGATGCAAGTAGGTGTGCCTGATCAAAAGCCACAATTGAAGCCACGTTTGCCATACAAGTTCACTTGCTTTGAAGACAAATACAATAAAGATTTCAATGTTAAGGAGCTTAAGGACTACGACCAAGTGGTCACTACTTATTACGATTTGCGGGATGCCAACCGCAGAATCGATTCTTTCACCAAGCAAATCACTGGTGCCAAGCTTAATAATCACGAAACTGACCGTGATCAATTACCAAAAGAACTTCACAAACAAGGTCTCTGTTTAGACTGGAAGTAGCAAAATAATTGACACCTTATCTCTTTTCGTCAAATAGTTGACGTTTGTATATTTATTGGCTATTGCTTATAAGCCTAGTTGAAAAATATAATATATGCGTACATTGAAAGGAGATGTAGGTTTATGTTTAATGCTATTTTTTGGATTTTGCTTATTTGGTTGTTAATCAATGGTATTTGGATGTGGTTCAAACTTGATGATCAAAAGTTGCAAAAGACTTTCGCATGGATTAATGTAGTTGCCGTAATTGTCGGCTTCTGGGTATTCTATGGTGTAAGTCACCCAGCTGGTACATTAGCAACTTGGTTCTTAGTTGTTAACTGGGTCAACGTGGTCATTGCCATTTTGCAATTCTACTTCGGTTATCGTAAAGCAAACTAAATTTAAATAAATTAATAAATTAACTGAAAAACTAATACACTATTATGAATAGAATGGAGTCTCCATAACCGATATAGTTATGGGGACTTTTGTGGTGTAATGATGAAACAAGATTTAAGAAGCATTCGTTCAGTAGCGAACATCAAAAAAGCATTTGTAGACTTATTGCAAGAAAAGCCTTTTGAGAAGATCAAGGTTAGTGAAATAGCTAGAAAAGCCGGGATTGATCGTCAGACTTTTTATCTCCATTTTGTGGATAAATATGACTTGCTTGATAAGATGAATAAGGAATTTCTCCAGGTGTATAAGACAATCTTGGTTGAGCGACTAGAGGGCGACAACTCCTTTGCTTTGGAAAAATTGGAGAAGATTTATCAAGGTAATTTGCCATATTTGAAAGAACATCGTCTGGAAGTTTTGAGCTTGCTTAAGATTGACACTGGTAGAATTTGCTTAAAGCGTGATTTAAGAAAAATGTTAATTGATAAGTATCAGGAAATAACTGGTGAAGCTTTGACTTCTTTCCAGCAGGATATGCTGGCCACTTTATATGTTGATAGTTTTATCACTTTTATTAAAGAAGATAGAAAGATCAGCGAGAAAGAAATTGAGGATTTGTTGATTAAAATTCGTGAGTTCATCTCCTAGCATTTTTTGCCAACTGGCGCTAGTTTTGGTATAATTCTATTGTTATGTGGTTGGTTCGCTGAATTAGCTCAGTTGGTAGAGCATCTCCCTCGTAAAGAGAAGGTCGCCAGTTCGATTCTGGCATTCAGCACTCAGAGTACTAACAAAAAAGGCCTGTAATGATGAACTGAGACCTAAAAATTAGACAGTTTAAAATACAGGATTAATAGAGGCTTGATTCCGATATTCTTTCGGAGTTAAGCCTTTTAATCTGCTCTTTATCCTTTCTTCGTTATAGTATTCGATATATTCTTCGATTGCTTGAGCTAATTCTTGAAGACTATGGTACTTGTATTCTTGATCATAGAACATCTCTGTTTTGAGCAAGCCAAAGAAGTTTTCCATTAGCCCATCATCCATGGAATTACCTTTTCTAGACATGCTTTGAGTAATACCATGAAGCTTTAAAGCACGCTGATATCTTGGACTTTGGTATTGACAGCCCTGATCAGTATGAAAGATACAATTATTAAGAGCCGTTTCCTTGGCCCGAGCCTTATCAAGCATTGTCATTACTAACTCCATGTCTGGATGTTGGGAAATAGTGTAAGAGACTATATCGCCTCCACAACCATCCAAAATAGATGATAGATAAAGCTTTTCACCATTGAGATGAAATTCAGTAATGTCAGTGTATCATTTCATGTTGGGCATTGGTGCAAAGAAATCACGACGAATTAAATTAGGGGCTATCTTGCCAATAGTTCCCTTGTAGCTTGAATACTTACGCTTGTTGCGTCTGATACCCTTAAGCCCCAATTTATGCATCCAGTAACGGACTGTTTTCTCAGTAATATTCCAGCCTTCTTTTATTAACTGGAGTGCCACTCGACGATAGCCATAGCGTCCTTTCTGTTTGATAATGACATTATACCCGTTTTCCTTATATTCTCTAAGCCAAATACTGAGTGTGCCAATACTCTTAAGCCCCAGTTCTAGTGATACTTGTACATATGACTTGGTACTGAAAACAGCTTGCTCAATTGCTTGTTCTTTAAATTCCTTAGAATAAACCTGATAAGGCCTATCTAAAACATTGATTCCATACATATCAATTAATCTAAGCATGTAATCCAAATTAGCTACATTCGTTTTATATGTTTTAGACAACTGACTTATTGAAATCTTTTCATCTTCCCATTTACGATAAATTTCTATTTTCTGTTCTTTATTAAATTTAGACATAGAAAAAGACCTAAAAGTGTCTCACTTTTAGGTCTCACTTCATTTAGATGCTGATAAATCCACCTTTTTCTTTTTGAAATATAAAAACAATTAAAATAAATCCGGTTTTTCATATGTACAAATGCAGATTAACATCCAAATTGTTAGCGGTAACATACACATTCACTATTGCAAATGAAAGCGCTTTAATATACGCTTGTTCTGCAATATTCAAATAGGAGGAAGCTATAATGAATAAAAATAAAAACCGTTACAGAGGAAGTAAATGCGTATTTGTTTGTGCATCAGCCATTTTGAGCCTTTGGCTTGGTGCAACTTGGACTAACAATGTTAAAGCCGCTGAAGTTAACGCAAATCAAGCAGCAAATAAGACCGAACAAACACAGCAAAATACAGATCCTGCAACGGCTAATAACCAAGATAAAACAAAAGATGTAGATAATCAAGCTACACCTACTGCAACTAAGCAGAATAATGCAGCAAATGCAGAAGGTAGTAATTCGGCTTCTGCAACACCTCAATCTGATACAAAAACGGTAAAGAACACAACTAAAGTTGTTGTTCACTATCAAGGTGATGGTACTAAATGGGTACCTTATGTATGGGGCAAGAATCCAAACAGTACTGGTGTTCAATATAAGTGGGACGGCAAGGATAATTATGGTTATTATGCCAACATTACAGTCGATAATGATGAACAGAAAGTAGGAGTTTTGATTAAAGGTACAGACTCCTGGGATAAAGATGGTACAGGTGCCGACCGTTCATTGACTGTTGACGATAATGGTAAGGCTGAAGTTTGGTACAAAGAAGGTTCTGATGATAGTCAGCATGTAACTCCAAGCTATAATTCAGCTAAAATAAAAGTTCATTATCATGGTAATACTGCTGCAACAAGTCTTAATTACTGGACTGATACTGATTCAAGTAAAACGACAGTATCATTATCGAAGGAAGACGATGGTGATGAAATTGGTGACTTTGATTTGACGGGCAAAACATTTAGCAAGATTTATGTTTCACCAATTGGTAGTGATACTGAGACTAGAGAATTTACTCCACTTCCAGGTAATGGAACTACTGATATTTATTTAGTAAATAAAGATACAACGGCTTACTACACACCAAGCTTTGCTTTAGCACCAGAAAGCTTAGCTTCAGCTTCAATGGAATCACCCAATACAGTAGATATAAAGACTGCTAAAAAGATGACCGCAGATGAAGCTAAAGCCATCTTACAAATGAATGATAATGAAGTTGTTGGTGTATCCGCAGTTGACGCTGATCAGGATGGCAATAGTAAAGAATTTAAGATTACCACAGCTAAAGCTCTTGATATTTTAACTAATAATCAAATTGGAATTTACAACAACTTTAGGTCTATCGATATTGGCAAATATGTCAGATCTGATGAATTCGATGCCAAATATTACTATGGCGGCGATGATTTAGGTGCAACTTACACTCAAGCACAAACCCAAATTAAACTTTGGGCACCAACAGCTAAGAAAGTTGTTTTGAACTTATATAGCCCATCAGATAATGACTCAGCTGCAACTAAGACATTTGTCATGACTAGTGGTGATAAGGGCGTTTGGTCAGTATCTCTTCCAGGTGATTACAAGAATTGGGCATATGATTACAGCTTAACCTTCGGTGATGGTAGCGAGACTAAAAGTAATGATCCATACTCAAAGGCAGTAACCATCAATGGTGATCGTTCAGTTATTGAAGATTATGATGCCATTAAACCAGCTGACTTTAATAGAATGCCTTCATTCTCAAGCCCAACTGATGCAATTATCTATGAAACCAGCATTCGTGACTTTACGAGTGATCCAAACTCAGGTATTAAAGATAAAGGTAAATATTTAGGCATGATTGAATCAGGCGTAACTCCTGATGGCCAGGTCACTGGTTTGGATTACTTGAAGTCATTAGGCATTACTCATGTTCAAATTATGCCAATGTTTGACTTCGCAAGTATTGATGAAACTAAGAATGATGGAACTTATAATTGGGGTTATGATCCTAAGAACTATAATGTTCCAGAAGGAAGCTATTCAAGCAAGCCGGCTGATCCAACCGCAAGAATCATGGAAATGAAAGAAATGATCAACGGTTTGCACAAGGCTGGTATTAGAGTAATCATGGATGTTGTTTACAACCACGTATACTCACCAAACGACCAGGCCTTGCAAAAGACAGTTCCAGGTTATTACTTCGAATACGATGATGATAACAATATGGTAGCTGATAGTGGTTGTGGTAATGATACTGCCAGTGAACGTCGGATGATGAGAAAGTATATCCTGGATTCAGTTAAATACTGGGCTGAAAACTACAACATTGATGGCTTCCGCTTTGATATTATGTCATTGCTTGATACTACTACCATGAATGATATTCGGGATGAATTAAATCAGATTGATCCTGGTATGCTTCTTTATGGTGAAGGCTGGGATATGAGAACCGCCAAGCGTGAGATCGGTGCTGGTCAATACAACGCAGATAAAATCCCTTCAATTGGCTTCTTCAGTGATGATATTAGAAACTCAGTAAGATCTGATGAACCAAATTACGCTCCAGGTTTGGTTATCGGTGATGGAAAAGAAGAAAAGTATGAAGCTGATGCTAAGAAGTTTATTGCCAGCTACTTGGGCGGTAAGGACTTAGCAATTCCTGGTGTTACTTGGCAGATTCACCCATACCAATCACCAAGTCAAACTATCAACTATGTCGCTTGTCACGATAACCGTACTTTGTATGACTTGTTGAAGTGGGCTTTACCTAAGGAATCTGAAGCTAATATTATTAAGCGTGATAAATTAGCAACGTCAATGATCATGTTAGCAGAAGGTGTGCCATTTGTTTATGGCGGCCAAGAAGCTTTAAGAACTAAAGATGGTAACAATAATAGTTACAATGCTCCAATTGAAGTCAACGAAATTAATTGGAAACGTGTCAAAGACAATCAAGATCTTGTTAACTACTTCAAAGAATTAATTAATGTACGTAAGAGTCAACCTGCCTTAAGATTGAACAATTATGATGAAATCGCTAATACAGTAAAGACAGTCAATGCTGGTAAAGGTGGTATCTTTACTTTCGCTTACAAAGAAGATGGCAAGACACTTTATGTAGTATTTAATGTTAACGATAGTAATGCTGAATTGAATGATGTTGATTTGTCTAAAGCTGATAAGTTGCTAGACAGCGATGGAAATGTTGTCTTAGGCAAGACTACAACATTGATGCCACTTAGCACGTTGATTGCTGTAGTTCCAGATGAAACTCCAGTAACCCCAGAAAACCCTAGTGATACTGGTAATACTGGCTCCATCACTAATACTGGCTCAGCTGATTCATCACAAATTCAAGGCAATGGTGATACTGATAAGCTTTTACCAGCTCTTGATATTGTTTTGCCTCATAATGCTTATATCTATCAAAATGATGGAATTACTACTCTTAAAGAAAATGGTAAGAACATTGTCCTTAAATTGGGTAAAACTATTCATGCTATGAACAATGGTCAAATCTTTACCTTCAACGGTAAGAAATTCTACCAAATTGGAGAAAATGAATACGTCAAAGTTAATAATACTTTGAAACGCAAAGTTTTGATCCATAACGCTTTTGTTTACACAAAGAGCGGTAAGGCCATTAAGAAAGGTCACAAGCATATTGTTCTGAAGAAGAAGAGCACAATCTTAGCACTGGATAATGATAAGATTGTTACTATCAAAGGTAAAAAGTTCTATCGCATTGGTAACAATAAATATGTCAAAGTTGCTAATGTTAAAAAGGATTAATTGCTATTCATAATCTTTTCTCCACATATTACAAAGCTCTGAATCTAATTAACCATTTACTTAATACTTAAAATTGCTTTGGGACAAAAAGGTTTAATTCCTGTTATGGAATTAAACCTTTTTTTATTTCTTGATTTTAAATAATCGGAACGTATTTCATCCAAAGCTGCGTCCATTCAGGCGTATTAGTAACGGCTGCTGTTAAATTACTTAATTCTGAAATGAATTTTTGAATATCAAATGGTGAATACGTCCATTCAAAGTTCTTTTTTAATTGATCAGGTTGTTGAACCTGAAGCCAACTTTCAGGACACATTGATATTACATTCCCGTCTCTAAATATAAAGATCAGATCAAGATTTTTACCAATGATAATACTCCCCAGGGTATGCAATAAAGCATTATCAATCGGCATATGCTTAACCTTACTTCTGTCTGTAATGTTGGTGAGTCTTAATTGTTTAATGCTGATATTCTTAAGACTATTCTTTGTAATTTCCATCAAAGCATGAGTTTGGTTTAACAAAGTTTGAACATCTACTGAATTTTGGATGTCTTCTAGCGTTAATTGATGTTCCGTACTTCTGCTTTCATTGATTAGTGCATCCCTCTCAGATATTTCTGTTGCTTTATTTTCTGAAGAGCTGGTTGGAGTATCTAATTCGATAGTTCTAGCAGGTTCAGATTTGATGATACCTGATTCCACATTAGGCCGATTAGTTACATAGCTATTATCAGGACTATCTGTTTTATCAGCAGCATCAATGTCATTAAGTTAAGACATTGACTAAAGCTCGACTTTAAGAACCGAATTATTTTGATTCGGTTCTTTTTGTTTCTAAGATAAAAAGTGAGAAGGACAGCTCTCTTCTCACTTTTTTGTTTATATGTTTCGGTCTTTTCAAATACGTTTTTAGGAAAGGTCGTATTATGATGAAAAAACTGCACACCAATATTCTAGAACGCCTTGATTTGATAATCAAAGAAACCGCAGATCATATTCATGATTTTATCGATTCAAAACTGCTTTTACCAGAAAACGTAAACTGGATGCTTTTGACGATGATAGTCAACTTATGAGCGCATCTGCTTCCATAACATTCTTCTTTCAAGAATCATGGTCAAAAAGCTGATCACAATTCCCTCAGTAAAAATTGAAGCACACATTGTCCAACCAAATGCGTGCATCATATTAACAATGTAAGCTGGCCAAAGGATACTTCCCAAGTTAGTGACAATGGTCATCGAGTTTTCAATTGCGTTTAAAGTTATTCCTAAAAATGTATATAAGTAAGTTTTCTTCATTCGTCGATCATCTCAACTTCAATCTTAGCACCGCCTTTAAAAAAATCGTCAAAAAAAGGCCCCTTTAGGGGCTTTCATTAGAGTTCTTATTATAATTTATCTGCCCAGATGATGATCATTTCCTGCCACTCAGCACTTTGACCGATGTTGCGGAACTGCAGACTGAAGATCTTGGCGTTCATGTGCTTTTCTTGCCATTCTTCATAGATCTCATTTGGCATATCTTCAGTTGATTGATACTTGAAAGAATCAACGTGTAATTTAGAAGCATCAATTGCGTTTTCTTTGTTAAACATCATAGTCACTTCTTTTCACACATTTATTATAGTCAGTTTTGTGAAGCTTTGCTCAAACTATGCCTTATAATGTAATTATGTATTGAAAATAGTAATAAAAAAGGAAAGCGATATTATGCCACTTTGTCAATTATTTATTAATAAGGAACAAAACAAATTCATGCTGATCAAAATGCCCAATGAGGTAACCCCAGACAAGTATCAAAATTGGGCCAGTGAAAAGGAAAGAGAAAATAATATCCAAACCTTTAACTTTTCGCAACAAATGCTTGATCGAATTGCTTTAAAATATGTGGATGATAGTCAAGCTCAGCCCTACGAAGCTAAGTATGTCTTAATGAAGGCACCAGACGAGGAAGGATTGTTTGTTTCTAGTTTGGAACTTAGCATCAATGGGGATGAAAAGATGGATATCGTCAGAAATGGTCTGTTGATTATTTTTGACGAAAACGAAGTAAAGCATTTCACTGAGATTTTGCAAGACGCATGGAATGAAGGCGGGATGCAATAAAAATATATAAGGAAGAAAAACGTTAATTAATGAAGAAATTATCAATTATTGTTCCTTGCTATAACGAACAGGAATCATTCCCGCTGTTTTATCCAGCGGTCAAAAAGATCGTCAAAAAAATACCGGTTGAACCGGAATATATTTTTGTCAATGATGGTTCAAGCGACGATACACTGAAAGAATTGAAAAAAATCCAACAAGAAGATAAGGAACACGTTCACTACATTTCTTTTTCGAGAAACTTTGGTAAAGAGGCGGCCCTTTATGCCGGTCTGCAAGCCGCAACTGGTGACTTGGTGGTCGTGATGGATGCCGATCTGCAGGATCCACCTGAATTATTGATTGAAATGTATTATTTGATCAAGACCGGAGAATGGGATATGGTTGGCTGCCGCCGAGTGGATCGCAATGGTGAAAGCAAGCTGAAGTCCTGGCTGAGCAACATGTTTTATAAGGTGGCCAACAAAATTTCGGAGACAAAATTGGTACCAGGCGTGCGCGACTACCGCATGATGACGCGCCAAGTCGTTGATGCAGTCCTATCGATGTCCGAATACAGCCGCTTTTCAAAAGGAATTTTTAGCTGGGTTGGCTTTAACACGAAGTACCTCAGCTACAGCAATGTGCAACGTGTTGCCGGCAAGAGCGATTGGACCATTTGGCAACTATTCAAATATGCGATGGATGGAATTTCTGACTTTTCTCAAGCACCACTAAACATCACTCTGTGGCTAGGCTTTGTTTCATTTATCGTTTCATTTTTTGCCATTATTTTTATTGTAGTAAGGCACTGGATTTTCCCACAATATGCTATTAATGGTTGGTCATCACTTGTTTGTATCATTCTCTTAATCGGTGGTTTACAATTATTATGCATAGGACTGGTCGGTCGCTATATTGGCCGAATATATTTGCAAGTTAAGCGAAGACCAATTTATATTATTAAAGAAAAGAAATAAAGAAGAGCGAGCAAAATGACCCAAAAGATTATTAACAACACGTTGGCAGACGATCGAGTGAAGGAAAACTATATTTTTATTTCTGATATTCATGGCAATCATGAGACGCTTGGTCTAATTGAACAAGCCAAAAAAGACTTCCCATATGCTCAGCTGGTTACCGGTGGTGATTACATCGATGGTCGCGACAGCGTAAAGGAAGTGCTGGACTATTTAATTGAACAAAAAAGTGAAGGTGCCATTGTTTTATTGGGCAACCATGAACAAATGCTGCTTAATTATGCCAATGAACGTGAACATCAAGATGGGATCTGGTTCTTTAATGGTGGTAGTGACACGTTAAGACAATTGTTGGGGGAAGTTGCTACGCCAGAAGAATTGCGCGCAAGCAGGTATTATCGCTTTTTGACGGGATGCCCGATCATGTATGAAACGCCCAACATCGTGTTCGTTCACGGCGGCGTAAGACCAGATGAAAAGTATAATGATCCGGCTACATATAATAGTGTTGATCATGGCTTTAAGATCGATTATGACTTTTACCGCATCTGGGCCAGAGAAAGATTTTGGTATTCCGACACTTTAAATAAAAAGATCGCTCATAATAAGACCAAGAAGACAATCGTCGTGGGTCATACGCCAACTTGTGGACTAGAAGGCGTGTTTGACGATGGTCGCTTGATGAATCGCTTGTCGCCAGATCATTGTATTGTGAGAAAGATGCAATATCCGGGCGAACCTGCTCGCGTCTTTACGGATGGTGGCTCGCACTCTGATCCGTTAATTTATCCACATAATGACGGCAACGTCGTCGTTTTAGACGGTAAAGGCGACGTCGTAAAGGTTTATAACTATAACAATCCGCAAGGAACTGAAGTAGAAGAATAAAAAAAGAAATAAAGAAAAATAAGCAAAAATAAAAAGATCGAAATTCGATTAGAATTTCGGTCTTTTTTGATTTAGAGATCCAAAAAATTTTATTAGTCTTCGACTTTCTTAGCTTCGTTCATAGCTTTCATGATTGAAGGGTTCTTTGAGTGACAATCCTTGATCATTTGTAAATCTTCTTCGTTTAATGTAACAACATATTTACTCATAATTTTTATTCCTCGCTTTTATTTGAAAATACACCTTAACTATAGCACTTAAGCCAATTGCTGCAAAGATGAAAATATTCTCAAAAACTTTTTTGAAAAATACTGGTAAATTAAGCGCTTTCATTGTATTATAGTTTCATAAAGGTATATACCAAAGAATAATGTAAAAGCTCTGTTTTTTGTAGTATATGGAAGAGGAATTATTATGGCTGATAAGAAATCTGGGGGCTTAACTGTGTTTGTTAACAAACACATTATGCCTGTAGCTGCTAAAATAGGTAACTTCAAACCGTTAATCGCGGTTCGTGACGGTATCGCAATGGCTATGCCGTTAATTATCGTTGGATCATTATTCATGATCATTAACTCATTCCCTGCACCCGGTTGGTCAGATTGGCTAGCCAAGACAGCAGTGCATGGTGTGAGCATCGCACAAATCTTAGCTAAAATTACTAATGGTTCCTTCGGGATCATGGGTCTTATTGCCGCATTTGGTATTGCATGGAGTTATGCCAACCAACGTAAGACTGATGGTGTTTCAGCTGGTATTATTTCCGCATCAGTATTCTTTATTTTGACACCAAGTATTATGAGTGGCGACAAGGTCCCTGTAGAAGGATTCCCTTACACCTACTTAGGTAGTAGAGGCTTATTCGTTGCAATTATCTTTGGACTTATTACTGGTTGGATTTTCCAATGGTTTATTAACCACAACATCCAAATTAAGATGCCTGAAACTGTTCCACCTGCAGTTGCTAAGAGTTTCTCAGCATTGATTCCAGGTGCGGTAGTAATCGCAATTGCTGGTTGTGTTTACTGGCTCTTCACTTGGGCTGGCTGGGGCAACATCCACGACGTAATTATGAACATCTTGGCAAAGCCATTAGGTGCTTTAGGTGATACCTTAATTGGTACTTTAGTATCTATCTTATTGGTAAGTTTGTTCTGGTTCGTTGGTATCCACGGTGGTAACGTTGTTAACACTGCTATGTCACCAATTTGGTTAATGCAAACTGACGCTAACCGTGTCTTGAACCAAGCAGGTCACTTGGACTTAGCCCACGGCGGTCACATTATTACTCAACCATTCATCGACAACTTCGTTTACATGGGTGGTGGTGGTGCCACCATCGGTTTGGTACTTTGCATCGGTTACTTGGTATGGCGTAAACGCGCAAGTAAGCAAAGTGAAGTTTTAGCACCATTGACTATTGTTCCTGGTTTATTCAACATTAACGAACCAACCATGTTTGGTTTGCCAGTTGTTATGAACTTGATGTTGATTATTCCATTTATTCTTGCACCAATGATCAACGCAATTACTACTTACATTGCAATGAACTTGGGCTTAGTTCCATTATGTAACGGTACTGTTATTACTTGGACTATGCCACCACTTATTTCTGGATTCTTGGCAACTGGTAGTATCGCAGGATCAATTTTGCAGCTGATCAATATTGTATTAGACGTTTTGATTTACATGCCATTCATGTCCGCATTGAACAAGCGTCAACTTATGGAAGAAAATAAGGCTAAATAATGATAACAAGATTAATTAGTGCAAATTCTAGTGAATTATTAAAAATGAACGGCGACGAGTTGAAGCAAAGCATTAAGGCCAGCGAAGGCCGGACCGTTTTAAGCGAAAACGTAGTAATTCAACCTGCCATTGATGGCTTAACGATGTCAGAAATTGCGGCCGCCTTTGGTGCGGACCTGATTTTGCTTAACTTATTTGATGTGTTTGAACCTAAAGTTAGCGGTCTGGAAGTTAAGGACGCAAAAGACACTGTCAAGAGGTTGAAAGAACTTACTGGCAGACCAATCGGTGTTAATTTGGAGCCAGTTGATCCAGATGCCCAAATGGAATCAACCAAGTTTGAATTGCCTAAAGGCAGAATTGCGACGGCTGAATCAATGCGACGCGCAGAAGAGTTAGGTTTTAACTTTGTCTGCTTCACTGGTAATCCAGGCAGCGGCGTTACCAACAAGATGATTGTGCAAGCTGTCAGAACTGCTAAAGAGAATTTCGCCGGCATGATTATTGCAGGTAAAATGCATGGTGCTGGTGTTGATGAGCCAGTAGCAGATGAAGAGTCTGTGAAGGCAATGATCGATGCAGGAACCGATGTGATTTTGGTACCTGCAGTAGGCACTGTGCCAGGATTTACTAGCGATGAGTTGATTAAGATTGTCAAAATCGTTCATCAACATGATGGCTTGGTAATGAGTACGATTGGTACTAGTCAGGAGAGTTCTGGCAAGGACGTGATTCGCGAGATTGCGCTTAAAAACAAGACTTGCGGTGTCGATATCCAACATATCGGGGACGCCGCATGGGGCGTGTTGTCTCCAACAGAGACTATCTTTGAATTAAGTAAAACAATTCGCGGCTTGAATCATACTATTTCAAGAATGGCGCGTTCTATAAATAGGTAATAATTACATTATTAATAGGTAGAAAAAGGTCAATGGATAACATTGATCTTTTTTTCTGTAATAGTTTTTGCAGAAATGTTTCAGAGTGTTAAGAGCGAACATGCTTTTGCACATAGCAAATAAAAAGTAAAAAGTGGGTTAAAACGTTGACATAACAACATTTTGCATCATCAAAAATAATTTACATAAATATTACAAATGTTACAAAAGTGACACATTCAGTAATACTTTCTTAATAAGCGAGTGATATTCCTGTTATGGTTCTGCAACGAAAGCACTGTAGTATATAGCTTGTCAATTGAATGAGACAGACGAATAAGTGGAAATTCGTTACTTATTATTTATTTTTTAAACTTTAAGGAGAGAATTTTTTTGAAGATCAAATCTATCTTAGTTAAGTCAATTGCAGTAGCTGCTATGTCAGTTACAGGTTTAGTAGTAGCAAACAACGCAGGTTCAAACACTGCACAAGCTGCTATCGTCCAAAACGATGCAAGCGTAGTAACTGTAAACTACGTTTCAAATAACTCAATCAACGTATACAACAACTATGAAAACCCAGTAGCAACTGGTCAAATTTTAGCAAGCAACACTTCATGGAAAGTTATCAAGACTGCTTACGATTCAAAGGGCCACAAGTGGTACGACTTAGGTAAGAACCAATGGGTTCGTGCTAAGTACGTAACTATTGGTCACCACGCAGCTGCTACCCAAACTCAAACTACTGCTCAAGCTTCAACTCAAGCTCCAGCACAATCACAAACTCAAAACACTCAAACTGCTTCAAATACTAGCGTTTCATCATACACTTCAAACGCATCAGGCTCAGAAGCAAGTGCTAAGGCTTGGATTGCTAGCCGTGAATCAGGTGGCTCATACAGTGCTTCTAACGGTCAATACGTAGGTAAATACCAACTTTCAGCTTCATACTTGAACGGTGACTACTCAGCTGCCAACCAAGAAAGAGTTGCTGACAACTACGTAAAGAGTCGTTACGGTTCATGGACTGCTGCTAAGGCATTCTGGCAAGCAAACGGCTGGTACTAATAAGCAACCTCGAAAATAACAATTTAATAACGGCTAAAAGGCACGCGCTTACATTCAAGTTGCGCGCTTTTTTGCTATAATAACCATATAAGTTATAAGGGATACTATTAGTGTACAGGGAACAACGGAGGTAAACCATATGTCCAAAAAGATAATGATGACTTTACTTGCCAGTGTTTACTTGCTAACTTCCGCTACTGCAGTCACGAAATATGCCACACCACAAACTGTGCAAGCTGCTACCAAGGGTAAAGTACAAGTAAAAGGCAGTAAGAAAGTCCGACTTTATACTTCGAAGGGCAAAAAGACTAATTACTACGTTTACGCCGGTAGAAAATATTCTTATTCCAAAAAAGATTATATAAGAATTGGCAAGAAGAAATATTCAGCTTATAAGCTTAATGCCAACTCTTACTGGATTTTGGCTAAAAATGTCAAAACAGTGAAGAATACAGCTCCAGTAACTAATCTTTATGCTCAAGCAGCAATCAGGATGCCAAGCGGCTACACTCTTTCCGCATTGCTTGATGCATATAAGGGTAGCCCAAGTCCTGAATTCGTTAAGGCTTCTATGGAAGGTATGGAGATCAACAACTTCTCACGTATCGTAGCTGGAGAAAGCAAAGACGATGACAAGATGATTGATCCTGACCATCTTTCAGCTAACGATAAAAAGGAATTGGCTGAATTCTCTTTGCGTGTAATTAACAGTGCACGTGAGCAACTTAGCTTGCGTCCATGGGTTTACAGCGAAGGTACACAAAAGTTAGCTGATGATGTTGCTAAAGAATATCAAGATCACGGCCACAGTATCAAAGATAATGGTCACTATGTTGCCGGAATCGTTAGAGCCTGCAAGAAGAATGGCCTTAACTTAGATGACAACTACGTTGAAGACATGGCTGGTTTTACCATTAATAAAAAGACCATGCCAATGGGTGAAATGAAACGTGACATTTACTTTGGCTTGAAGCAAATGATCTTCGGCTTTGCCGGTGCTGGTGAAGCTCAACGTGGCGACAGAAATCTTTACCGTGAATGGGAACACGCTGGTGACATCTTCAACACCCAAGGTTCTCGTCATGATGGCGACTACAATTACTATGGCTTCAGTATTTCAAGAACCGGTAATATATATTCAATGCACTTCATCAGTGTGCCATCATTTATTGTGGATAGTAAAGAATTCAACAACAGCTTCAGACCTTAGAATTAAAATAGCCAAAGAGCACGCATTAAGCGTGCTTTTTTGATAAGATAAAGAAAACGAAAAAGACGGGGGAAATTTTTGTGACAAAAACTTTATATCTTGTTCGTCATGGACAAACTTATTTTAACTACTACCACAAGGTACAAGGCCGTTGTGATTCACCACTTAACGAAAAGGGTATTCGTCAAGTAGAAATGGCACGCGATTACTTCCAAGAAAATCACATCCACTTTGACAAAGCATTTTCTTCTACACAAGAAAGAGCATGTGATACGCTTGAAATTATCACCGACCACAAGATGCCATATACGCGTTTGAAAGACTTGCGGGAAAAATGCTATGGTATTTTTGAAGGGCGCGATGAATTCTTGTTGCCATGGAACTACAACAATCCTAATGTTGATCCAACCATGGAAAAAGACGAGGACGTTGTAGCGCGTATGCGTCGTGCCGTTGTTGAAATCTTAGACAGCGTTGACGACGGTGAAACTGCACTTATTTGCGGTCATGGCGATATTTTGGCTAAGTATGTTAGAGCTGCTACTGATAGCCCTAACTTTCCTGGTTTTGCCAATGCTTCAATTGTTAAGTTAACGGTTGATGGTGATAAAGTTCATTTTGATGATTATGTGTGGCCCGCAAAAGATTTGGGATAACTTTAAATGACAATAAATTTGTATTTGGTTAGACATGGACAGACTTTATTCAATAAAGAACATCGGATGCAAGGTAGCTCTGATTCTGCTTTGACTCCATTGGGGATTAAGCAAATTGAAGCTACGCGCGATTATTTTGCACAAAATGGCATCAGCTTTGATCGGGCATATTGTTCTACGCAGGAGCGTGCTAGCGATACGCTTGAAATTATCGCTGGTCCTGAGATGGAATATGATCGCTTGAAGGAACTAAAAGAAAAAGACTACGGCATTTATGAGGGTAGAAATATTCTGCTCTGGCCATTATTTAGGCGTTTTATTGGCAGCAGCACGATCGAAGATGACCGTGAAGTAACTGAACGAATGGAACGCGGGATGAATTTGATCTTGCGGGATGCCCAGGATGGCGAAAATATCCTAGTTGTGGGTCACGGCGACAGCATGGGCCACTACATCCGTGAGCGCGCCGGTGGTGCCAAGTTTACCGGCTTTCATAATGCCGAATTTGCTTTGCTTAAGAGCGATGGCAATGATGTTGAATATGAAGAAAACGTTTGGCCTGCCAAAAATGTGCGAATCGATCAAATAACTGGTAATTAGTCGTTCGAATTTGGTACATTAGCTTATAATAAGTGTGTAAAAATTATGATACGAGGCTAGAAGAAAAATGGATGAAACACCAATTTTTAAAATTACTAAGTTAAATATTGCAGAAAATGATCGTAGCGAATATATTCGTGAAGCGGAAAAGAATATGCATGATTCAATTCCTGCAGAAGAAGGTACTTTGCTTATTGGTAGCGGCCACGACGACGCACAAGGCGAAGACAATTACGAAGTAGAATTGTTTCGCAACAAGGGTGCAGAAGATTTACACATTGCTGAATCTCACGTTGATGACTTTGCTGAAGTAATTGACAAGATTGCTACTAGCAAGAAAGTTATCGATTTGAAGCCAGAAGTAATTACTACTCATGCCCAAAAGGCTTTAAACAGTTACGCAGACAACTTCGTTATGCGTTTAGTTAAGGTTGAAGTTAAGAAGGGTAACGAAGAAGCATTTGCTCACTCAGTTAAGAAGGAAATTACTACAAGTATTGCTTCTGAACCAGGCATGGAAATTATGATGTCCGGTACCAACAAAGAAAATCCCAATGAATGGTATTTTGTTGAAGTTTATGCAAATGATCAAGCATACGACAACCACGTGCAAACACCACATTACGAAGAATACATTGAAGAAACTGACGGTATGGTTGAAAGAAGAGACGTTAAGACTCTTGTAAGAGATGTCTTAGCAACTCAAGGTGCTATTGTTTTGGATTAATAAATAAAGAAAAGATGCCGCCGCAAGGCGGTATTTTTTTGAGGGTAAAATTATGACGAACACAATCGTTTTTGCTCACCGCGGCTTGCCGGTGAAGTTTGCGGAGAATTCACTTGAAGGCTTCCGTTATGCGGTGACGCATAGCGCAGAAGGCGTGGAGTTCGATGTGCATTTGACTAAGGACAAGGTACCAGTGGTGATGCACGATGAAGAAATCGACCGTACGACTGATGGAACGGGTTTTATCAAAGACTACACGATAAGCGAACTTAGGAAGTTTCATTTAGCTAATAGTGAGCCGGTGCCGATGCTCAGCGAATTGTTTGAAGTTTTACAAAATAGGAATATTTATATCAACCTGGAATTTAAGACCAACAAGGTTCATGATGTTGGAATCGAAGGCATCGTTTTAGCATTAGCCAAGAAGTATCATTTTGTCCATCCCATCATCTTCTCTTCCTTCAATTACCAGACCTTGAAAAATTGCCAACGGATCGATTTGCATCAGCAGTACTGCTTTTTAACGAAGATGCCGGTGGCTTTGCCAGAGCGTTTTGTGAAGAAAAATCACTTTGCGGCCATTCATCCGCATTTCTATTTGCCAAGTAAGGTAACGCAGCGGATTTGGACGGTGGATAATCCGAGAATTGCAAAGCGGTATTTCAAACTAGGTGTAGCTGGGATTTTTACGAATAATTTTGAGTTGATGAATAAGGTGAAAGAGAAAAGTAGATAAAATGTGATAATCATAGTTATTCTAATTATGATTATTTATAGTCGAAAAATTGGACAACTAAAATTAATTCAAAAAATTCAAATTTTTACTTGCATTTTATTTGTCATTCCCCTATACTATTAACTGTTGAGCGGTTGAGAGATCGTTCAAATAGAACCAATCAAGTAAAAGGTTTGAAGATTGGGTTATAGCCAAGTGGTAAGGCAATGGTTTTTGGTACCATCATGCGCTGGTTCGAATCCAGCTAACCCAATAAGTCAGATCAGGCAGTGAGCCTGATCTTTTTTTGTGCAAAAAATAAAGTCGAATCCATTTATATACGACTGGCTGTAAATACTTTTCTTTACATATGTATCATGCATTAATAAATTGTGTGCATATATGACCAAACTATTGAACTCCTTTAGTTATGAAATTACGATAATGGTGTTTTAAATGATTAAGTAATTCTAGTGGGAGTTAAGAACATGAGAAGAAGATATAGATATGGTATTTTTATTGTCAGCGCTATTTTGGCTGCGCACCTTTGGCAATGAATAATAATGTTGTCAAAGCTGATGCTATGGAAAAACCAGCTCAAAGTAATAATGCCCAAGGCGGTCAACAAGGTGCCGCTGGTGAAGCTAATGGTACCCAAGGTGATCAACAAACAAGGTAAGAGTACTAATGGTGTTGGTGAACAACAAAATGGTACTCAAACAGCTGGCAGCAAAAATGGTAAAACCCCAACTCCAGCAAATTCAGGCACTGGTACTGCGACTGACGAAAAAGCACCACAAGGTGATTCAACCACCAACCCCGTAGCAAAACCCGATTCTGAAAATTCAGCAGTTAAAGTGCAACATGCTGGTACAAAAGAGGATGCTCATCAAATTACTGAAAGTCATGATAATTTAGATCCTCAAAAAGAAATTGATATTGATGCCACCAATTCAACCGAGTGGGATGCAGTAAAATATATAAAAGACAAATACGGTAAAAACATCCATATTAAAATTGATGATAGTGACGTAGAGTATGATTTCATAAGTACAGTTAGAGATAAAAATGGTAAATCAGTTTCCTATGTTGAAGGCCCTAATCGAAGAGAAGGCCTTGTTTCAATGTCTCTTGAAGATGGCGACGTTATTTAAGTAGTTGCTGTGCCTAGACAATTGGATTCAAACAAGTGGTATAGTTGGACACCTGCAGATAATCAATTTGGTAGTAAGGGTAATCAAGGTGATCCAATTGATCATGCAAAAAAGCTAATGGGTGGCGATCTCCATGATGATATTGCTAATAGGGTAGTAGATGATAAAACTACTGGTAAATTAATTGAACAAACCGATGAATATGGTAATTTACCCACTATTGTAAGTGCTAAAAATGCGGATGGAAAAATTTTTAATTGGGTAGAGATAGATTTACACCCGCATTTAAATTCGTGGTTTTTAAAGGTGCTAAAGAAGTAGTCCCTATCTCTATGATTCAAGGTAGAAAACGCAATTCAATAAACGGCGAATTAGTAATTGATCCTACTGACCCAAGTTATCGTGAAGAAGTTTCTCCAACTACCCCAGCTGATATTTATAATCACCATAATACGGTGACTGTAGATCCAAACCAAAAGCAAAAAGATACAAGTAATATCACTGATGATCCAGCTGCAACAGACAATCCATCAGCTTGGACGGATCCTACTGGTACAGATGATGGTGCTGGCTTTGATCTTACTACAGCTGGAACCACTAGCATTAAAACCTCTAATGTTTCAAACACAACTGAAGTTCCGGAAAAAAGCAACTAACAATTCTGTATTTGTTCCTGATGACACAAAGATCAATGTAACTAATTTGAACAAGTTGATTTTCGTACACAATGCCTTCATTTATGATGAAAATGGTCATGTTGTTCAAGAAGACGGTGCATATCAAATTAAGACTCAAGGTCAAAAAGTCAAGATTCTTGATAATGGACGTGTGTACAAATTTAACGGTCAAGAATATTACAAGATCGATTCAGGTGATCCAGATCATCCATACTATGTAAGAACAAGTTCTGTAGGTAAGGCCCCTAAGAAACAAGCCGTTGTAATGCGCGGTACTCTTAAGAGTTACAGAATTAATGTTTACAGTAAGAATGGTAAAATTATCGTTACTTGGAAGAAAGCCAATAAAGTAAAGTTCGATAAAAAGATGTACAAGAAAGGTCACACATACTACAGAATCAAGGGTACTAAATACTGGGTTAGATCAACCAGTATTGACTTTGGTACAAAGAAAGCAAAATAAGCTCAAACTAAGAAATAAATTCTAACTACAAATCAAAAGAGCATCTACTGCCAATTTCGCAATAGGTGCTCTTTTCGTTTTTAAGTATCAAATATTTCATGTTATAATCTGTATATTAAAAGAAGCCAACGGATTGCGGCCGTTGACTTCAATCGTAGTTTTAGATAACTGTATGCTTAGCTAATCCTTGTGATTAGCTTTTTTGTTATTGCGTAGGTTATAGCCAAATTAATAGCTAATTTAACCAGAGTACCTAGACCGATGCTGATTGCAATAGCCCAAGCTAACACGGAGCACTAAACCTTCAGACTATCCAATTATGCATAACTCTCACCTCCGTAGTTTATAAAATGTTGAGGGGGTGGTTAGTCATGCTAAAACTACTAAACATTGACAGTTGCAATCTACCCTTGTCTGTAAAATAGTATATCAAATTTCACTATAAAAAAACACATGTTCATTTTAAACGTGCTTTTTATCTTTTCTTAAATTCTTTTACAAATTCTAACGATTTAGTAAAGATAATTGCATTGTCAAATAATATGCATATAATAAAAATGAAAATTGAAAAAGCAAATAAACTGTTAGGTGAGGCTCCTACGTGAACACAAGCTATCGCCCGGAAACATCCAGAGATGCCAACGAGTAAAATAGTTCTTGTCGAGATAAGGCGAGATCCAGATAGCTAGCCTGTGCTTACGTCACGTAGTGTCAAAACTGAATGACGAGAAAAAATCGCTTAGATAAGGAGTTAATACTAATTGGTATTAGCTCCTTTTTAGTTTGTTTGCATGTTTAATCAGAAAGTGGGATTAACATGGCAAAAAACAAGTTGCTGATGAATAAGAAGACGGCCGATACAGAGTTTGTTAAGCAAATCGCGCAACAAACTCCCGAGGAAGCGCTCAAGACGCTGCATAGTTCGCTAGACGGTCTGTCTTCGACGGAAGCTAAAGAGCGTTTGGAGAAGAATGGTCTTAACGAAGTTGCAACCAAGAAGCACAATACGAAGTTGCATTTCTTCATTGAATCATTCTTCACTCCTTTCACAATGGTCCTGTTGCTGCTAGCAACGGTGTCGCTGTTTACCGACTACGTATTCGTGCCGGCAGATCAAAAGGACTTGAGTACTGTGATCATTATGATTACAATGATCATCATTTCTGGATTAACGTCCTTTATCCAGAATGTGAAAACTAATGACGCAGTTGAAGACCTCTTGAACATGGTGTCCGTGACTACCAATATTCGTCGCAATAAAAAGGACAAAGAAATTTCTACCAAGCAAGTAGTTGTCGGCGATATTATTAATATCCACGCTGGGGACATGGTGCCAGCAGATATTAGATTGCTTCAAACCAAAGACTTGTTCTGTTCCTCAAGTTCTTTGAACGGTGAATCTACACCTGTGGAAAAGATAGCAACCAAGAAGCCTGATCAAAAAGACATGGATCAATATTTGGACTATCCTGATGTAATCTATCAAGGAACAACTATTGTTTCTGGTTCAGGTGTCGGTGTCGTTTTAGCTACCGGTGAACAAACTGTCTTTGGTCGTTTGGCTAAGGATATTTCAAACAACGACGTTAAGGAAACTAACTTCGATGTTGGTATCAAGAACATTTCTAAATTATTGTTAACAATGACCGCGATCATTGCACCTTTAGTTTTGGTCATCAACGGTTTAACTAAAGGTAACTGGCTCAACGCCTTGTTGTTTGCCATCGCTACTGCCGTTGGTTTAACTCCAGAAATGTTGCCAGTTATTGTTACTAGTAATTTGGTTAAGGGTTCGCTCGAAATGTCCAAGCACGGCACCATCGTTAAGAAGATGAACTCCATCCAAAACTTCGGTGCTGCCGACATTCTTTGTACTGATAAAACCGGTACTTTGACCCAAAACAAGGTTGTATTGGAACGTCACTACAACTTGGATATGAAGGAAAATCCACAAGTTTTGCGGTTGGCTTATTTGAATTCGTACTTCCAAACGGGGATGCACGATTTGATGGACCAAGCCATTATCGATGCCGCTAGCGATGAGCTAGACGTTGAAGAAATTAAACATGACTACACTAAGGTCGATGAAATTCCATTCGACTTCAAGCGTCGTCGCATGAGTGTCGTGGTAAAACGCCACGGCGATGGTCGTATCCTGGTAACCAAGGGTGCTGCCGAAGAAATGCTTGCTTGCTGCAATCGTGTGCAAGTTGGCAATCACATTAGTGATTTAACTGATGAATATAAAGAAAAAGTTTTAAAGCACATTGAAGATTTGAACAAAGATGGTTTGAGAGTAGTTTTGCTTGCTTACCAAAACAATCCTGCTCAAGCCGGCGAATTCAATGTTAGCGATGAAAAAGATTTGATCTTAACTGGCTTCTTGGCCTTCCTTGATCCACCTAAGGATGATGTTAAGGGTGTCCTTAAAAAGCTCAAGCAAGATGGCATCACCGTCAAGATTTTGACTGGTGACAATGCCGCTGTAACTAAGAGCGTTGCTTCAAGAGTAGGTTTAAACACCGAGTATGTTTATAGTGAAAAAGACTTCGTTGGTAAGGGCGAGGAAGAGATTAAAAAGATGGTTGAAGAATGTAGCCTCTTTGTTAAGCTTTCACCAGAATACAAGGCCAAAATTATTCAAATTTTGAAAAAAAATGGCCACACCGTTGCCTACATGGGTGATGGGATCAACGATACGCCAGCTATGAAGAAGGCCGACGTGGCAATCTCAGTTGATACTGCCGTTGATATTGCTAAAAAGAGTGCCGACATTATCTTGCTCCACAAGAGTTTACGTACTTTGGAACATGGTGTAAGAATTGGGCGTCAGATCTTTGCCAACACGATGAAATATATCAAGATTACCTTGTCATCTAACTTTGGTAATATTTTGTCAATCTTAGTGGCATCATCATTCTTGCCATTCTTGCCAATGCTGCCAATGCAGTTATTGATCTTGGATTTGATCTACGGAACCTCTTGTCTATCAATTCCATTCGATACTGTTGGTGAAAAATATTTGGAAGTACCACGTAAGTGGGAGACAAGAAAGTTGCCTAAGTTCATGTTCTACTTTGGCCCAACTTCTTCAGTCTTCGATATTATTACGTTTGCCTTGCTTTACTTCTGGATTTGTCCAAGCGTTGTCGGAGCAAGTTACATGGCTGCTACTCCAAGTCAAAAGGCAGTCTTTATGGCAATCTTCTGGAGTGGTTGGTTCATAGAATCACTTTGGACACAAGAAATGGTTATTCAAGCATTGCGTGATCCAGCCGTTCCATTTATCCAACAACATTCTTCACCAGTTGTCATGCTCGCTACGATTGGTGCAGGCTTGATCGGTACCGCAATGCCTTACATCCCAAGCTTGACCAAGGTAATGAAATTCGGTCCAATCCCAGAATTCTACGTTTTGGTAGTGTTAGTACTTTTGATTTTGTACATTGCACTTACTACTTTGGTAAAGCACTGGTACATGAAGAAAGAGGAGTTCTTAATTTAAGTGAAAAATTATAAAAAATACTTAATCGCATACGTTTGATCTATGGAATTATTGGGTTTTGCTTCTTACTAAAATATAGTCGAATTCATCATTGGATTGAAATCCCATGATGAATTCGAACCTCTTTTCTTTTAGAAAACTAGTGTTCTGCTTTTCCTTTTGATATAATTTTTATTAAAAGGAGGGGGAACAAATGTGCTAAAAGGAATCAAGCTGCGCTTATATCCTAACCAAACTCAACAGGATCAGCTTTGGCAAATGTTTGGCAATGATCGTTTTGTTTGGAATCAAATGCTGGCCATGATGAATGAACGCTATCAAAACAATAAGGATTTGCCTTTCTTATCTAAGTTTAAATTGGATTATTTGCTCAAAACGTTAAAGCAAGAATATCCTTTTTTTGAAAAACAGTGACTCTTCCAGTCTGCAAGTGGTTAATGCATCTTTATATCAAGCTTGGAAGAATTTTTTAATGATAAGACTGGTAAAGTTGGCAAGCCAAGATTTCATTCCCGCAAGTATCTAAAGTACTCCTATACTGGTAAGTCGCTTGTTCAAATAGCTAGCAGAAGGTATTTGAAGATGCTAAAATCAGACGATACACTGTTGTACTTGAGCCGACCGGCAAGTATTACTTGAGTCTGCAAGTTGAAGCTAAATCGACAGAGCAGTTCAAACAAACCGGCAAACAGGTTGCGATCAATGTTGGAGTGGCTGATCTGGCTATTTTGTCTAATGGACTTAAATATCCTTCTTTTGATGGTTCTTATTATGAAAAGAAAACTGTTAATTGGCAAAGGAAGTATTCACGCAGAAGGCATTTGGCTCAGATGCTTTGTTTGCAGGATAAAAACAGGAAAGTATTAAATCCTAGAAGTTTGGGCAGCTTTTCAAACTGGCAAAAAGCTCAAAGGACTAAAGCAGTCTGTCAAGCTAAAGTAGCTGCTCAGCGTAAAGACTATCTTCACAAGCTGACAACACACTTGGTTAAGCAATATGATGTAATTGTGATTGAAGATTTGAGAGTCAAGAATCTTCAAAAAAATCATCATTTGGCTAAATCAATCGTTAATGCTTCCTGGAGTATGTTTAGACAAATGTTGGAGTATAAGTGTCAATGGTACGGCAAGAAGCTAATTGCTGTTGATCCAAAGAATACTTCAAGGATTTGTTCTAAATGCGGCTATAACAGTGGAGAAAAGCCATTGAATATTCGTGAGTGGAGTTGCCCTAAGTGTCAAACTCATCACGATAGAGATATTAATGCGGCAGTTAATATCTTGAATAAAAGCAAAGCCTGCGTTGTAGAGAACACAGGCCATCGAAAAGCTAATGGTCAGGAACTGGCCATGGTAAACAGCTGAGTTCCGTGAGTTAGGTATGGCAACAGTACCAGTAAGATCCTAAACACTACTTAGTGTTCCCAGAAACCCGGTACTTTAGTGCCGGTGTAGTTCATCAGCGTTTCAAGATTTTTATATCAAATCATATCCGATGGATTTTGCCATCTTAGTAGCAGATATAGTTTTAATCGAAATGATCGCGATTTTGTCATATTTTCCACGTTTAAGAATATTGACGATTGTTTTAGCAATAATTTTAATTGCCCTGTTGCTAGTTAAATGGCAAGCAACTTATCCACCAGTTGCGATTATTTATAGCATTTATGCTTTAGTAGTTATTTGGTTTAACGTGCATTTTAAATAGAATGAAAAAAGCAAAAGTAAGAATTAATTTTTCTTTTGACAAGGATTAAAAAGACTCCTATATTTGAATTAATTTAGTTCGATATAAGGAGGAAAAACTATGGTCGACTTAACAAAACACATGAAAAAAGGCTTGGTTGAACAAAAGCCAGGGCAGATTTTAGCCTTTGCGGCTTACACCAACAAAATTCCCGACATTATCAAATTCACAATTGGTGAGCCTGACTTTAACACACCAGAGCATATTAAAAAAGCGGCCGAAGCCAGCATCGCTAACAACCACTCGCACTATGCGCCATCTAACGGGACTCCAGGTTTGCGCAAGGCGGCAGCCGATTTTTTAGCTGAAAAATATGGACAAAAATACGACCCAAGCGAAATTTTGATCACCAATGGGGTAACGGAGTCGATCTACGACTTTTTGACCGCGGTGCTTAATCCAGGCGACGTTGTTTTGGTGCCAACACCAATTTTTCCGCTTTATATTGGGGATGCCCTATCCATGGGTGCAACGGTTGAACAAATCGACACTTCTGACGATGACTTCAAATTAACGCCGGATAAATTGCAAGCAGCTTTGGACAAATACGGCGATCGAGTAAAGGCATTGGTGATGAACTATCCAACAAACCCAACGGGCGTTATGTACATGCAAGATGAGCTCGATGCATTAGCTGATGCGGTGCGTGACAAGCCAATCTTTGTTCTTGCCGATGAAATTTACAGCGAACTCAATTATGATCAGCCACATGCTTCGATGGAAAAGACCTTGCATGATCAAGTCGTATTGATGAACGGTGTGTCCAAGGCATGGGCGATGACAGGTTACCGGATCGGTGTGGTGGCTGCACCTAAGCCGATTTTGGATCAAATTGCCAAGATTCATCAAGCGATTACCACGACGGAGCCAACGCCAATGCAGGATGCGGCTGAAGAGGCCCTGGTTAACGGCAAAGACGATGCTTTGCCAATGAAAAAAGAATTCCAGAAGCGTCGCGATGTGCTTTATGATGGTTTAACCAAATTGGGCTTTGAATGCGTCAAGCCAAAGGGTGCCTTCTACATTTTTGCTAAGATTCCGGCGGGGCTTGAACAAGATGATACCAAGTTCATCTATGATTTAGCTGAGAAAGGCCGCGTGGCTGTGGTTGCTGGTTCATTCTTTGCCAAGGGCGGCGAAGGCTATATTCGTTTATCTTACGCAACTTCGATGGACAATATTAAGGAAGGTTTGAAGCGACTGGAGCAGTACGTTAAGGAAAATAAGGCTTAATTAAATAATTTAGACCGAGTGATGAGCTCGGCCTTTTTTTGTATTAAAAAACAGTTTTGTTATGAGTTGACATTCCTTTTATATGGCGCTTTTTAATTGTTATAAATTTTATAGTAGAAAAATTGCATAAACACTTGAAATTACTATAAATAACAAATATGACAAGAGATTAAACACTAGGTTGTCTTCGGGGGACGCAAAATGAGACAAATGAGAAATATTCAACAACACTTTTCTATTCGTAAGTTAACTATTGGTGCTGCTAGTGTATTAATTGGATTAAGTTTTTTAGGCTTGGGTGCACAAACTGTACATGCTGATGCCAATGATACTGCAGTGCAAGCTACTTCTGAAAAGGCTGATGCTTCTACTAGTGAAGCAAAGAATGATGTTAAGACAGAAGATGTAAAAGTTGAAACTCCTGTAACAGATGATAAAGCTGCTACTGATCCAACTACAAATGCAGATGTAAAGGAAGAAAAGACTACAGAGCCAGCTGACGAAACATCAGCTGCAGATAATACTGAAGCTCCTACAGATGCTACCAAGCAAGCCGGCTAAGCCAACTGAACCAGCTAAGAAACACCCAAATAAGCCGGCAGCTCCAAAGAAGGGAAAGGGTTACAATTACAACTCTTCAGTTCATGGCGAAACTATTAAAGGTAGAAACAAGGCTAACGGCACTACAAACAACGTAATGCCACATGCTGAAAATACTGCTCGCCCAAAGGGTGTAGCAGCTCCTGATGGTGAAACTTTACCAAATGGCTACACCATTAACACCAAGGGTCAAATCCTCAACGCTAAAGGTCAAGCAGTGGGTTACGTTGATAAGAATGGTCACATGTACTTGCCACAAACCAGTGAAAAGAGTACCGCTTTCTTAGCATGGCTCGGCCTCGGCATCGCATTCCTCGCCGCAATCATCGGGTTAGCCGCAGATCGCAAAAGAAGATAACTTAACACATTCTTAACTATGATTGTGAATAAAGTTCAAGTATAATATTACATATAGGGGGAACTAGGATGAGAATTTTTAATACTTTTTTTGGTATGAAAAAATTCTGCGAGCTAGTTCCGGAATAGACTAAATAAAGCTCCAGAGATATGCTCTGGGGCTTTTTATTTTTAACGAAACGAGGAAAGGACCTATGCGAAAAGATTTCAAAGAAAACCTTTTAAACATATTGAATGGTGTGAGTTCCGGCGTGGTGATCGCGCTGGTGCCGGGTGCGCTGATTAATGAGCTGATGAAAGGAATGTCCAGCTTCTGGCCAGGTGCGCAAGACATCTTGACGATGACGACATTGATGCAAAACTTGCTGGCTGTGTTTGCCGGTCTGTGTGTGTCATACCTGCTCAAGTTCAACTTGATTCAGTCGGGTTCAGTTGCGGCAGCTGCGATGATTGCCAGTGGTGCGTTTGAAATGAAAAACGGCCACATTATGTTGAACGGATCAGGGGATGTCATCAACATTGCGCTTACGATCTTTATTGCGGCAACGCTGGTTAAGTACTTAACGCCAAAGCTTGGCAGCTACACTGTGCTCTTCCTGCCATTGTCAGTAGCTGTGTTTGCTGGAGGGCTTGGTCAATTTGCACTGCCTTACACCAAGATGATTACGGGCATGATTGGTAGCGTCGTTTCTGTTTTGACTGACTTCCAACCACTTGTGATGGGTATGTTTATGGGTGCGATCTTTGCGGCATTGATCGTTTCTCCGATTTCCTCTGTGGGGATTGCGATGGCGATCGGAATCGAAGGTATTGCGTCAGGTAGTGCCAACCTGGGCATCACCGCCGGTGCGTTTACTTTGGCTATTATGAGTAGCAAGGTTAACGGCTTCGGGACAACGATTGCGCACTTCTTGGGTACGCCTAAGATTCAGATGGCTAATATTTTGAGAAATCCTAAGTTGTTCGTGCCAGTGGTTGTGTCCGCTGGGATTGCCGGCTTGGTTGGTGCGATCTTCAACATCACAGGCACGGCTAACTCTGCTGGCTTCGGTTCAGCAGGATTGATTGGTCCGCTTGCGGCTTACCAAAATATGGCGAGTGGTCCGATTACGATTGTGTTCTTGGTAGCGATTTTTGCGGGGATGCCACTGCTGCTTGGCTACCTCATGCGTTACATTTTTATTCAAAAGTTGGCTTTCGTTAAGGAAGAAGATCTTTTAGTTAAAAATGAGTAAAAATAACTCATTGGTGGATTAAAAGTCAATAGTTTGAGACAAAATTCACAAAACTGTAAATTTATGAATTAAAATTGTAATAGTGTGGTAACTACAGTTTAACGTTTTAGTTATAGGATATCTGTAGCGGTCTGAGGGGAGGGTAGCCCTGAAGATCGCGTACCTGATCTAAGCGTTGTTTTTATACAATAATAGGAAAAATGGTATGATAGATTCACAAGCGAGTAAGAGATAAAGATAGCGAGAATATTTCTTATCGATCGCTTGCGTAGTGAATTTTTCTAAAAAGGAGACCACATAATGAAGAAAAATTTAAGAATTATTAGTGTTGCAGCTGCCGCATTATTAGCAGTTGCTCCGGTCGTTTCTACGGCTATTCCAGTTAATGCTGATACTGCTGTAAATGTTGGCTCATCAACAGGTACTGGTGCAAATACTACTAATACAAACACCCAAGCACCTCAAAATAAACCATATTTCACTTATAATAATGAAATTATTGGTGAATCTACTCAAAGTAATCCTTTAGGTAACGTTGTTCGTACTACTGTAAGTTTTAAGAGTGGTGATAAAGTTTCAGATTTAATTAGTAAAATTTCTAAAGCCGTTCAATTCCACAAAGATAACTATGCTGGTGGCGAAAATGTTACTATTAATGAACAAGACTTCATTAATCAATTGAAGAATAATGGTGTAACCACTAAGACCATTAATCCTTCTAAGAAGGGTGAAAAATCTTACGAGGAAATTGATAAGGTACCAAGCACTTCATTTAATATTACTTTAAGTGCAAGTGCTAACAATCAAACTGCTACTATTCAAATTCCTATGGTGCCAGAAGGTGCTTCCGCTCCGGTAGATACCACTCAAAATCCACAAATTAATTGGACTAAGGGCGGTCAAGCACAAAGTGCTAGCTTAAATGGCCAAGTATTTCAAGTTGCTGTTGGTTCAAGCTTCAATCCATTGAGCTTCACTAACAGTAATGGTGATACAATTTCTATTTCAGCACAACAAAGTAAAGATAACTCAACTTTCGCAAGTATTGAAGCAACTTCCAACCCGGTTAATACTTCAGAAGCAGGTCGTTACTACAACGTAACTTTAACTGCAACTGGTAACACTGGTAAGAAGACCACTGCAACTTATACTGTTTTGATTACTTCAAGTCAAAAGCAAACTTTATATGCTAATGGTGCAAGTTCAATTCCAACTTACAGCATTTACGGTGGTAATGTTTTGAGTAATTCAACCACATTCAAAGATGGCGACCAAGTTTACGTTTCAGACAAGACTGAAACAATTGGTAATGTTTCATACTCACAAGTTTCAACCAAGTCTAAATCAGATGCTAATGGTAGTAATATGTGGGTAAAAACTTCAGCACTTGTAAAACCGGCTGGTGATACTAACGTTAAGACTTACCCAGTAATGATTGACTCACGTGCTTACGACAAGAACGGTAACTACTTAGGCCACATGTATTACGCATATGACAACATTGATATCGTTCCAACTGTTGTAACCATCAACGGCAAGACTTACTACAAGGTTGCTAACAAGGATGAATACGTTCGTGTAACCAACATTACTGGTAACCAACGTACTTTACGTCACAACGCTTACATTTACTGGTCATCATACCGTCGTACCCCAGGTACTGGCAAGATGTATAGAGGCCAAACTGTAACTACTTACGGTCCTGCAATGAGATTCAAGAACGGTAAGAAGTACTACAGAATTGAGGGTTGCAGAAACAACAACAAGCGTTACATCAAGGCTGCAAACTTCTATTAAAAAGAAGTCCAGTTTGATAAAAACTGAATAAAAATTGAATAACAATAGAAACCACGCTCCAATTCAGCGTGGTTTTTTTGTTTTAAAAAATAGGAACCTAAAAGTATGTCGCTTCTAGGTTCCTATTTATTTAGTTTGTTTTTTGATTGAGGGAGTTTGTATTAATAATTAGCAAATATTAGTCCAAATCAATGTTGTTTGGAAAATGTGCTAAACGTTCATCTTTGACACCAATCTCTTCTTCGATTTCAAGCAAGCGGTTGTACTTTTCAACACGTTCTGAACGAGCTGGAGCACCTGACTTAAGTTCTGCAGCGTTAGTAGCAACAGTGAAGTCAGCAATAAAGGTGTCGCCAGTTTCACCTGAACGGTGAGAAACCATCGTAGTGAAGTGATTCTTTCTTGCTAATCTAATGGTTTCAAGAGTTTCAGTAACAGTACCAATTTGGTTCAATTTGATCAAAACAGCGTTGCAAAGTTTGTCCTTGATGGCTTTTCTAACAAGCTTAGGGTTAGTACATACATTATCATCAGCCACTACTTGCATTTGCTTGCCGAACTTAGCAGTGAATTTTTCGAAGTTGTCCCAATCATTTTCATCGAATGGGTCTTCAGCAGAGATGATTTCTGGGAATTTCTTAAAGAGCTTTTCGTAGAAATCAATCATTTGCTCGCCATCCCAAACATGTCCTTCGAAGTGATACTTACCATCATTTGCATTGTAGAAGGAACTTGCGGCGGCATCGAATGCAATAGCGATATCTTCACCTGGTTTGTAACCAGCCTTAACAATAGCTTCATGAAGCATCTTCAAGGCTTCTTCAGAACTGTTAAGGTTAGGAGCAAAACCACCTTCGTCACCTAAGCCAGTTTCAAAGCCAGCATCTTCAATAACTTTCTTCAAAGTGTGATAGGTGTTAACGATCTTTTCAAAGCCATCACGGAATGAAGTCTTCTTAACTGGTGTAATCATGAACTCTTGGATATCAATACCGTTGTCAGCGTGCTTACCACCATTGATTACGTTGTGGAAAGTTTGTGGGAGTTCTAAGTCGCAGCCACCAAGGTAACGGTAGAGTGGTTCATGCTTAGACTTGGCGGCAGCGCGAGCGATTGCCATTGAAACACCCAAGATTGCATTGGCACCTAAACGAGCCTTATTAGGAGTGCCATCTAGTTCAATCATCGTACGGTCAATCTTAGCTTGATTGAATGGATCAGCACCTTGTAAAGCTTTATTGATTTCTGTGTTAACGTTGTTGACTGCTTTCAAAACGCCTTTGCCGCCCAAACGTGAGCCGCCATCACGAAGTTCAACCGCTTCTTTTTCACCAGTTGAAGCACCTGATGGAACTTCTGCCTTAGCAACAGTACCATCGGAAAGGAATGCGTGGACTTCAACAGTTGGGTTACCACGTGAATCAAAAATTTCCATTGCACGAACTTTTTCAACATAAACAGTCATAATTCTTGTACCTCCAAAAACTACAAAAAAAGAGCAAAACAAATAGACGCCTACTTTCTGTACACACCCAGTGTGTAGGTAAAAGTAGACGTCATTAGATTTTGCTCGTTTAAAGGCGAACGTCATCGCCGTATTCAATTTACAAGTTCAGTGTACAACATAAATTTATTATTGCAAGGTGAAATTTTAGATTAATTATCGTGATATAAGAATCAATATAGGGAGAATTTTTATTCAATAAATTCAATATGATTAATATTATCAATCAGAACCAGATTCCGCGAAATGATCGCCGTATCTTCCTGATAGCCCTCGACAAAGCCCACAATATCAGCCTGCAAGTCATTATCTACAGACAGCTCCTTCAACTGCACCGATACTTTTCTATGTTCACCAAAAGACCGCATTAACATGGCCCTGATATCTTTCTGACTCATCGTCTTCTTTTTGACATAAACCGTATCTCTTCTGCGCTGCTCCTGATTAATCTTTGCCGTGTGGTCACTCAAGTAGAAGCCAGCCCATTTTTTCATCCCTCGATCCTGATAGGTCCTAAAGAATTCCTCAACTCTTTTATCAAACTCGCTACTCATAAGCGTTACCTCCATTGTGGCCGCCCACGAGTTTGCTACGTCTGATCGCTGTCGCTCCTGGCAGCAGGCTAGAGGCCTTCACCACACTAGAGAAGCCGTATTTTTTCCGCAGACTATCAACCGTTTTATCCAAAGTCTTCCGCTTCACCTGCAAATCCGGCTTAACAAACAAGTTGAATTGCTGACTAGTGTCCAGCGACAGATCACCATAATCAACGCCAATATTCCTGACGCCTTCGCCTTGCCATTTGCTTCTAAACAGAGCAATCAGCTGCGTAGTTAAATCATGATTATCGTTAGTCGGAGTAATTTTCTTTTGCACGTTAAAGCCGCCACGCGGATGGTCCGGATCGATCGAATCAAAAGAATAACCAATGAATAAGCCGATTTTACCAGTTCGCAGATCATGCGCCCTGATTCTCGCTGCTACTTGTTCACCAATCTCACGAATGACGATTTCAATCTGTCTTTGATCATAGTAGTCGCGATTCAAGACCTGGGAATTGCTGTAGCTTTTAGCTTTCGGAATGTATTTATTCCTGATGATGCTGCGATCGACGCCCCAACTCATGGCATAGAGCTGCTCGCCAATCACGCCGAATTCTCTTTTCATAATTTCCGGATTAGAGTGGGCGAGGTCGTACATGTTGTTGATGCCAAGTCGTCTCAAGTGGTCGGCCGTTTTAGTGTTGATGCCCCAGACGTCTTCGAGCTTAGGGATGCGCCAGATCGTATCAGGGACATCGATATAATGCCAGAAGTCGATCATCGACTCGCGATGTTTAGCCGAAATATCCATAGCAAGTTTGGCTAGCAAGGGATTTTCACCAATGCCGCAGGTCGTGTACAGCCCCAGCGTATCGTGGATATCTTTTTGAATTTTTCTTGCGACATAATACGGATCATCGCCGAAAAGCTTCCACGAATTAGTCATATCGATCATGCCTTCATCGATAGAGTACATGTGAATGTCCTCGTCCGCCGCATATTTATGGAAAATATCCAGCACCTGCATGCTACGCTTGATGTAAAGATTCATATGTGGGTCCACCAGCATCAAGTCAGGTGCTTCTTTTTTAGACGGTAAATTCCTTGCCCGCATTACATTGTGCAAGCCGTATTTTCTCTTAGTCAAAGGGGATGCGGCCATGATTAACCCAGAACCCCAGCTGGAATCTGGCTGACGAGAGATTACGGCTAACACCGACTTCATGGGATTCAAACCCAATCTGATTGATTCGCAACTTGCAAAGAAGCTCTTATTATCGATCATGAAGACTAGCCTGTGTGGTTCATATCTATAGTCATACATGTGCATCCCCACCTTACTATGCTAAGCGAATATACGTTCACTTGCTTGATAATGCTATTATACGAAAATACGTTTGCGTTATCAATGCTAGTCTGATATTTTTAGCTAAAAAATAAGTCTTCTTTTAAGCCAATCTTTAGAAAAGGTGTTATATTACGGTGTATTGTAATTCATGATGCAATACACTTTTAAATATTCAGTATGATCTATATGTGTAAAAAAGTCGTTACCATGGTCTCCTTAAGGTAATGACTTTTTTGTGCCTAAATTAATATTTCTTGATTTAGATCAATTTATTTACTAGCTTTTTTCGCTATAATTTAATTAACAAAGCGAAAAGGAGAGTGGACTTATGTTGAAAATTACATTTACTGATAACGCACTTGATTACTTAAAGAGAAGAGAAATCGCAGACAAGACTTTGATCTTAATCACCGATGATGGTGGTGGCAAGTATTCTATCAAGGGTGGCGGCTGCAGCATTGGTTCCCACTTTTCAATCATCTGGGTTGATCAAGTTGATCCTGATTATCCTGTAGAGCTTGAAAACGATCAGGGCTTGAAGATCTATACTTCAAAGTATGATATGACGATGATGGGACCAAACATGGTGATGGATTATGATGCCGGTAGCTTGAATCTTCGTTCTGACGAAGGAATTCTTGACGGTGGTGTAGAAATTGGCAATGGTGCCGCATTAATCAAGGCTAATAAAAACGTTAAGATGGGCGCTGTTGAGTGGCGTTGTTAATGAGCGTAAATTTTGATATATTAAAGACGAAGAGTTTGCCTTAATTGCATTTTGATTCAATGCAAAGGCACAGAAGTCATTACTCTAAAAACCACAATAAAAGTAATGGCTTTTGTTTTTACCCATTTTTTAGCCAAATGCAAAAAATGAAAACTTTTTTCAATTTTCTCTTGCATTTATCTTAGATATTCGTTATTATAATTAAGTCAGCTAACGGAGGAGTAGCGAAGTGGCTAAACGCGGCGGTCTGTAAAACCGCTCTCTCTGAGTTCGGCGGTTCGAATCCACCCTCCTCCATTGTTGAGCAACAAGTAAAAAGCTCAGCTGGTATTGGGTTATAGCCAAGTGGTAAGGCAATGGTTTTTGGTACCATCATGCGCTGGTTCGAATCCAGCTAACCCAATAGTTCTAAAAGAACACCCAACCCTAATCAAAGAAACGTCTTATGACGTTTCTTTTTTTTACCTAAAATTAAATATCATCAATATTTGCGTAGATAGAACTTGATCATTTCGATCAGGTTCTATTTTTAATAGGCAAAAATTAACCATTATTAGTGGAAAACAAGTACAATATAAGAGCTGTCTTTTTAAGTAAGGGGAAATTTGAATGGCTAGAATAATCAGAGTTGGAGGTTCAAGCAGCGAAACAAGTTGGCACGAAGCGTTAAAAGATTTGCGTGCTGATGACGTTTTAATGCTGGGGCCTGGCTTTTACTATTTGCCACAAGGCTTAACACTAACAGATATTATGATTAAAGGGACAGGATCCGTCCCAGAAGATACGACAATTGAAGGCTACATCAGCGTTTCAGATGATAGCCGCTATGTCACTTTAGAAAATTTATGCATTAATACCAGCACTGACAACAACAGTCTTTTCGTCCCAGTTGAAAGTGATGGTTATTTGACGCTACGTAATTGCTTTATCAAGGGTAACGGTACCGACACTGCTGCGATCGCTGTGAACGGGAAGGTAACCGTTGAACTTTATTCAACTAAGGTGATTAACGGCTCTGTTTCCATGTACGAAAATGCTAATTTCCGTTTGGAAATGAATGATTCCGAAATCGACTACAAGTCTGATAAATACTGTGCTTTGGCCTTAGAGGGGCAAGGTACCGCGATTATCAATAATTCCAACATTCACGGTAGCATCAACACTTTTGCCAAAACCAACGCAGAACTTGATATTAATAATTCCGAAGCCGATTATATTTTATTGCACGGACAAACCTGGATGAACATGCTTAACAGTACGGTGCGTGCTAAGGATGATTCATGTCTTTACCTCAGCGACGACTGCTGGAGCAACATCATGAACAGCAAGTTCAACGGCGGCGTTTATATCGATAAAAAGACGCGGACGATTATCCAAAACTGCACCATCAACCGCATGGTGGTTATTAATGAGGCAAAAGTCACAATGAGCAATTCAACTGTGACCGCCCACAGTGATTTTCAAGATCAATCCAGCTGTGAAGCAACACGTGTCAGCTTTATGGGCAACATGGATTATGAATACTTCTTGGCATTGAGCGGCAACGCTCACTTGCGCGGTCATGATTTACTGCTTCATCCCAACGGCGCCGATTTGGCTATTCAAGACGAAGCCAAGTTGCACACCAACGTCATTGCCGACAAAGGTGAGAAGCTCAGCGTGGAATGTGATAAGCGTCCGAATGTGTACATTTTAGGTGTTCAATGGACCGCTAAAAGAAAATAGCATGGTAAAATTATTCTACCGTATTAAATGCAATCTAGACCAATTTGCTTTATAATAACAGGTAGTATTAGAGGACTTTGGAGGGCGACATATTATGGAAGAACCTATGTATATCAAGATCCATAATCAGATCAAGCGCGATATTGAAAATCGTGTGTACAAAGTGGGAGACAGAATTCCAGCTGAACGTCAATTATCAGTGAAGTTTGGCGTTTCAAGAATGACTTTGCGTCAAGCAATCAAGACACTGGAAGAAGAAGGGATTCTTGAACGGCGCCTGGGCAGCGGTACTTATGTAGCCAGCCAAAAGGTGCAGGAAAGAATGTCAGGGATCATGTCATTTACCGATATTACTAAGGCAAATGGTCAAGTTCCTTCCAGCAAGTTGACATCTTACCAAATTGGCAACCCATCATTGTCAGAAAAGGAACGTCTGATGCTTAAGAAGGACGAAAAGGTTCTACGCATGGAGAGAATTCGTTACGCTGACGATGTGCCAATTTGTTATGAAGTAGTTACTGTGCCTTACTACTTGGTTAAGGACTTCTCAAAAGAAGAAGTTTCCAGCCACCTTTATGAAACGCTTGAAAAGCGTGGCGGTTTTGAAATAGGCCGAGTAACTGAACATATTTCTGCCTCAATTGCTAATGAACAAGATGCGCGCTTGTTAAAAGCTAAGAAGGGCGAAGCTTTAATTACTAGACGTCAGGTTACTGAACTGGCATCAGGTCAACCATTTGAATATACGCGTGCTCGCTATGTCGCCGAAAGATTTGAATTCACTTTCTCTAAGTAATAGATAGGACAAAATAAAACTCCAACCTCATTCACAATTTGAATGGGATTGGAGTTTTTTGTTTTACTTCAAATCTTCTTTAATTTTGGTAGTTGAAATACCTGGCGTTCTTGGCAAGTAAACGACGTCACAGTAAGGTTTCAAAAAGTCAAATTTACCTTTCCAGTCGTCACCCATCACGAAGGTGTCGATGTTGTATTTCTTCACGTCGTCAATCTTCTGATCCCAGTCTTTTTCAGGGATGACCTTATCAACGTAGCGGATAGCTTCCAAGATGTATTTTCTTTCTGGGTAAGTGTTGTAGGCTTCCTTGTGCTTCTTGAATTCGTTGAATTCATCAGTTGAAAGCCCCACGATTAGATAATCGCCTAATTCTTTTGCACGTTTAAGCAGGCGCACATGACCATAATGAAGCAGGTCGAATGTGCCATAAGTAATTACTCTCTTCATGTTGTCTCCTTTGATTAAAACAATCTTATCATGTTTAAAGAAAATATGAAACTTGGACTTCATTCACTTACTTGTCTGATCAAATGGTAAAATAGAAAATAGATGAGAATACGCGCGAGGTGTACAAAAATGGACAAAGTTAATGTTTTAGGCGTTGATTTTGATAATAAGACTTTTAATCAATTTCAAAATGAATTTATTGAGCGATTGAATAATCATTTATCTACTTTTGTAGTAACGGCCAATCCCGAAATCGTGATGGCAGCTAATGAAAATCCCGAGTTTATGAAAATCTTAAAAAACGACACGGATTACATTACCGCTGATGGGATCGGCATTGTTAAAGCAGCTAAGATGCTTAAGCAGCCTTTGCCTGAGCGAGTAACTGGCTATGATCTTTTTACTTGGTTAATGAGCGTGGCTAACGACCGCGGCAGTCGAGTTTACCTAATCGGTGCTAAGCCACAAGTAATTCACGCAGTCCAAGCAAAAGTGGCTAAGGAATATCCTAATATCAACTTGGTTGGTGCCGAAGACGGCTACTTTACCGACGATTTAGAGCTGGTAGCTCGCAGAATCGCCAAGACCCAACCAGACATGGTTTTTGCGGCCTTAGGTTTTCCTAAGCAAGAGCAACTACTCGCAATTTTGCGCAGAAATGAACTTCCTGCTCTAATGATGGGAGTTGGTGGAAGTTTTGACGTCTTTTCCGGTATGGTTAAAAGAGCGCCGGAAGCGTTCCAAAAGACGCACTTAGAATGGTTTTATCGTTTAATTACTAATCCAACTCGTTTCAAGCGAATGCTGGTTTTGCCGCAGTTCGTAGCACGAGTTCAACAATCGAAGAGAGGAAAATAATCACAGAATGAAGGTTTTGCATGTAAATGCTGGTCTTGAAAATGGCGGCGGCCTATCGCATATTGTAAATTTATTAACCGAGGCCAAACAGGAAGGCAAGGACTTCGAACTATTAACTTTAGCAGAAGGTCCTGTTGCGCAGGCAGCACGTGAACACGGGATTGAGACTCATGTTTTGGGCGCAAATAGCCGTTATGATTTAGCCGGTTTGAAGAAATTAACCCGCTTTATCAATGATGGTGACTACGACATCGTGCATACTCACGGAGCCAGGGCCAACTTATTTCTCTCACTGATTCATAAGAAGATTAGGGCAACTTGGTGCATTACGGTGCACTCTGATCCTTATTTGGACTTTGCTGGTCGCGGCCTTTTAGGCAAGATTTTCACCAGTTTGAATATCCGTGCCTTAAGAAAGGCTGACTGCGTTTTGGCGGTGACTGAGCGTTTTGCCAGATTGCTCATTAATAAAGCACAGGTGGATAAAAATAAGGTGCACGTCATCTATAACGGCATTGTTTTCCACAACGACAGCGAAATCCCTGCTAAATATGAACACACATACTTCAATATTATCAACGTTGCTCGTACCGAAAAGGTAAAGGGCCAAGAATTGCTGCTTAAGGCGGTTAAACAGCTCAACGACCAGCATATTCGTTTGCACATCGCAGGCGACGGCAGTCAGCTTGAGCCGCTTAAGGCTTTGACGAGACAATTAAACATGGCTCCACAAGTAACTTTCCACGGCTTTATGACGCATCATCAATTGAGCGGCTTGTATAAACGCATCGACCTTGCCGTTTTGACCTCATATTCCGAAAGTTTTCCACTTGTGCTTTTAGAGGCAACCGATAATTTAATTCCTATTTTATCCACAGACGTAGGCGACATTCATAAGATGATCCCTGGGCCAGAATATGGTTTTATCGCTAAAGTGGGCGACATTGATTCCATTGCCAAGCAGATCAATTTGGCCGTGAACAAGTCCAACCAGGAATTGCGTCAAATGGCTAATGCCGAAAAGCGTTATGCGGAAGAGCATTTTTCAATTAAAAATCAATTAGATGCAATTGAAGCAGTATATCAGACGCTGTAATGCAAGTCCGAGAATAGTCATACGATCTCAATGGTTGTATAATAAAAACCAAAATTATCAATTTTTAATTAACAGAAAGGGAAGCAATGTTTTACCCAGAATTAGACAAAGACGATTCTTTGGCTTTACACACTGATTTATACGAAATTAACATGATGTACACCTACTTCAAGAAAGGCATCGCAGATCGCAACGCCGTTTTTGAAGCTTTCTATCGTAAAGAGCCATTCGGCAATGGCTACGCTGTTTACGCAGGTCTTGAACACATCATCGATTACTTGAAGAATTTGAAATTCAAAGAAAGCGACCTTCAATATTTGAAAGAACAAGAAGGCTACGATGATGACTTTATTGACTACTTGCGCAACTTGGACTTAAAACTCAGCATCCGTTCAATGAAGGAAGGGGAATTGATCTTTGCCAACGAACCAATCTTGCAAGTTGAAGGTCCTCTTGCTCAATGTCAATTAGTTGAAACTGCTATTTTGAACATCATCAACTTCCAGACTTTACTTGCTACTAAAGCAGCACGTATTAAGTTGGCTGTTAAAGATGACGGCTTGATGGAATTTGGTTCACGTCGTGCCCAAGAAACCGATGCGGCTATCTGGGGTGCACGTGCCGCTTACATCGGTGGTTTTGACTCAACCAGTAACGTTCGTGCCGGTAAATTATTTGGTATTCCAATTTCAGGTACTCATGCTCACTCTTTAGTTGAAGCATTCGGCAGCGAATACGAAGCCTTCAAGGCATACGCTGAAACCCACAAGGATTGTGTCTTCTTGGTTGATACTTACGACACTGTTAGAAGTGGTGTGCCTAACGCAATCAAGGTTGCCAACGAAATGGGCGACAAGATCAACTTCTTGGGTGTTCGTATCGACTCCGGCGACATGGCTTACATTTCTAAGCAAGTTCGTAAGGAATTGGACGATGCCGGCTATCCTAACGCTAAGATTTTTGCTTCAAATGATTTAGACGAAAACACCATCACTAACTTGAAGATGCAAGGTGCCAAGATCGATGTTTGGGGTATCGGTACTAAGTTTATTACCGCTTATGACCAACCAGCCCTTGGCGCAGTTTACAAGTTAGTTGCCATGGAAGACTCAATGCACGCTATGTGCGACACCTTGAAGATTTCTTCAAACGCAATCAAGGTTTCTACACCAGGTAAGAAGCAAGTATGGCGCATCAGCGCAAACACTGCTAAGAAAAATGAAGGTGACTGGGTATCTCGCTACAACGAAGACCCACGTAAATTCGATGCACTGTTTATGTTCCACCCTCAATACACTTACATCAACAAGGTGGTTACTGATTACACTGCTATTCCACTTTTGCACGATATTTTTAAAAATGGTAAGCTCGTTTACAAGCAACCTAGCCTTGATGAAATCAAGAAGTTCTGTGCTGACAACCTTGACGGCTTGTGGGATGAATACAAGCGTAGCTTGAACCCACAAGAATACCCAGTAGACTTGTCACAAAACTTGTACGAAAGTAAAATGGACCTTATCCAAGACATTCGTCGTAAGATTAGAGAAAGAAGTATTGGTCGATGAGAGAATTACAAAAAGAAATTATTGCTTATGAACATGTTCAACCTGAAATTGATCCTAAGAAGGAAATCAGACGTTCAATCGATTTCTTAAAGGATTACTTGAAGGCTAACCCATTTCTTAAGTCATACATTTTAGGTATTTCTGGTGGTCAAGATTCAACTTTGACTGGTAAGTTATGCCAAATGGCAATTGAAGAAATGCGTAATGAAACTGGCGATGATTCTTACCAATTTATCGCTGTTCGTTTGCCATATGGTGTTCAAGCTGACGCTGATGATGCGGCTGATGCGGTTAAATTCCAACACCCAGATCAAGATTTGATCGTTAACATTAAGGAACCAGTTGACGCAATGGTTAAGGTTGTTGAAGCAACTGGCCAAAAGATTACCGACTTTAACAAGGGTAATATCAAGGCTCGTGAAAGAATGGTAGTTCAATACGCTATTGCCGGTGCTAACAGAGGTGCCGTTGTAGGTACTGACCACGCTGCCGAAAACTTCAGTGGTTTCTACACTAAGTATGGTGATGGTGCTGCTGACCTTACTCCATTGTTCCGTTTGGACAAGCGTCAAGGTAAGATGCTTTTGAAAGAATTAGGTTGTCCTGAACACCTTTACGAAAAGGCACCTACTGCTGACCTTGAAGAAGAAAAGCCAGACTTGCCAGATGAAGTTGCACTTGGTGTAACTTACAAGGAAATTGACGATTACCTTGAAGGAAAAGAAGTTTCTGACAAGGCTGCTAACCAAATTGAAAAATTATGGAACAAGAGTAAACACAAGCGTCATTTGCCAGTTACTGTTTTCGATGATTTCTACAAAAAGTAAAATTATTCGCTAAAACTTGTGAAAGTTTAAAAATTTTCTTATAATAAACTTGTCATAAGGGAGTAACGGCATTTTGCTTGCGATAAACCCAACAGCCGAAGCGATTATACTTCTGGGTTTATCTTAATTTGTGAGACTTATGTGCTACAAGCATGTAAGTCTCTTTTTGTTTATATTAAGGAGGAAACTAAATTGGCTAAGAAATATTACACCGAATCAGTACCCGATGTGGAAAAAGAGCTAAAAACATCCCTCGATGCCGGACTAAGCGATAGCGAAGCCAAAGCCAGACTTGAAAAGTATGGCCCCAATGCTTTAGCTGCTAAAAAGAAGGAGAGCATGTTTATGCGCTTCATCGATCAATTCAAGGATTTCATGATCATTGTTTTGATCATCGCCGCCATTTTATCCGGTGTAGTTGCTAAAGAATGGACCGATGCAGCAATCATCATGATCGTTGTTATCTTGAACTCCATTTTAGGTGTCTTTCAAGAGGCAAGAAGTGAAGCTGCGATTGAAGCCCTAAAGGATATGGCCACGCCGGAAGCGCATGTCCGGCGTAACGACGCAATCATTACGATTCCAAGTACCGAATTGGTACCAGGCGACATCGTTTTGCTTGAAGCCGGTGACGTTGTTCCAGCTGACTTGCGTTTGAATTTGGCAAGTAGTTTGAAGATTGAAGAATCTGCCTTGACTGGTGAATCTGTCCCAGTTGAAAAGAAGATTGAGACTTTATCTGGCGATGATATTGCTTTGGGTGACCGTGTGAACATGGCATATTCCAACACTAACGTTACTTACGGACGTGGTGAAGGTATTGTAGTTAGCACGGGGATGCACACCGAAGTTGGTAAGATTGCTACAATGCTTAACAATGCCGATGAAACTGACACTCCTTTGAAGCAGAACTTAACCCAGTTGGGTAAGACTTTAACCATCATGATTTTGGCAATCTGTGTGATTGTCTTTGCCGTTGGTATGTTAAAAGCAAATCCAGCCGACCGTAATTCTACTTTGATGATTAACATGTTCTTAGTTGCCGTATCACTTGCCGTAGCTGCAATTCCAGAAGGACTTCCAGCTATTGTTACGATTATTTTGGCATTAGGAACCCAAACGATGGCTAAACATAAGGCAATCGTTAGAAAATTGCCTGCCGTTGAAACTTTGGGTGCTACCGACATTATTTGTTCAGATAAGACTGGTACTTTGACTCAAAACAGAATGACCGTTGAAAAGGTCTTCCATGACGGCGCAGTTCACGACGACAGCGACGAGATTAGCGAAACTAATCCTGCACTTTTGTCCATGGTTTTGGCCAACGATACTCAAATTGAAAACGGTGGTAACCTTTTAGGTGACCCAACCGAAACTGCTTTGATTCAATTTGCCTTCGATCAAAGTATTGACGTAGAAACTTTGCTTAAAAAGTACAAGCGTGTCCAAGAAGTACCATTTGATTCAGAACGTAAATTGATGAGTACTGTTAACGTAGATGGTGATAAATACTATGTTGCCGTTAAGGGTGCTCCTGATATGCTTTTGAAGCGTATTACTAAGATTGATATTAACGGTAAGATTGAACCAATCACCGATGAAGACAAGAAAAATATTCTTGAAACTAACAAGAATATGGCCAAGAAAGCTTTGCGTGTGCTGGGTTTGGCTTACAAGACCGTTGATGAACTTTATGATGATCCATCTACTGACAACGTTGAACAAGATTTGATCTTCGCTGGACTTGTCGGCATGATCGACCCAGAACGTGGCGAAGCTAAGGACGCTGTTGCCGAAGCTAAGAGCGCTGGTATTAGAACCGTGATGATTACTGGTGACCACCAAACTACCGCTCAAGCCATCGCAGAACGTTTGGGGATTATTGAAAAAGGTCAAGACAAGCGCGTTTTAACCGGTGCTGAACTTGATAAATTAAGCGATGACTACTTCACTAAGCACGTTGGCGACTACAGCGTTTATGCCCGTGTTTCTCCAGAACACAAGGTAAGAATCGTTAAGGCATGGCAAGCAAACAACAAGATCGTTGCCATGACCGGTGACGGTGTTAATGATGCCCCAAGTTTGAAGCAAGCCGACATTGGTATCGGTATGGGGATCACTGGTACTGAAGTATCAAAGGGTGCCAGTGATATGGTCTTAGCCGATGATAACTTCGCTACGATTGTTGAAGCTGTTAAGCAAGGCCGTAAAGTCTTTAGTAACATTCAAAAAGCTATTTTGTACTTGATGAGTTGTAACGTTGGTGAAGTTTTGACAGTCTTCATGATGACCATGCTTGGCTGGGACATTTTGGCTCCAGTGCAACTGCTTTGGATCAACTTGGTAACTGATACTTTGCCAGCTATTGCCTTAGGTGTTGAACCAGTTGAAGACGGGATTATGAAACGTAAGCCTCGTGGTAAGAATTCTAACTTCTTCAGCGGCGGTGTCGCTAGCTCCATTATTTACCAAGGTGTTTTGGAAGGTATCTTAGTTTTAGGTGCTTACCAAATTGGCCTTCATGTTGGTCCGCACGTAGGTAATGTTGCTATGCAACATGGGGATGCCTTGACCATGGCCTTCCTTACTTTGGGACTGATTCAGTTATTCCACGCAATTAACTCTAAGTTCATTCACCAATCAATTTTCAGAAAGCACACATTTGCCAACAAGTGGTTCAACGGTGCGATTATTATCTCAGCCTTGATTATGGCTGCTGTTGAATTGCCATTCATGACTAAGTTCTTCGACGTAACTGAACTTGACGGTGATCAATGGCTAGTAATTCTAGTTGCTGGTATCTGCATGATCTTAATTGTCGAAATCGTCAAATTTGTTCAAAGAAGAATGGGAAAAGAATAAAGTTTGGCAAAAATAGAGAAAAAAGCTTGAGTTTGCTCAAGCTTTTTTATTATGCTTAAAAGTAAGATTATTTTAAGGAAGTTTATGTTAATGAAAAGTTTTTTATTTCGTCTTTATTTAGCGTGGATGAAGTTTCTAAGCAGATTTACTACGATGGAAGACAATACGGTTGTGGTTTTAAACGGTTCGGGTCGTTCTGGCTCAAACGGTTATGCTTTTTACAAATGGCTCTTAGTTAACCACCCAGAATTCAACACTACGTTGGTAGAGCCATGGCCATCATCACACCTTAAGTGGGAGACCTGGCAAAAGATTGGGGCAGCGCGTTACGTAATCACCACGCACCAGCCTTTTAAGGTGCGCAAACACCAGATTAATGTGCAATTGTGGCACGGTGTTCCACTGAAGCGAATGGGCATCATGGCCAACAATACTAAGTACCGTGACAACAAGCGTAATGAAAAGTTGTGGCATAAGAATGCGGATATCGTTGCTTCAAGTTCTGATTTATACGAGACCTTGATGAGTGCCTGCATGGCAATTGAAACTAAGAAGTACCAAAAAATTGGTTTTCCTAGATTGGACTTGTTAGATTCGCCAGTAATTTCTAAAAAGCAACTCTTGCAAGACTTGTTTGATACTGAAGATGAGCAAGCACAAATCGGCATCTACATGCCAACCTTTAGATACGAGCTTGAAGATAAAACCATCATGGACAAGATCAAGGAAGGCAACTTCTTTGCCTTTGAAGATTTTGATGGTGAAAAGTTAAATGAAGAGCTCAAGAAGCGTCATCAATATTTGATTGTAAAATTGCATCCCTACGAAATGCGCCTATTTAGTGCATTCAAAAGTAGCTATTCCAACATTGCCTTTTTAAACAACGATTACTTGTTTGAACATGACTACGACTTGTACGAACTGCTCGGTGACACCGACTTTTTGATGACTGACTTCTCATCAATTTACTTCGACTACTTGCACTTGAACAAGCCAATCGTGTTCGTTACCAACTTCCTTAAGCAATATGAAAAAACACGTGGCCTATTGATGGGACCATACAGTGAAATTACGCCAGGAATTAGCGTAAATTCAGAACAAGAATTGATTGATAATCTTGATCATTTGGATAACCAGCAAATTGCTAACCGTAGGCTTTACTGGCTGCATTTGACCAGCCAAGTGAAGGGCCCATATTGCGAAAAAGTCTTTAAATATATGACGCAGGAATATAGAGGGTAGAATATGCGCAAAACGTTTTTAAATATTCTTTATAACGCGATCTATCAGATTTTCATTGTTTTGGTGCCGTTGATTACGGTGCCATATTTGTCTAGAGTCTTAGGTCCAAAAACTTATGGGATCTACAGCAGTGTTAACAACACTGTGCAGTTTTTGATGATTTTTTGTATCCTGTCAGTTTCTTATGTAGGGATGCGAACGATTTCGCGTACGCGGACTTATGGTACGCCGGAAGAATTGACTAGAGCCTTTTGGGGCTTGTGGTACTTTCAAGGTATTGCCGGTTTAATTACGATTTCCATTACCGTTTTTGTAACGACCGTTTTTCATGTACAATACTGGTTCTACATTTTACTCATGGTGCCATATTTGATCTCAGCGCAAGTCGATATCTCTTGGTTCTTCCAAGGGCTAGCCGACTTCGGCCGCGTTGTTTTGAAAAATACAGCAGTAAAGCTGGTCAGTGTAGTTTTGATTTTGCTTTGGGTAAAGTCACCAGCTGACTTGTGGAAGTATTTACTGATCATGTCAGTGTCAACGATGCTGGGGTCATTTGTCTTTTGGCTTGACATTTACCGTTACGTGGGTAAACCTGTGACTCATTTTTACAAATTCAAGAAAACCGCAATCGCAATCGGTACGTTGATGATCCCGCAAATTGCGACGCAGATTTATACGTCGCTGGATAAGCCAATCTTGGGCCTTTTTTCTAGTTCAACGCAAGTATCTTTCTATGACAACTCGCAGCGCATCTCAAACATGATCTTGGGCGTGATCACCAGTATTTCCTTGGTTATCATGCCTAAGATGGCTAGTGAAGGTAAAGAAGCCCAAAAGGTCGTCATGAAAAAGTCGCTTGAAGCAACCGTCATGCTCGGTACTTTGTTTGCCGTGATCATTATGGCTAATACCAAGCAATTCGTACCGTTCTTCTTTGGCAATAAGTATATTCCGATGACACCGCTGATGTTTTGGTTTACTTTAACCATCATCATGATTCCAACCGGTGGTGTCTTTGCTAACCAATTTGCCTTGGCCAATCGCCGCGATAAGGACTATGCTTTTCCTGTAGTCATTGGGGCTATTTTAGAAATTATCTTAAGTTATCTGCTTGATCGTCATTACGGCGCTATGGGTGCCATGATCGCTATCTTAATTACGGAAGCCGTAGTTTTGGTCTTGCGTTTGTGGGTAGTACGCGATGGTTACAAATTTACTTACGTCTTTCACGATGTACCCAAGTATATATTGATTGCTATTATTACCTTAGCTGTTGGGATGTTCATGCCTAACTTTATTTCGTCAGCCTTTTTCAACATGGCAGTTAAATCAATCATCATGTTTGTCATTTACGTGGCCTTGATGTTCTTATTAAAGCTGGACTTCAACGAAGATATTATTAAGCTAGTCAAAAATTTCTTTAAACGAGGTTAAAAATGATTCCAAAAACGATTCATTATGTTTGGGTCGGGCATAATCCGAAGAGCAAGATCATCCAAGAATGTATTGCGACTTGGAAAAAGAATTTGCCTGATTTTAAATTTGTGGAATGGAACGAAGACAACTTTGATATGCACAAAAATAAATATATTGAACAGGCATATCAAGCTAAAAAATGGGCCTTTGTGTCCGACTATATTCGTGCCAAAGCTATTTATGAACAGGGCGGCATTTATTTGGATACTGATGTGCGTGTAGTGAGCGACTTAACGCCGCTGTTAAATGATCGTGCGTTTATCGGCTTTGAAAATAATAACTACTTGTCTGCCGCAATTTTTGGCGCAGAAAAGGGCCATCCTTTCATGCAGGACATTTTGGACTACTATAAGGACCGCAACTTTGAATACGACGTCAACAATCAAATGGCTGGGGTCAACAGTGTTTCTGTGACCGACATGTTGATTGATAAATATGGTTTAAAGATTGGTAATAAGGAGCAAATGTTAAAAGAAGGCATCCACGTTTATCCTGATGGCGTTTTGTGCAATCCATCGGCGGATTCTAAGAGCATTCACTTGTTTACAGGAACTTGGATGAACGGCAAGCACTCTTTTAAGCATAAGATCGTGACGGATTTGAAGCGCCACATTAATACGCCAAAAGGTGCCGGTTTATATGCGAAGTGGATTCGATGAGACAAGAAGAATTACAAAAATTAACAGAACAAATTTCAAGGGACTATTTTCATCGTCCCTTTTTGCATATGGTGAAAATTAATCACCGGATGAGAACAACGGGTGGCCGCTATCATTTAGATGACCATCATATTGAAATTAATGCGCATTTTTTAGAAGCAAAAAATCAAAAATATTTGGTGGGCATTATTAAACATGAACTGTGTCACTACCATCTGCATTTAATGGGGCTAGGCTACCAGCATAAAGATCGCGATTTTAAAATTCTGCTTAATAGGGTAGGTGGCAGTCGCTACGCACCTGATATTGGTTTAAGACGCCGGAAAAAATATAAATATCTTTATGTCTGTGAAAACTGCGGGCTAAAATATCCACGCATGCGCAGAATAAATACGATCCGCTATAGGTGTGGCAAATGCAAGGGGCGCTTGCATTTAGCGCGTACTTTTTAAAGAAAATAATAAATAAAATTAAATTATTTTCGAAATTTACTTGCACATCACTCGAATTTAGTCTATTATAGTTACTGTTCCGCGGGCGTGGCGGAATGGCAGACGCGCAAGACTAAGGATCTTGTGATCGCTTTAGATCGTGGAAGTTCGAGTCTTCTCGCCCGCACAAATTAAGAAGTCGCAGTGAGCGACTTCTTTTTTTTATATATTTTTCGGGTATACTTTAATTAATGGATTAAAGGAATTGGAATTATGGCAAAAAAGCGTAAATCAAGAATACCAAAAAGTGTAAAGTTAGTTGTTCGCGTATTTATTATTTTGTTTGTGTTGATGATTGCCTTCGTGGGCTTTCGTTACTACAGACGCTATGCAATTCAATCTGAGCAGATCAGACAAGCGCAGTTGCAGCGCCAGCAAGAACAGGCAAAATTACTTAAACAAAGAAAAGCTTTTATTAAAAAGATCGGGCCAATTGCGCGTGAGGTCGACAAGTCTTATGATCTTTTGCCAAGTATCACGATTGCTCAGGCCTGCCTTGAAAGTAATTATGGCCAAAGCGATTTATCGCAAAAGTACAACAACTTATTCGGCGTTAAGGGGACTAACCCGAATACTTCGGCCGTGATGACGACAAAAGAATACGTTAAGGACAAGTGGGTAACTGTGAAGGCGCGTTTCCAAATATACGACTCATACGAGGCTTCTATTCGTGCCCATGCTAGATTATTCCAAAACGGGACAACGTGGAACCACGACCAATATAAGCACGTTTTAGCGTCAAAGGATTATAAGACGCAGGCCAAGGCTTTGGTTACCGATGGCTACGCGACCGATCCGGATTACGCTGACAAATTGATTAATTTAATTGAACAATTTGACCTCGAAAAATATGATAAGTAAATCTTTAAAGCAACGAATGTTCGTTGCTTTTTTGGTATAATGTTTAAGTTGCATTAATGAATTATTTTTTGTGAAGGGGACAATAATGAGCGAAAAATCTATCTTAGCTGGTTTGAATCCGCAACAAAAGAAAGCTGTCGAGACGACCGAAGGCCCGCTTTTGGTTGTTGCTGGCGCGGGTTCAGGCAAAACTTCTGTGTTGACAAGGCGTATTGCTTACTTAGTTGAAGAAAATCAAGTGGCACCATGGAATATTTTGGCCATTACCTTCACTAACAAAGCTGCAACTGAAATGCGTGAACGTGAACAAAAGTTGCTTGGCCCAGCTGCCGAGAATATTTGGATGTCAACTTTCCATGCCCTCTGCGTCAGAATTTTGCGTAGGGATGCGGAAAAGATTGGCTACAGCCACAACTTTTCAATTGCGGACTCAGCTGAACAATTGACTTTGGTGAAGCACATCGAAAAGGACTTGAACATTAATCCTAAGATGTACGACCCACGTGGCGTTTTAGCTGCAATTTCTAACGGTAAGAACGACTTGCTTGATCCAGAAGCATTTGAAACTACTGCTTCTTCACCTTTTGAAAAGATGGCGGCCAAGATCTACAAGGAATACCAAAGAAGATTGCGCAGAGATCAAATCATGGATTTTGACGATTTGATCATGCAGACCTTGGTTTTGTTTAAAAAAGATCCAGAAACGCTGCATTATTACCAAAACAAGTTCCGCTATATTTTGGTTGACGAATACCAGGATACTAACGAAGCACAATACCAATTGTGTCATGCTTTGGCTGCCCAATATAAGAATATCTGCGTTGTTGGGGATGCTGATCAGTCAATTTACGGCTGGCGTGGCGCTAATATGGAAAACATCATGAACTTTGAGCATGATTACCAAAAAGATGGCGTAAGAACCGTCAAGCTAGAACAAAATTACCGTTCAACTGGCCACATTTTGTCTGCCGCTAACTCAGTGATTAAGAACAACCAAAACCGCAAGGACAAGAACTTGTGGACTGATCAAGGCGAAGGACAAAAGGTTACTTACTACCAAGCTCAAAGCGGCGATGATGAAGCGCACTACATTATTTCCAAGATCCAAGAAGAAGTTAAGGACAAGCACCGTTCTTACAAGGATTTTGCCATTCTTTATCGTACTAACGCCCAATCGCGTACAGTCGAAGAAGCTTTTGTTAAGTCAAACATTCCTTACCAAATTGTTGGTGGTCACAAGTTCTACGACAGAAAAGAAATTAAGGATGTCATGGCTTATTTGAAGTTGGTGACTAACCCTGCCGATACGATGAGCATGAACCGCATCATCAATACGCCTAAGCGTGGAATTGGTGCTGCAACTGTGGATAGGTTGTTAACATTTGCTGATGATAACCACTACACCGTTTTAGATGCGATGGACCATGTGGCAGAAAGTCCAATTAGTACGCGAGCTGCTAAGAAGTTGAGCGACTTTGGCGCAAAGCTGAGGGATGCGATTGCTTATGCGCAAACTAGTAGCGTTACCGGTTTAACCGAAAAAATCTTAGAAGACTTTGATTATACTGATGCTTTAAAGGCTGAAAATACCATTGAATCTGAGACACGTCTTGAGAACTTGGACGAATTCTTATCTGTAACCAAACGTTTTGACGATCATTACGAACCTGAAGAAGACGATTCTAATCCACTAAGCGACTTCTTAGCTGAAGTATCACTTTTAAGCGACCAAGACGATTTAGACGAAGACGATAACCAAGTAGCCTTGATGACTTTGCACGCTGCTAAGGGTCTAGAATTCCCAGTTGTCTTCTTGATCGGCATGGAAGATGGCCTCTTCCCATTGCAAAGATCAATGATGGACGATAATGAATTAGAAGAAGAGCGACGTTTGGCTTATGTTGGTATTACCCGTGCCAAGCAAGAACTGTTCTTAACTAATGCCTACTCACGTATGATGTACGGCAGAATGCAGAACAATCCGCCTTCAAGATTTTTGGATGAAATTGATTCTAAGGACCTTCATAAAGAAGAAAACGAAAAGCTCGAAGGCAGTTTTATCAAGTCCAGCTTTGCGGCTACTTCTGCTCCTTTTGCTAGAAAGGCGGAACGTGCTCGTGCCACAGTTTATACTGCTAAAAAAGCCAGCGGTGCAGTCGGTGCCGAAAAGAAGGGCTGGAGCGTTGGTGATCAAGTAGAACACAAAGCTTGGGGCCGCGGCGTAGTAACCAAGGTCAATGGCACTGGCGAAGACATGGAACTTGATATTGCCTTTCCAGGTAAGGGCATTAAGAGACTTTTGGCTGCGTTTGCGCCAATTAAGAAGGTATAATTGGAATAAATGAGATTTTAATCAGGAGGGCAAAAATGGCAGAAATTACTCTTGATGAAGCCAAAAAAGAGGCTGCTTCACTTAGAACCCAATTGAATGAATGGGCCGATGCATACTACTCAAAAGATGCACCTGAAGTTGAAGATAATGTCTATGATCAAAGCTATAATCGTTTGCTTGAACTCGAAAAAGAGTTCCCAGAGATAGTCACACCCGATTCAATTACGCAAAGAGTTGGTGGACAAATTGACAACGATTTTACTAAAGTTGAGCACCTGATTCCCATGCTTTCAATGGGGGATGTCTTTTCAAAAGAAGAATTGAAAGAATTTGACCAACGGATGCAAAAATTGGTTGGCCACCCCGTTGAATACAACGTCGAATTAAAGATCGATGGTTTGTCATTATCGCTTGAATATGAAAACGGTAAGTTGGTTCGTGCTTCGACTCGTGGTAACGGTTATGTAGGTGAAGATGTAACGGCTAACGCGCATTACATTGCCGACATTCCGCAAACTTTGCCAGAGCCTTTGACTACGGAAGTGCGCGGCGAATGTTACATGGGCAAGGAAGCCTTTGCCAAGCTTAACGAAGAGCGTGAAGAACAAGGTTTGAGCGTTTTTGCCAATCCACGTAACGCCGCAGCCGGTTCGCTTCGTCAGCTTGACCCTAAGGTAACGAAGAAGCGTCAACTGAGCACCTTTATCTATACTTGGGTTAATCCACCAGAAGGTATTACTAGCCAGCACCAAGCCATTGAGCGCATGCACGAATTAGGTTTTCACACTAATGAAACCGGTCGTAAATTAGCTACGCTTGATGAGATCTTTGACTTTATTGATGAATATACGGCTAAGCGTAACAGTTTGACCTATGGCATCGATGGGATCGTATTGAAGATTGATGATTTAAACATTGAACAAGACTTGGGTAATACCGTAAAAGTGCCACGTTGGGAAATTGCTTATAAGTTCCCACCAGAAGAACAAGAGACAATTGTCCGCGACATCGTTTGGACGGTTGGCCGTACCGGTGTCGTAACGCCAACTGCTGTGATGGATCCTGTTCAACTTGCTGGTACAACTGTTGCTAGAGCTTCGCTGCACAACCCTGACTATTTAAATGAAAAGGGCGTTCGCATTGGCGATACGGTTAAATTGCACAAGGCCGGCGACATCATTCCAGAAATCTCTGAAGTTGTTTTAGCAAAGCGTCCAGCAGATTCAGAGCCCTACAAGATTCCTGATACTTGTCCATCATGTGGTCAAAAACTGGTTCACTTAGAAGATGAAGTAGCTCTTCGCTGCATTAACCCATCTTGTCCAGCCCAAGTAGAAGAAGGAATTACCCACTTTGCATCGCGTCCTGCGATGAATATTGCCGGCTTAGGTCCTAAGATCGTTAAGCAGTTAATTGCCAAGGATTTGGTGCACAACGTTGCCGATCTTTACCACTTAACTGCCGATGATTTGGCCGAGCTTGACCACTTTAAGGAAAAATCGATCAATAATTTGCTTACTGCAATTGATAATTCCAAGTCAAATTCAGTAGAATTGTTAATTACAGGCCTTGGAATTGATCACGTTGGAGCAAAAGCAGCCCGTTTAATCGCCCAAAAATTTAAAAATCTGTCAAAGATTATGGCTCAAGGGGTGCAAGATATTGCTTCAATAGATACAATAGGCATGACGATTGCCGAATCGATGACTACGTATTTTGCTCAGCCTGAAGTGCAAAAGCTGATTGAAGAATTGCGCGAAAGTGGTTTGAACATGGATTACCTCGGTGAAGATGAAGAAGCTGCACCTGATAACCCATTCAAAGATAAAACGGTTGTATTAACTGGAAAATTAGAGCATTATACAAGAAGTGAATTTACCAAGAAGTTACAAGCCTTAGGTGCTAAGGTTACCGGCTCAGTTTCTAAGAAGACCAATTATGTAATTTATGGTAAGTATGCCGGATCTAAGTACAATAAGGCCGAGCAACTGGGAATTCCGCTTTTAACCGAAGAAGAAGCAATCGCACAAATTGAATAAAGGGACAATTATTGTGAAAAAATATTTGCAGATTATGGCTTTGGCTGGGGTGATGATTACCCTAAGTGGCTGTGGCAGACTAAAGGACTCAAATTTAGCCAACAATGCGACAACTACTTCTACAACTAAGAGAAAAAGTTATCAAACAACTAATACGGGCAATAGCGGCTACAGCGTTTTGTTAAAGAACGGCCGCTACGTTACTAGTCCTATTTCTGGTTTGACTGCTACTGATAACGACAACTCAGTAGATACGCGTGAACTTGAACGTGGGTTGATTCAAATTTCTAAGAATCAATTTTCAACTAACCAATACGTTTTCCAAGAAGGTCAATATTTGGATTCTTCAACGGTTACCGATTGGCTAACCAGAAAATCAAAATCTAATCCCAAGGGCTTGAACCCCGTTAATAACGGCAAGACCGGTACTGATACCAGAAATCCAATTTATTTGGAAGAAATTATTGAACAAGATTACTTGACCGGTTCCGGTTCTAAGTATTCAATTGGTGGTATGAGTTTGGGTCTGGCCATGAATTCCGTTGACTACTTCCAAAAGAAGCGGAATGGTGCAGAATTCCAAACCGATATTTCAAGAGCTGAACAACGCGCACAAGGCGAGAAGATGGCGAATGAAATCGTCGCTCGTTTGCGTAAAAAGAAGGCTTTGAAGAATATTCCAATTACCGTTGGTTTGTTCTCAAAGACCGGAAAAGACTCATTAGTTGGCGGAACTTACTTCGCTTACGGGACAGCGGCGTCTAATAGTAGTAAAATAACTAAATGGAAATCCGTGTCGGAAAAAATGCAGATTTTACCGACAACTGGTAATGAAAAGGCAATTAGTAGCAACGATGCATCGCACTTTAATGATTTCAAGACGTCTATTCAAAATTATTTCCCTAATATTAGTGGGGTAACGGCAACTTTGCGTTATGATAATGGCAAGCTGGCTCAAGAAAATATTTCAGTAACGACCCAGTTTTATGGCTACGAGCAAATTCAAAGTTTTACTCGTTTAGCTTTGTCAGCAGCAAAGAAGTATTTGCCTAACAATATTCCAATTGAAATTAGGATTGGATCGGTTGACGATGTTCAAGCATTAATTGCCAAGGAAACCGGCGATAGTGATTATCAAGTCCATGTTTATGGCGGCGAATAGGAGGTATTTGCGTGGAAATCACAAAAGATACCATTAAACACGTTGCGACTCTTTCGCGACTTGCGTTTAATGAGGAAGAATTAGATAAATTTACTGATCAAATGGGATCAATCATCAACATGGCTGATCAACTTAGCGAAGTTGATACTGAAGGTGTTGATGAAACTGTCCAAGTTGTTGATCGTGATACTGTCTTCAGAGAAGATAAACCTGAACACTGGCAAGGACAAACTAGAGAAACATTAATGGCAAACGTTCCTGAAAAGGCTAACGGCTACATTAAGGTTCCTGTAATTATTAATAAGGATGAGGACGAGTAATGAATTACTTAAACGAAGATATTGATTCATTAAACAAAAAGCTTGCCAGCGGTGACTTGTCAGCAGATAAGTTAGCTAAAGACACTGTGGCAAACATTAAGGATACAGATAAGAAGTTAAACGCTTGGATCACTGTTTTAGATGATGCAAAGCCTGCAGAAAACCTTGACTACTCAAAGAGCAAGTTGGCAGGTATTCCAATTGCTATCAAGGACAATATTATCACTAACGGTATTAAGACTACCGCTGCTAGTCACATTTTGTACAATTACATGCCAATGTACGACGCAACAGTTATTTCTAAGCTTAAGAAGGCTGGCGTAACCTTTGTAGGTAAGACCAACATGGATGAATTCGCTATGGGTTCATCAACTGAACACTCATACTACGGTGCTACTCACAACCCATGGAACTTAGACAAGGTTCCTGGTGGTTCATCCGGTGGTTCTGCAGCTGCAGTTGCCGGTGGTCAAGTTGTTGCAGCCCTTGGTTCAGATACTGGTGGTTCAATTCGTCAACCAGCTGCATTCAACGGTATTTTTGGTATTAAGCCAACTTACGGCCGTGTATCTCGTTGGGGTCTTATCGCATTTGGTTCTTCACTTGACCAAATCGGTGTAATGACTAAGCGCGTTAAGGACTCAGCAGAAGTATTGAACGTTATTGCTGGTGCAGACGAACACGACTCAACTGTTTCAACTCGTGAAGTTCCTGACTTTACCAAGTTTATTGGTCAAGACGTTAAGGGCCTTCGCGTAGCTGTTCCTAAGGAATACATGGAAGCAGTTAGCGGTGAAATGCGTGAAGTTATCCAAAAGCAAATCGATACTTTAAAGGATGCTGGCGCAATCATCAACGAAGTATCATTGCCACACACTAAGTACGTTGTTCCTGACTACTACATCATCGCTTCAAGTGAAGCTTCATCAAACTTGCAAAGATACGATGGTATTCGTTACGGCTACCGTGCTAAGGATACTAAGAACTTGCTTGACGTTTACGTTAAGTCACGTTCAGAAGGCTTCGGTACAGAAGTTAAGCGTCGTATCATGCTTGGTTCATTTGCACTTTCAGCCGGTTCATACGACAGATTCTTCAGACAAGCTGCTAAGGTTAGAACATTAATTTGCAATGACTTTGACAAGATCTTTGCTGAAAATGACGTAATCGTTGGACCTACTACTACTGAACCTGCATTTGGTATTGGCGAAGAAGTTTCTGACCCAATCAAGATGTACAACAACGATATTTTGACTATTTCTGCCAACTTAGCAGGTATTCCTGCAGCTAGTGTTCCAGCTGGTTTAGTTGATGGTATGCCTGTCGGCTTACAAATTATGGCTAAGCGCTTTGATGAAGGTAACGTCTTCAAGACTGCTGACTTTATTGAACGCAGCAATAAGTTTTACGAAAAAACACCAACTGGAATGGAGGATTAATTGAATGAATTTTAAATCGACTATCGGACTTGAAGTCCACTTCGAATTAAAGACAAAGAGCAAGATTTTCTCTCCTTCACCAGTAACCTACGGTGCTGAACAAAACACGGAGACTAATGTTATTGACTGGGCTATGCCTGGTACCTTGCCAATGGTTAACAAGAACGTTTACCGTTTAGGTATCATGGTTGCCTTGGCAACTCACGCTCACATTTTGCCAACTACTCACTTTGACCGTAAGAACTACTTCTATCCTGATAACCCAAAGGCTTACCAGATTACTCAGTTCTTCCAACCACTTGCTCGTGATGGTTACATTGAAGTTGAAGTTCGTGGTAAGAAGAAGAGAATCGGTATCCACGAAATGCACATCGAAGAAGATGCCGGTAAGAACACTCACGGAACCAACGGTTTCTCATACGTTGACTTGAACCGTCAAGGTGTTCCACTTCTTGAAGTTGTTTCTGAACCTGATATGGAAGACCCAGAAGAAGCTTACGCATACCTTGAAAAGTTACGTAAGATCGTTCAATTTACTGGTGCTTCAGACGTTAAGATGGAAGAAGGTTCAATGCGTGTTGATACCAACATTTCCATCCGTCCTGCAGGTCAAAAGGAACTTGGTACTAAGGTTGAAATGAAGAACTTGAACTCATTTGACCACGTACGTCGTTCACTTGCCTACGAAGAAAAGCGTCAAGAACAAGTTCTTTTAGCTGGTGGTCACATTCAACTTTCAACTCGTCGTTTTGACGAAGCAACTGGTAAGACTGTTTTGGAACGTGTTAAGGAAGGTGCTTCTGACTACCGTTACTTCCCAGAACCAGATATCGCTCCTGACCACATTAGTCAAGAATGGATCGATCAAATCGCTAAGGAACTTCCAAAGAGCCCATTTGATCGTTATGATGACTATGTAAACAAGTACGGTTTGAAGCCATACGACGCAAATGTTTTGCTTCAAACTAAGGAAAGTTCAGACTTCTTTGACGCAGCTGTAGCTGCTGGTGCTGATCCAACTCTTGCTGCTAACTGGATGAACACTCAAGTAAATGGTTACTTGAACGATCACCGTGTAAGTTTGAATGACATCAAGCTTACTCCAGAACACTTAGCAGAAATGATCAAGTTGATCAAGGATGGTACTATTTCATCTAAGATCGCTAAGAAAGTCTTTGCTGAAACTATTGCTAACGGTACTGATCCTAAGAAGTACGTTGAAGACAACGGTATGGTTCAATTGTCAGATACTTCAGTCTTAGCTCCAATGGTTAAGAAGGTTGTTGACGATAACCCACAATCAGTTGAAGACTTTAAGAATGGTAAGGACCGTGCAATCGGCTTCTTAGTTGGTCAAATCATGAAGCAAACTCGTGGTAAGGCTAACCCTAAGATGGTTAACAAGTTGCTTAACCAAGAATTGCAAAGTCGTTAATTTTTAGAACGTTAAGGTAGTAATTATGACTAGTAAAGCAAGATTAATTTATAATCCTGTATCCGGTCACGAGCAGATGCCCAAAAACGTGGCCGATATTTTAGATGTGTTAGAGCAAGCTGGTTATGAAGCTAGTGCTTTTAGAACTACACCTGAACAAAATAGTGCTCGCAATGAAGCTACACGTGCCGCAAAAGAAGGCTTTGACCTGATCGTTGCAGCCGGTGGTGACGGGACAATCAATGAAGTAGTTAATGGGATTGCCTTTTTAGATAAGAGACCTAAGATGGCAATTATTCCAGCAGGTACGACTAACGATTATGCCCGTGCATTAGCTATCCCACGTGACAATATTCCGGATGCCGCAAAGATTATTTTGAAGAATAAGACACGCAAGATGGATATCGGTAAAGCGGTTTTTGGTGATCAAACTCAATATTTTGTAAATATTGCTGCCAGCGGTTCTTTAACAGAATTAACATATGGCGTGCCATCCGAAGTAAAATCAGCTTTAGGTTATGCAGCTTACCTCATTAAGGGTGCAGAAATGTTGCCTCACTTAACTGAGAACGAAATGCGTTTAACTTATGATGATGGCGTTTATGAAGGCAAGCTCTCAATGTTCTTGTTGGGAATGACCAACTCAATTGGTGGTTTTGAACAAGTTATGCCTGATGCGCAACTTAGTGACGGACTTTTCCAATTGATCGTTGTTAAGCCTTCAGATCCTGTCAGCATGATGAAGTTAATGGCTTTGGCTTTGAATGGTAAGCACGTTGATGATCCTAACATCATCTATACCAAAACTAGAAGCTTAAAGGCTGAACTTATTGGTAAGAATGCAGGACGAGATTTGCCAGTTAACCTTGATGGTGAAATTGGTGGATATTGTCCGGTTGAATTCCATAATTTACAACAAAGAATTGAATTCTACGTTGGTAAATAATGATGATAAGAATAAGAATCTGGGAATTTCCTAGATTCTTATTTTTTCTATTTAATTCTGAAAAGGGTTATTAGAAAAATGACACACAAAAGTATTCAACCAAAATGGCTTGTCATTACTCAGTTAGTGCTCAAAAGTCACATGGACAGTGGACTGTCTATGTACAAAAGGAACCTTTTGGTAAGGTGAAAAAATATCAAATTAAATAATTTTAATATTGAAATATAGAAGGGTGGTTAGTTACAAGCTAACCACCTTTTTTTACATTTGATTTGCTTCTTTGATTTTATTTAAAAGTCTTTCTGGATGATATTGATAATGATAAGTATTGAAACAAATTTGAATAAGATTTAACCAATTTTTCTTGATTTGACTATAACTAATATCATCACGTCTATTTTTAGCTAGATACTTATAACTAATAGAGATCAGTCTATCTAAGATTAATTTGCGAGATTTATTTTTGAAGGCGAAGTCCTTAAGCAATTGTTCGTTTACATTTTCGATGAAAACTTGATTGATGTGCTTAACTGGTTGAAAGGGATAATAAACATTGTCACTTAGAAGGACGTTTTCGAATTGGTCTAAGATTGTTTCATCTTTTTCGGAGAGAGAAAGTGGCGTCATCACTTCATGAATGCGGATAATGTTTTGTGATTTAGTCATTTTGCTCAACTCCTATCTATAGTCCAACTAATTACACCATCAGTATATGGGATGCGGCTACTTGGTACAATGAACTTGCATATAGGGTGCAAAAGTAAAAATAATTAACACATTAGTAAAATATAATTTTTCCTTTTTTTGGTATAATAATCTGCAATATTTTGGAAAAGATGACTGAAATGATAAAAGTGTGTGTCAGAGAGATGACATGCTTGCTTTTATTAACAAAAGGGTAAAAAATGTATAGTGAAAGTAAAATGAAAATTTACTTAGAAAAATATCCTTTTATGACTTCTAAATTCATAAGTAGTATTAGGAAGGATTTAGGTGCAATAAACTTAATGGATATTAGAATCACTAATACAAAAAATAATCTAGTAGCAGCCTTATTAACTTGTTTAGAAGAAAAAAGCCTTCGTGAATTAAAAGTAAAAGACATCATTAAAGTTTCAGGCGTAAGTACCAGAACTTTTTATCAATATTACTCAGACGTTAATAGTTTGGTTAACGACGTCGAAGATGACTTTATCGCTGGTTATACTGAGAGCGTTAGAAAAGACAGAGATATTTTGGATCGTATTGATTTAACTAAGCCAGTGCAAGAGCAACTGGAATCAGTATTGAATTCAACCAAGAACATCATTTCATTTTGTTTTGACCGTAAAAGAGAAATTCAAATTTTGTTGTCAGAGAATGGCGATATTGGTTTTTATAATAAAATCTTTAAAGCAAGTTGCGATGAATTTATGCAGCGTGTTGGCACTATGGCCGGGAATCCTCAGTTAAAGCTCACCGAAAAGGAACGGACCCTCATGACAATTAATGTCCAAGTCTTCGTTCACAGTATGATTGGGCTGGTTGAAGTTTTGTTAAATTATGGCGATATTCTTTCACCATATGATGTGCGTCAAAGCATTATAGCATTCTTACACCAGTCTCCGGTAGAATTGATGAGCAGCATGGTTCCTAATAAAGAAGAAAAAACAGAGCAATAAAAAATCCTGTTGGTGTAAAAACCAACAGGTATTTTCTTATCTTCATTAAATTAGTTACGGTCGTTGCCCATGCCAAAGATTTGAAGCAAGAACAAGAAGATATTAATGAAGTCTAAGTAAAGTTGTAAAGCACCCAATACAGCAAGGCCGTTAGTAGGAACTTGGCTGCCGTAGTTGTTGTAGATGCTCTTCATCTTTTGTGCATCATAAGCGGTCAAGCCAGTGAAGATTATAACACCGATGATTGAGAATACGAATGAAGCAACTGAGTTGCGCAAGAAAATATTAACAATCATAGCTACAAGCAAACCAATCAAAGCAGCGCCCATGTAAGAACCTAAGTTGTTTAAATCTCTCTTAGTAAATGTACCGAAGATGGCCATTGCACCAAAGACAGCAGCTGAAGAAAGGAATGCCGTACTGATTTGAGCGCCAGTGTAGAAACCAGCTAAAAGTGCAAATTCAAATCCGTAGATGACAGCCAGAATCATTAACATTACAAAGCCAGCAACTGGATTTCTTGTAGCTCTGAAGCTGATCCCCATTGATAAACCAAAAGGTACGATCAGAATAATCCACATCAATGCAGTTGGCATTTGCATCACAGCTGCTCTGAAAACAGTCATGGTCAAAAATGCGGTGATAGCTGATACAAGAACAGCTAAGCCCATGTAGCCATACATCTTGGAAAGAAAACCATTAACTTCTGAGACGTCGTGAACTTGGCGACGTTCAGGACTTGAAAAGTTCATGTTGTCCATATATATGTCACTCTTTCTATTTAATTGTCTTATCTATTTTAACGTATTTGTTTAAAAATTATAAATTTTTTGGACCTTTGGGCAAATACTTAACACTTTCTTGAAGATCTTGCTATCGTTGAAATAAGGAAGTGATTTTTATGGATAAGAAATATACTGATAGTAAAGTGCGCGGCGAGCGTAGCGACCATCCTGATAAGAGTTATGCGGCAGATGAAGTGAGAAAATTATTCTTTACAGAAAATGCTAAAAAGAAATATGACATTTTAACTGGTTCGCAAAAGACCTTTATTGATAGGGAACTTGATGATTTGAGATTGAGTCGAAGCAGTTCGGTAAGCCGCAAAGATAATTCTGAATTGCAACAAGAAATTGTTTTTGAAGAGCAAAATAATCAGGTGATTGTGACGGATATTTTGTATGATGATTATCGTAATTCAAAAGAATATAAAAAAGCGCAAGTTCGCATGTATGATATGAATAATTAAAAGGCCTGCAAAATTAATTGCAGACCCTTTTTAATATCTAGTTATATCCAATTATTTGTCTTTCTTAGCCCATTTTAAGCCGATGCCTGTAACACCACTAAAGATTGAGAAGACAGGTGATAACAAGCTGAAGAAGACGAATGGCAAGAATTGAAGCACAGGTACACCCAATGCAGATGCAGCGAATGAACCGGCAACGCCCCAAGGAATCAAGTAGTTGATAACACTACCACCATCTTCAAGTACACGACTAAGTGCTAATGGTGAAAGACCGATTTTATCGAAGGCTGGCTTGAATGCACGACCAGGTAAAATTACTGATAAGTATTGTTCACCAACGAAGAGGTTGATACAAATACCTGAAAGAATAGTTACGGTGATTAAACGACCAGGTTTGTTCAGATGCTTAACGAGTGGTTCCATCGCGCTTTGCACGATGTTGAACTTCATGAGCATCCCGCCAAGTGACAAAGTTGAAATGATGAGCGCTACAGTAGCCATCATGCTGGAAATACCACCACGGGTAAGCAATGCGTTAACTGAAGCATCGCTAGTTTTGGCAACGAAGCCGTTCATGATCAAGTTATTCAATGATTGAGCAGATTCATGAGGACTTTGGATAAAGATCATGACCACAGTAATTGCAATGTTCATGAACAAGGTAGGAATTGCAGGGATCTTACGCCAAGCACAGATCAACATAAGAACGATTGGCAAAAGTGCCCACCATGAAATGGTGAAGTTGTTTTGTAAAACTTGTGAGGTACGTTCAATCTTGGTTGGGTCCATATGGCCGCTGTTACCCAAGATCCAGAACAGAATAAGTGATACGACGAATGAAGGAATAGTGGACCACATCATGTTCTTGATGTGTGAGAAAAGTTCACTTTCGGCAACGGCTGATGACAAGTTGGTTGAGTCTGACAAAGGAGACATTTTATCGCCGAATACCGCACCGGAGATGATCGCACCGGCAACTAAGGCAGGGTTGGCACCCATACTTGAACCGATACCAAACAAGGCAATCCCGACAGTTGAGATGGTGGTAAAACCACTACCGATGGCGACACCAACGACTGAACAAACGATGAAGACCGATGGTACGAAGAAACTACCACTGATCATGTTAAAACCAAGAACCATGATGGAAGGGATGATTCCGGCTTTGATCCAAACACCAATTAAGGCACCGATCAACATGAAGATGAAGATAGGAATGATCGCAACGCCGATACCTTCTTTAATCCCGTTTTGAACGTCTTGCCAACTAAAGCCGCGCAATCTTGCCCCAAAGGTAAGAAGTAGTACAGTGAACAAAACTGGCACTTCTGGGGACAAACCGAATTTAATTACGGAAACGCCCAAGATAGCTAGTAGAACTATCAGAATGATAATTGATTCTGCAAAAGAGACCTTCTTTTTTTCCATATTTCTATTCCTCCAAATAAAAAAAGCCCCGCTGACCTAAGTCAACGGGACGACGATAGCCGTGGTACCACCCACTCTTTCAAGTCTAAGTACTTGAATCTCTATCAGATGGTAACGGTTCTGAATATTTCCGAGCAATAAAAATTACGATGTAATTCGTCTAGCTTCGCCTGTCTGGTTCGCACCTACCACCAGTTCTCTGAACGCTGAGCGAAGCAGCTACTGTTTTCGTTAATTATTGAAAACTATGATAGCAATATTAAAAATGTATGTCAATACTTTTCATGAAAAATAATTTTCAAGACACAAAACTAGTCAAGTATTATAATGATTACAGTATTGATTTATTAAAAAGGTTGAAGATAATACATGAAGAAAAACCAAATTGTTGACTTAGAGATTACCGACCTCTCATACGAAGCAATGGGGGTTGCTCACTATGAAGGTTTGACAGTCTTCGTTACTAACGCTCTTCCAGGTGAAATCGTTAGTGCAAAAATTTTAAAGGTCAAAAAGAACTTTGCTTTTGCCAAAATCGAAAAAATTAAGAAAGAGAGCCCAGATCGAGTAAAGATCAAGCTTAATCAATGGGTGCAAACTGGCTTGGCATCTTTGGCACATATCAAATATGACAAGCAACTTGAATTTAAGCGTAATCAAGTAGTTAACTTGCTTAAAAAGGCGCACTTAGATGACATTGAAGTAGGGCAAACTTTGCCAAGTCCTGAACAAACAGGCTACCGTAACAAGGCACAAGTGCCAGTGCGTGAAATCAATGGTCAGCTCGAGATCGGCTTTTTCAGACGTCATTCACACGACTTAGTGCCACTGACTAATTTCTTTACTACTGATCCTGAAATCGACCGTGTGCTTGTTGCTGTACGTGATATTTTACGTAAATATAGAGTGCCTGCTTATGATGAAATCAATCATAAAGGTGAAGTACGCTATCTTGATGTGCGTAGAAGTAAGGCAACTGGCGAGATCATGGTCATTTTGGTCTGCTTGCACAATGACTTCCCACAACTTTTGGGCGTTGCTGCTGAAGTGAGCCAAATTCCTGGTGTTACTGGCTTGATTTTGAACCACAACCCTAAGAAGACCAACGTAATTTTGGGTAAGAAGGACTACTTGGTCTTTGGTAACGATCAAATTACTGATCAAATTGGTGATTTGAAATTCAGAATTTCACCACAAAGTTTCTTCCAAATCAATTCATTACAAACACCACGCTTGTACGATTTGGCTATTAAGAAGGCTGATTTGAAGCCAAGCGACGTTGTGATTGATGCTTATTCAGGTATTGGGACAATCGGCTTGAGTGTGGCTAAGCACGTGAAGGCGGTCCGCGGAATCGAAGTTGTACGGGACGCCATTAAAGATGCCAAGGATAATGCTAAGTTGAACGACATCGATAACGCTAAGTATTACTTGGGTAAGGCCGAAGAAATTATGCCACGTTGGGCTAAGCAAGGTCTTAAGACCGATGTTGTTTTCGTTGACCCACCTAGAAAAGGTTTAACGCCTGAATTTATTGATGCGACTGCGAAGACTGGTCCTGAAAAGGTTATTTATATTTCATGTAACCCTGCAACCATGGTCCGTGATTTGCAACTGTTCCAAGAACAGGGCTATGAATTTGATCGCATCGATCCTGTTGATATGTTCCCACAGACTCCACATGTGGAGAGCGTTACTGTCCTTGAACGTACAGAAAAATAGCCGAAAAACCGCGTTATAATGGCATTTATAAGTGATGGAAAGTGTACTAATTCTAATTTTTACGATTGGAATTGGTACACTTTTTCTATTTGAAGCTGGCGGGTCGAGTGTTCTATGTCCTATTTCGATAGTCGAGTAGACGATTGTCCAGTTTGGCAGGTCGTGTCGATTAGGGCAGTGGAAGTAGAGGTGAGCCTTGATATGGTAGCGTTTGTGGTATGTACGAATCGGTCAGTTTGGTACTAAGGATTGAGTTAACAAAAATAATATTGAATTTATGCCAATTCGGTTAAAATATCGAAAATTCGCAGGAGAGTTGTATACTCGACGTATATGACAAAAATTATTCTTTTTAAATACATATAGAATAAACATAATGATTACGAATGAAGGTGCTTCATGAAAAATAAAATAAGTGATAAGAATATGTTCCAGAATTTTGAGGTAAAGGCCTACTGGTTTCTTAATGACAATCAAAATTCCGGCTCTTCCGGTTTTTTAAAATATAATGCTGGTCAGGATTCTGTATTCGAGATATCACCTGCTTTTTGTGATAAAACTGAACAATTTAATAGTCCATCACCATATGATACTTGTGGGATTTCTGAATATGGAGAAATTATCCGCGGAATTGGATACAGAGTAGGTAGTTCTTTTAATCATCCGGGATTAAGCATTGAAAAGATTCAATTCTTTGATTTAAAATAAAAAACGAAAGATGGCTCGAACCCCCGTCTTCGTTTAAAGAAAGGACCATCTTTCATGGATTATTCTCACGATCAATCATCGTAGTAAGGATGAACTCAATCATTTACTCGCGATTAAATGGACCCAGCTTCCCCAATCACTTCAAAAAGTTCAACGGACTCTCCGGAGGCATCGTAAAGAGATTATCATCAGCTTTAAATATGGTGACTACACGAATGGTCCAGTCGAAGGAACTAACAATAAGATCAAAGTTATTAAACGAACTGCTTATGGCTTTCGTAACTTCTTTAATTTTCGGGCTCGAATCCTGCTTGCCCTTCCTAACTCATACTTTGCCATCAACTGGAAGAATAAAAGAACAGCTTATGTCCAATCTCAGACACGAGCTGTTTGAAAAGTTATTCAAATTTTTCTATCAGTACTTCTTGACGAAGAGCCATAAAAAAGAACTGCTCCATCAAAAGCAGTTCTTCATAATATTAGACAAATTATTGTGGAACAACATTAGTCGCTTGAGGTCCTCGATCTTCTTGTTCAACATCGTAACTAACTTTTTGCCCTTCCTCAAGACTCTTAAAACCGTTAGTTTTAATTGATGAAAAGTGTACGAATACATCTTTACCATCTGAACCAGTGATAAACCCAAAGCCCTTATCAGCATTAAACCATTTTACAGTACCATTTTGCATATATATATCCTCCTAGGAATCAAACCAAAGTAACCAAATTGAATTAACATCTAAGAAAATAATAGATAGCAAAAATGAATGATACTTATAACTTCCGTACATGTCAATTTAACTAACTTTAACACTTTAATTCGCTGTATGCAACCCTAAATAATTCAAGCGCACAGTTTTTCATATGACTATAATGATGTCCAATCGGAGTTGCTCAGTGTGATAAATAATTGGGTAAGTTCCTCAAAAGAGTTACAGTTACTGGTGGATGACTATTTGTTAACGGTTAACTACAGGTCGGTAATTGAAAATGATCTTGTCAATTATACACAAAGCATTGAATCGTATTTTAGAAATGAACGTCTTACTTTGAGGGACGCCGATTGTAAAATCAAATTGAACACTTTAGAAAAATAAAAAGTCCATTTGGA
>ERZ791908.219-NODE-219-length-74520-cov-25.228483_pt1 | contig 74520 bp, 70 predicted proteins | sample MGYA00510144_ERZ791908 | MGnify/ENA primary metagenome ERZ791908 (study PRJEB30046, sample SAMN00792105) | human gut metagenome | study: EMG produced TPA metagenomics assembly of the A metagenome-wide association study of gut microbiota in type 2...
GTAGAGCGCTTGACTGTTAATCAAGATGTCGTCAGTTCGAGTCTGACAGCCGGAGTACTTTTTATGGAGTGTTGTCCGAGTGGCTTAAGGAGCATGATTGGAAATCATGTATACGGGCTTATACCTGTATCGAGGGTTCAAATCCCTCACACTCCGTAATGGGTTAAAAGAACCGTCTTGGAAGAATTCTAAGGCGGTTTTTGTTTTACCTTCTTATAATAAGAACAATCCTTTATAATGGTTCTAAAAGGAGCGAAGATGACATGAAGTTAAAGAAAGTATTTTTATTAATCACGACTTTATTAGGGATAGTTTTAACTCTAACTGCATGTTCTACAAAAAGAGAAGCAAATACTAAAAATCATAAAGTAGATATTGTAACTTCAACTAATATCTATGCAAATATTGCCAGAAATATCGTAGGTAAACACGGAGAAGTTCAAGCTATTATTACTAATGGTGACACTGATCCTCATGATTTTGAACCTACTACCAATTCTGCTAAAGAAGTAGCTAACGCGAATATCGTAATTGCTAATGGCTTGGGTTACGATGATTGGATGACTAAATTAGCTGATTCGAATGATATTCATGTAACCAAAGTTGGTGAACAACTTATGGGCTTAAAGCAGGGCGATAATCCGCATATTTGGTATAACTTGGATATGCCTAAACGATATGTAAATTACATTGTGAAACGGGCAAGCCAGATTGATCCAAAGAATGCGGCATATTTTAGAAAAAATGGCCGAAACTATTTAAAGAAAATTCAGAATATCAAGGAGCTTGCTGCTCAAATTGATGGAAAACACTCTAAGCCCGTATTTGTCAGTGAGCCGGTATTTGACTATGCTCTTGAACGTTGCCACTTTAAGATCGGAAATACTGCCTTTGAAGAGGCCGTAGAGAATGAGACGGACCCTAGTGCACAGGTAGTTCATAATATGCAGCAATCCATTAAGCATAAGAAGATTTCTTTCTTCGTTAATAATGTTCAAGCTTCAAGCAGCACTGTCAATGGAATGGTTAAATTAGCTAACCAAAATCAGATCCCTGTCTTGAAGGTGAGAGAGACCATGCCTAATGACACAAGCTATTACGAGTGGATGCGTGGCAATTATCAAAAATTATTTGATATTTTTTCAAAATAACCCTTGCATATTACTACGTTATCTAGTAATATAATAAACGTTGTGATTGAGATGTCACTCAGATAACTAAGATTTAAAAAAGTTCTTGACTTTTGAAACTCAATTAGTTATTATAATAAAGTGCTCTTGATTAAGAGATATGACCCGTTGGTCAAGTGGTTAAGACACGGCCCTTTCACGGCCGTAACATGGGTTCAAATCCCGTACGGGTCACTTATGGAGGATTAGCTCAGCTGGGAGAGCATCTGCCTTACAAGCAGGAGGTCACAGGTTCGAGCCCTGTATCCTCCATCGTTCGGGACTACCGCAGAGGCGGTAGTCTTTTTTTATGCAAAAGAGCGAACGAAAGTAATAATTTTATCGGTTCAAGTCCTGAGAGGATTCACTAGTTGTTAGCTAATGAAGATGCCTTGTAACCGAATAGCCAATGTCTATATAGGGGGACTAATATGGAAAGACGTTTGTTTACTTCAGAATCAGTTTCTGAAGGACATCCAGACAAGGTTGCTGACCAAATTTCAGATGCAATTTTGGATGCGATGCTTAAGAAGGATCCTAACTCACACGTAGCTTGTGAGACGATCGTAACTACAGGTATGGTTTTCGTATTTGGTGAAATTTCTACCAATGCATATGTCGACATTCAAGATGTCGTACGCAAGACCGTCTTGAAGATTGGATATGATCGTCCTGAATTAGGTTTCGATGGTAACAACTGTGCCGTAATGGTTGATATTGATGAACAATCACCAGATATCGCCGGTGGTGTTGATCACTCACTTGAAACTAGAGAAAACAAGTCTGATAAGGATGAGTTGGACCAAATCGGTGCTGGTGACCAAGGCTTAATGTTTGGTTTCGCTATTAAGGAAACACCTGAACTTATGCCATTGCCAATCTCACTTGCTCACCGCTTGATGAGACGAGTAGCTGCACTTAGAAAAGATCATACTTTAGATTGGCTTCGTCCAGATGCTAAGGCTCAAGTTACTGTAGAATATGATGAAAATAATAAGCCACTCCGTGTGGACACAGTAGTTATTTCTACTCAAACCGATGCAGAAGTTTCAAATGAAGAAATTCGCCGCGCAATGATCGATTTAGTAATTAAGGAAGTTATTCCAGCTGAATACTTGGATGAAAAGACTAAGTTTTTGATTAACCCATCTGGTCGTTTCGTTATCGGTGGTCCTAAAGGTGACTCTGGTTTAACTGGTCGTAAGATTATCGTTGATACTTACGGTGGTTACGCTCGTCACGGTGGTGGTGCCTTCTCAGGTAAGGATCCAACGAAGGTTGACCGTAGTGCTAGTTACGCTGCCCGTTACGTTGCCAAAAACATCGTAGCAGCAGGTCTTGCATATCGTTGTGAAGTACAACTTGCATATGCCATCGGTGTAGCTCACCCAGTATCAATCATGATCGATACTGCTGGCACAGGTAAAGTTGACGATGAACTTTTAACCGAAGCAGTTCGCAACGTATTTGATCTTCGTCCAGCCGGCATTATCAAGATGCTTAACTTGCGTCGTCCTATTTACGAACAAACTGCTGCATATGGTCACTTTGGCAGAACAGATGTCGATTTACCATGGGAAAAGACCGATAAGACTCAAGATTTGCTTGATTATATTGAAGATCATCAATAAAAATATTCGAGGAGTAAATAAATGAAAAAAACAAACGTGCCTGTAGTCACGCTTGCGATTTTTATGACAACATTTATGACCGCTATTGAAGGAACGATCGTTTCTACTGCAATGCCTACAATAGTTTCAGACCTTGATGGGCTAGAAATTATGAACTGGGTTGTATCGATCTTTCTGCTGATGACGGCTGTTTCGACTCCTTTATACGGAAAACTGGCGGATAGCATTGGGCGAAAGCCAGTTTTTTTGTTTGGAATTGCATTGTTTGTCATTGGATCGTCATTATGTGGCCTAGCACAAAACATGATTGAACTGATATTGTTTAGAATAATTCAGGGATTAGGTTCAGGGGCGGTTCAGCCAGTTGCGATCACCATTATCGCTGACCTTTATACTTTGCAAAAACGCGCTAAAATGTTGGGTCTTAGCTCTGGTTTCTGGGGAGTGGCCTCAGTTATTGCTCCGCTTTTAGGTGGTTTTATTGTGCAACACCTGTCTTGGCACTGGGTCTTTTATATCAATGTACCAATAGGAATCATTGCGTTTTTATTAGTACTAGTGTATTTGAGAGAGCCTAAGCATAGATCTAGTTCAAAATTGGATTTGCAGGGAACAATTTGGTTAGTATTATTGCTTTTGGCCTTAATGTTCTTCTTGCAGGATCTTGGCAGTAGCATGAATTTGCTAGTTATGGCCACTCTAGCCGTTTTGATTGTAATCTCTGTAATTCTATTCTTTAGAGCAGAAAAACGCGCAGCGGATCCAATAATGCCGCTCTCGATGCTGAGAGACAAGGAGTTCTTTGCATTAAACATTATTACGCTACTTATTTTTGGTGTAGTTATTGGATTTGAATTTTATATTCCAACTTGGATGCAAGGAATTAATGGTACTAATGCCTCACTTGCAGGATTTGCTGTAACGCCTAGTTCATTAATGTGGATTGTAGGTTCGTTCTTAATTGGCGGGATGCTAGGCCGTTGGGGTATAAAGAAAACGTATGACTATATGTTGACCATTTTAGTTGGTGCTGACCTAGTTTTAATTTTAGTGCCAATTTATACTCCATTTTGGGTATTCTGCATAGTTGCTGCATTCAACGGAACAGCTTTTGGCGCGATTACAACAGCTTCCCCAGTGCGTTCACAGGTATTGGTTCCAAAAGACGATATCGGAGTTGCTACTTCATTTAATACCTTGATGAAATATTTAGGTCAGACAATGATGGCTTCGATTTATGGGATTGCTTTTAATACGATGGTGGCTAAGGGATTAGCTAAGCATCCAGGTTTGACTCAAGATATGATGAATAAAATTGTTTCTGCAGAAAATGCTAAAACTTTGGCAAGCAGTGTTGTGCCACAATTGCGTCAAGTGCTTTTAGGTGGTTTAAAGGCAGTATATGTTGTCTCAATGGTTGTCATCATAATTTCGATATTATTAAACCAAACGTATAAAGACCGTAAAATTAAACATGAGTAACAAAAAACAAGCATCAATTTGATGCTTGTTTTTTTAATACATTATTTTCGTTTTCGATCCATCATTTTTGGCTCAATGTAGAAATGGTATAAGAATGAATAACCGAGTAATACAAAGGTAATTCCTTCGATCCAACCACCGAATACATCTGATGGGTAGTGAACGTGAACGAAAATTCTAGTGTAGCCAATCATGAGTGGGAATAATGCCCAAATGATAATCAACAAAGTTTTCCAAAATTTACTTTTCACTAGCAAAATAGTCAAAATAATCAAAACGCCGAATAGAGCCGCACTACCAACTGAGTGACCAGATGGAAAACTGTAGCCATCCGCATAAACCAGGTGGTGGACAAGTGGACGATGTCGTTGAACGGCATGTTTGATAATCCAATTGTAACCGTTAGCGCAGATCATTACTCCCGCGGTGAAAAACGCGTAGGCATATTGTTTAAAGACGATTAAAATGATGAATAAAATAATCGTTTCAATCGTGATTACGTTGGTATTACCTAAATTAGTAAAAGTTTTGGCAAAAGCTACGTTAGCGGGATTTGTGTTGCAAACCACGTTAATTACTGCGTTGTCGAAACTATGAATAAACTGTGAGCTCGATGAAACTAAAATTGCCCACGCAGCATAGATGACCACAAAGATGGCACCAGGTATTAAGGTGTCCTTTGGTGGATTTTCTGTATTAATCAAAAAAATACTCTCCTCTTGTAATTTTTAGCATTTGTGGTAAATTATAATCATTATCTATAAGAAAATAAAGGTCAGGAAGCAGTAACAAGGATGTTTTTTCAGAGAGAGGCTGGTAGCTGCGAAGTCTCAAAACGGAATTGTGAACTTAGCCTGGTATAAGAGCCTATCGTTGCCATCCGCGTTAAGGAGCATAATTAAGTGTCACATTTTTTGTGGAACTTAGGTGGTACCGCGATTGTTTCGTCCTATGATTTAGTTCATAGGGCGTTTTATTTTGCAAAGGAGAATAAATTTGTATAACCACAAAGTTGTTGAAAAGAAATGGCAAGACTATTGGGCAAAGCATGATACCTTCAAGACAGGTACTGATCCCAATAAAAAGAATTATTACGCATTGGACATGTTTCCATTCCCATCTGGTAAGGGACTTCACGTAGGTCACCCAGAAGGTTACACTGCAACTGATATTGTTGCTAGAATGAAGCGTGCACAAGGCTACAATGTACTTCACCCAATGGGTTGGGATGCATTTGGTTTACCAACTGAACAATACGCTTTGAAGACTGGGGAAGACCCAGAAGTTGTTACTAAGAACAACATTGCTAACTTCAAGCGTCAATTGAACAAGTTAGGTTTCTCATATGACTGGGACCGTGAAGTTACCACTTCAGACCCTAACTACTACAAGTGGACTCAATGGGTCTTTGAACAAATGTACAAGAATGGCTTAGCATATGAAGCCGAAGTTCCAGTTAACTGGTCACCAGATTTAGGTACTGTTGTTGCTAACGAAGAAGTTATCGATGGTAAGACTGAACGTGGTGGTTACCCAGTTTACCGTAAGAACATGCGTCAATGGATGCTTAAGATGACTGCATATGCAGACCGTCTTTTGGAAGACCTTGATGGCTTGGACTGGCCAGAACCAGTTAAGGAAATGCAAAGAAACTGGATCGGCCGTTCAGTTGGTGCTCAAGTAACCTTCAAGATTAAGGGCAGCGACAAGACCTTCGATATCTTTACTACTCGTCCTGATACTTTATTCGGTTGTTCATACACTGTTCTTGCTCCAGAAAACAAGTTGGTACAAGAAATTACTACTGATGCACACAGAGACGAAGTTAATGCCTACATCAAGAAGATTGAATCAAAATCAGACCTTGAAAGAACTGACTTGAACAAGAACAAGACTGGTGTCTTTACTGGTGCTTACGCAATTAACCCAGTAAACGGCAAGGAAGTTCCAATTTGGATTTCAGATTACGTATTGGCAAGTTACGGTACTGGTGCGGTTATGGCTGTTCCAGCTCATGATGATCGTGACTACGCTTTTGCTACTAAGTTTGGTTTACCAATTAATCCAGTACTTAAAGGCGGCGACATTACTAAGGAAGCCTTCACTGAGGATGGTCCACACATTAATTCAGAATTCTTAAACGGCTTAAACATCGAAGACGCTAAGAAGAAGATGGTTGACTGGCTTGAAGACCACAACTGTGGTGAAAAGAAGGTTAACTACAAGCTTCGTGACTGGGACTTCTCTCGTCAACGTTACTGGGGTGAACCAATTCCAGTTATTCACTGGGAAGATGGGGAAACTACTCTTGTTCCTGAAGACCAATTGCCACTTCGTTTGCCACATGCAACTGACATTAAGCCATCAGGTACTCCAGAAAGTCCATTAGCTAACTTGACTGACTGGGTAAATGTAGTTGATAAAAACGGTAGAAAAGGTAAGCGTGAAACTAACACTATGCCTAACTGGGCAGGTTCAAGCTGGTACTACCTTCGTTATGTTGACCCACACAATGATAAAGAATTAGCTGACTACGACTTGCTTAAGCAATGGCTTCCAGTTGACCTTTACATCGGTGGTGCAGAACATGCCGTTCGTCACCTTCTTTATGCAAGATTCTGGCACAAGGTTCTTTACGACTTGGGTGTTGTTCCAACCAAGGAACCATTCCAACGTTTGTACAACCAAGGTTTGATCTTGAAGAATCACGAAAAGATGTCTAAGTCTAAGGGTAACGTCGTTAACCCAGATGACGTGATCGATGAATACGGTGCAGACTCACTTAGAATGTACGAAATGTTCATGGGACCACTTGATGCATCAATCGACTGGGACGACAATGGTCCAGCTTCAACTAAGAAGTTCTTAGACCGTGTATGGCGTCTATTCGTTAACGACCTTGACCTTAAGGCAATTCCTCAAGAACGCATTGTTGATAAGAACGATGGCGAACTTGATAAGGTTTACGCTGAAACTGTTAAGAAGGTAACTGAAGACTTTGATGCACTTCACTTCAACACTGCTATTTCTCAAATGATGGTCTTCATCAATGCTGCACAAAAGGCTAAGACTATTCCACGGGAATACGCAGAAGGCTTCATTAAGCTTTTGGCGCCAGTTGCTCCACACATGATGGAAGAAATTTGGCAAGTATTTGGTCATGATGAATCAATTACTTACGCTAAGTGGCCAACTTACGATCCAGCTAAGTTAGTTGAATCAACTGTTGAAATCATGGTTCAAGTCAACGGTAAGCTTCGTGGCAAGTTCCAAGCAGCTAAGGATGCTGACAGAGACGACGTTCAAAAACAAGCTATGGCACTTCCACACGTTCAAAAATTCTTAGAAGGCAAGGACGTTAAGAAAGTTATCGTCGTACCAAACAAGATCGTTAACATCGTAGCTAAATAAGTTAAGTTTTTCCTAAAAGAACAATAAGTTTTATACTTATCGCTTAAATTGCGTGATAATTAATTAGTTAATACTTCTTATTAGGGAAAATTCATGGAAGAAGAAAATAACTTAAATAGCAAAGATACACAAAATACGTTTCTAAAAGGCTCTGCATGGATGACCTTTGGTTCGATTGCTTCAAGAATTCTAGGTGCGCTATATATCATTCCATGGTATGCATGGATGGGTGCATATGGGAATATTGCTAATGCGTTGACGGCTCGAAGTTATAATATCTATACCATTTTTATTCTAATTTCGACTGCTGGAATTCCCGGTGCAATTGCCAAGCAGGTAGCCAAGTACAATGCGCTGAACGAATATGGTATTGGACGTAAGCTATTTCATAGAGGATTAGTCCTAATGGCAATCCTAGGTGTCGTATCGGCCGCGATTATGTATTCTGTCTCGCCGCTTTTGGCGTCAAATGGGAGTCAAAGCGATCCGAGACAGGTTGCGGTTATGCGTAGCTTGTCTTATGCCATTTTGATTATTCCGATTTTGAGTATCATGCGTGGATATTTCCAGGGTTACGCGGATATGATGCCGAGTGCCATGTCGCAATTTGTGGAGCAGTTTGCGCGTGTGGTATGGATGCTGTTAACTGCCTTTGTAATTATGCAAGTGCAGCATGGTTCATATGTCCACGCAGTTATTCAATCTAATTTAGCTGCCGCAATTGGTGCCGCATTTGGTATCGGCTTGCTTGTCTGGTTCTTATTTTCAAGAAAAAAGCAGCTAGATAGCTTAGTTGCTCATTCCAATAATCGTCTGCGAGTTTCAACCACACAATTATTTGTGGAAATTATTGAACAGGCTATTCCATTTATCATTATTGATTCAGGAATTACCTTGTTCTCATTGGTTGACCAATATACTTTCCACCCAATGATTGCTGGTTTGGTTCACGCTAGCTCAGATACAATTGAAGACTGGTACGCACTGTTTGGTTTGAATGCTAACAAGTTAATTATGATTATCGTTTCTTTGGCTAGTGCGATGGCAGTAACTGCAATTCCGCTTTTATCATCAGCGCATACAAGGGGCGACTTCAGAAGCATTTCTAGACAGATTGCGAATACGATGGACTTGTTCTTATTCGTAATGATTCCAGCCGCATTTGGGATGGCAGCTATTAGTAGACCAATTTATACCGTCTTTTATGGTCCAGATCCACTTGGTAGTAAAGTGCTTTACTTATCTGCATTTACTGCAATTAGCTTGGGTTTGTTCACGGTATTAATGGCAATTTTGCAAGGTTTATCAGAAAATGGCCTGGCTATTAAATATTTAGTCTTAGGTTTAATTCTAAAAGGGATCTTGCAGTTCCCAATGATCTTTTTATTCAAGATCTATGGACCACTAGTTGCTACCAACCTTGGTTTATTGGTAATTGTGCTTTTGTCACTCAAACACTTAGAAGTGCAATACAATTTCAATTTGAATAGAACTAGTCGTAGATTAATTGGAATTACTGCTTTTTCAATCGGGATGTTCTTGATTGTTAAATTGGTAGAAATGGGTTTAGGCAAGTTCTTGAATCCGGATCATAGAATTACGGCTCTGATTTTAGTAATTCTGTCTGTTGGTGTTGGTATTGCCTTTTATGGCTTTGCTGCATTGAAGACTGATTTAGCCCAGAAGATTATGGGTAGTCGAATCGAAAATATTTTAGTTAAGTTTCACATCCATGGTTAAAATTGAATAAGACAAAAACAACCAATGTCGTCATTCAAACATTGGTTGTTTTTTGTTACATTTAAGGGTTTTAAAACAATGTGCAAAAATTATTCTAGGAGTGTTGCATTTGTAATGATAGCTAATCTGGAGTAACAGCAGTTAAAACAAAGACCCCAATTAGTTCAAGTGCTAAAAAAGTAATTCCAATAGTGGCTGCCATAATAAGCCATCTCCTTATCTGAGAATAAACATCATAATGTTTACTCCAATTCATATTATCCTTTACACCATTTACTTTAACATAGAATTCATTATAATAAAAGCGCTTTCATAAAAAGAGTGAGAAAAAAGCCGATTTAATTTAAATCGACTTTAGTGCCCCTGCCAAGGACCTTTATTATAACATTTACTATAAGCAAAAGTTATAACTAACTAGTAATTATAAATATTTCTCAAATTCTTCTTTTGGAGACTGTCAAGAAGTTTGTGTAAATAATCTCTCTCGTTGATTGACTTTTTTATTTATCTTTTAATCAAAATAGGATTCTAGGGTGTCTCGAACTTGCCCAAATCCTTTATGAATCCTGTTAAAGTAACGGTCATTGTAATCCATTGCCTGAACTCCAATAAAGGTATCAAGCGACTGCTCAGTTGGAAATTCTGTTTTAGGCTTGTTTTTCCGCTTAAGCCTGTTGTTAAAGGATTCAATCATGTTAGTTGAGTAAATTGAAGCTCTAATAGCTGGCGGATAGTTGTAAAAGGTTAACAGATCAGGCTCAACCTGTCTAAGATCTCTAACTACGTTTTTGTAGGCTTTTTCCCAGTTTTGATAGAATTCATGCAGCACCTGTACAGCCATTTCTTTGTTTGACTGAGTATGAATCTGCTTGAATTCATTCAGTGCTTTTTGTCGATCGTCAACCCGCATTTTGGCACTGATATTACGCATGACGTGTATCAAGCAGCGTTGAAAATGCGCTTTAGGATAGGACTGGCAGATAGCCTCTTTCATGCCAACTACTCCGTCAGACAAGAAGAGCTCTACCTGTTCAAGGGCGCGACTCTTGAAGCCTTTGAGCATTTCGCTCCAAATCTCAATATTTTCAGTAGGCGCAATACAGCAGCTGCCTCAGAGCTTAAGCCTAAAAAAGATCAAAACGATCAAGTTGCAATTATTAACTTTATCGTTTTGGACAACAATGGTAAGCAATTAACCTCATCTGGTCCACTTACTGGTAAACCAGGTGAAAGCATTAATGATTTGTACAGTACTGAAATTCCATTGAAGGCAATTGCTCAAACTGGTTATCACGTCGTCTTCAACGGTTTTGATGGTGATGGTCAAATTCAAAAATTTAACAACAATGATTTAATGACACAAGTCTTCACCGTTGATTTGAGTAAATCAGCTAAGAGTGAAACCAAGGCTAAGGCACCTGAAAAGCAATCTGATGTGGATCTTGATGCAGTCAGAGAAGCAACTATTAATAATAAAGATACTGCTGCTATGGCATTGGGTATCGCTGCAACGATTATTAGCTTGATCGGTTTAATCGGTAAAGAGAATAAGTAAAGATTTAGTTAAAAGGGGACAGGAAAAGTCTCCTTTTTAGTAATAATTAGTGTAAGCGAATACAATTAAAAGGTATAATGTATTTAGAAAGAGGGTCATGATTATGGCTGAAGATGAAGAAAGAATTATCAGAAATAAAATTGAAGAGATTGTTAATCACGATGAAGAAGTTAAGAAAAATCCAGAATTGATGGATATGTTTAGAGTGGCTTATGGCAGGAGGGATGCAGGCAAGCCAATGCAAGTAGTAGCTTTAGCACTTGATAAATCATTGGCTGGCTACATTACTAGTCATGGTCCAGGCGAGACCCCAGACAGCGTCCTAGACTTGCATAAAGAAATGCAGAAGTTGTCGGGAATTTAGATAAATATTAATTACGTGGATTACTTGTTTATAAAGATTCGCGTGAATGCGGATCTTTTTTTGTATAAAAATGGCTAATGAAACAAAAATGCGAGTATAAATTTACACTGCTATGCGCTTACATATTTGAAAAATCAATACCAAACAAAATCTCACTTGTGAAACATAGCCATAAAGCCCGTCATATCGAGCTTTTTGACAAAATAAAACAAAAATCCACACATAGTGTGGACTTTTCGGGTTAGTTATTCACAATTTAGACCAACTTAGCACCTAATGAATTCTTGAAATGATCCAGTGCCCATTGTTGCCCATATTTAGTGAAGGTAGCAACTGCATCGGTTGGAATCGTAATATGATAATTTAGATTATAAGCTGCAATGGCGGTGTGCAAGACACAAATATCGGTGCAATCACCCGTTAGCCAAAGATCGTCAATTTTTCTTTCTCTTAAGTAATTATCTAGATTGGTGTTTTGGAAAGAAGAATAACGATTCTTGTTGAACTTGTAAACTTTGTCGCTATCTTTGTGGACATCATACCAAGTTTTGATTTTGCCATACAATTCTTGTCCAGAAGTACCAATAATATTGTGTGGTGGGAAAAGTTTGTATTCGGGACTAAATTTATCGTGAGTGTGACCATCTGTAGGGAAGATCACATAATCACCATTTTGATAAAACTCATCAGCTAATTCTAGAATGTGACCCTCAATTGCTTGCCCAGGTTTACCACAAGTTAGTGCACCGTCATCAGCGATGAAATCATTAGTGTAGTCGATAATCAGTAGTGCTTTAGTCATAATTTACCTCTATATGTTTCTGTATTCTGAAATCAGTTTTTGTTGTAAGTCGGCTAAATTCTTTGTCAAAAAGACAGGATAACGATCAGGGTTAACTAGACGCTTAGTAGCTGTTGGTAATTCTGCGATTTTTTGATGAGCGAATTTTTGAATGGCAAAAGTGTCAGTTTCAATATCTTTTTCATGATCAGGAGTTAAAATTTCACTCAAAAGTGGTTTAGCTACAAAGTCTTTTAATTCAACTTTGTCGCAAGTGGCATATACATCCGCATTGACTGCAGAAATAGTGTCACCGATTTGTTCATCATTTAATGCAATGACATCAGCAAAAGCCTTATTAGGTTCATTTTTCTTATAGAGACGGTAAACTTGCTTATTGCCTGGCAAAGTAATCTTTTCACGACTGTTACTAATCTTGATCTTAGGTTTCCATTTACCGTTGTTCTCAAGTTCAGACATTTTGTAGACACCGCTTAAAACTGGGCTAGATGAACTCGTAATCAAACGTTCACCGATACCAAAGTTATCAAGTGGTGCGCCATCTTCAAGTAAAGCTTTAACGATGTGAGCGTCTAAAGCATTGGATGCAGTGATCTTAGCGTTAGGGAAGCCTGCATCGTCTAACATCTTTCTAGCCTTTTTGGCTAATTGAGTAATATCACCAGAGTCAATTCTGATACCAACTGGTTCATGACCAGCAGCACGTAATTCTTTGAATACTTTGATAGCGTTTGGAACACCAGAATTTACCACATCGTAGGTATCAACTAATAATGCGGCTGTGTCAGGATAAATTTTGGCCCAAGCTCTAAATGCAGTTAATTCATCCGGAAAACTTTCAATCCAAGCATGAGCCATTGTGCCAGCTGCTGGTACATGGAAAAGTTTAGCGGCTAAAATGTTAGAGGTGCTGCTGCAACCACCAATGATTGCGGCACGAGCACCGTAGGTTGCAGCGTCAGGACCTTGAGCACGGCGAGCACCAAATTCCATGACTGCACGACCATCAGCTGCATTTGTAATTTGCCAAGCTTTAGTAGCAATTAGTGATTGATGGTTAATAATGTTTAATACTAATGTTTCCAGTAATTGAACTTCCATTAATGGACCAGAAATAGAAAGAATTGGTTCTTGTGGCATAACTGGTGTACCTTCAGGGATAGCTTTAACGGTACATTGATTTTTAGCATGTTCAAGATAGTCGAGAAAGTCAGCGGAGAAGTATTTCAATGAGCGTAAGTAGGCGATGTCATCAGCAGTAAAGTGCCAGTGCTTGATTTCATCTAGTGCTTGCATTAAACCAGCACTAACTACGAAACTACCATGGTCAGGAACGTTACGGTAGAAGACATCAAACCGTGCTTGCTTATTATGTGGCAGAGTTTGAAAATAGCCGTTGGCCATTGAAAATTCGTACATATCTGTTAAAAGTTCATGATACATTTTTCTTATTTGCTCCCTATTCTTTTAGGTATAATTTACTTTAATTACTTCAAAAATAAAAGTATAATCAACTTTTATTAGTGTCGATTGTAGCACGTTATTTAGCGAGTGCAAGTTTTAACGCAATTTAAAGATCTTAGGTGGTCGGCCAGAACGCTTAGTAGAAGCTGTTCCTACTTCTTCAAAAATGTTTTTATGGGTTTTCTTAAAGTTAGAATTATCAATTTTGTCGACTGTAGTTTTTAAGAAAATAGCGTAAACTTCGCGTGCTTGTCGCAGAGTAAATGTTGGTCCTAAGATTTGAAGTACTGTTGGTTGGTAATCTAGCTTGTTCTTAATTCGCTTGATAGCTGCAATTACGATTAGATAGTGATCAAAGGCAAGTTTAGATTGTTCGGTTAAGGTTAGATCAATATCATTGTTTTTTAAATAAAAATGTTGGTCCTTAAAATTAAATGTGAACCATCTTGCTTCTGTTGCACCATAGCCAGGCTTAAGTTGGGGCATAGCGGGCAAAAAAGTCATATAAGCTAAAGCTAGTGCACGTTCACCACTAACTCGATTAGGGTCAGTAAAAGTAGCCAACTGTTCAGTGGCACCATGAGGGATGGACATGCCAATTTTATCTTTAATCAGTCGGATACAAGCAGCATCTGCACTTTCATTTCTACGTAACAGAGTTTCAGGCAATGCCCATTTATCCTTAAAAGGTTCATTAGCTCGTTTAATTAACAAAATTTGAGGCAAATGAGTGTTAGGATTGAAACTCCAAATGATATTCGTAATCGTAATTAAAGGACGAGCAACAATTTCTTCATCCAAATAAATCACCTCGAAAAAAGATCATTCAAATACGTAACTACGTAAATTGAATGATCAAATTTTTATTAAAAATTAGTTTTTATTATCTTGATTATCGTTTGAATCTTCATCATGATTATCTGACTTAGTAAAGTCACCGTTCATTGTGTTAGGCCGACCTGTTTGATAATCAGTTTCATGCTTTTCGACTCTAGGTGAAACTTCATTGGCTTCAGGCATTACCATTGCTGCAATAATATAAAGTGCAGTGCCCGGGAAGAAACCAGTGAAGATAATTAAAGCAGCACCAATGATTCTTACCCAAGCTGGATCTACATTGAAGTAGTTAGCAATTCCACCAAAAACACCAGCTAAAATTTTGTCTTGTGATTTAGTTAATCTTTTTTGCATAATAATAGCCTCATTTCTAATCTCGCTATTGGTTACTTGTAATTATACAGCATAAGGGATGCGAAAGGCATTTGGAGGATTAAAATATAAAGCTTTGTGTAAGAAATATTATTTATCTTTTTGTAAAATAAAAGGTCTAGCATTTACTAGACCTACCTTTATGCCCGCTAAAGGATTCGAACCTTCACTCAGTCACCTGAACAGCGACCTGAACGCTGCGCGTCTGCCAATTCCGCCAAGCGGGCATTTTTCTCATGTACATGAATAATCATACCAAATATTTGGTAAAATGTAAGCATAAATATACTTTATTATGCAAAAGGATGGAATTTCATGTTTTTTAGTAAAAAGATAAAACGAACTTTTATTAGTTTTGTTGCTGCAATTTCGTTGATTTCATGTGGGGCGGTTTTCACAACGCCAGTACATGCCGACGCTACTAGCAGCTACCAAGCTGATCAACTTAATTTGAACGTTAAGTCTGCTATTGCTATCGATAGCGATTCCGGTCAAATTTTATACGCCAAAAATGCAGATAAAACCTTACCAATTGCTTCAATGACCAAATTGGTCACTGTTTATTTAACTTTACAAGCAATTAAGAATAAGAAGTTATCATGGGACCAAAAAGTAAAGCCAACCGCTCCAATCGTGAAGGTGGCTAACAACACTGAATATTCAAATGTACCACTTAAAATGGGACATTCTTACACTATCAGACAACTTTACCAAGCAACGTTAATTGAATCAGCTAACGGTGCCGCAATGCTTTTGGGTCAAACCATTGCCGGCTCACAAAAAGCTTTCATTAATCAAATGCGTGCGCAAGTTAAAAAGTGGGGCATTGAAGATGCCAAAATCTACACCGCTTGTGGTTTACCTAATGGTAATTTAGGCAAGGATGCTTACCCTGGCGTTAACAAGAACGATGAAAACACTATGTCAGCCAAAGACATGGCAATTATCGGACAAAACTTGATCAAGGATTTCCCAGAAGTTTTGGACACAACTAAGATTGCCCACTTAAACTTTAAGGATGGCAATAAAGTTACTAAGATGGCTAACTTCAACTGGATGCTTAAGGGTCTTTCTCAATATGACGAAGCATACCCAGTTGATGGTTTAAAGACTGGTACCACGGATGCTGCAGGTGCTTGCTTTATCGGTACAGTTGAACACAGTGGTGCGCGTTTGATCACTGTAGTTATGGGTGCACGTCACCAAGATGGTACCGATCCATCACGTTTTATCCAAACTAAGAAATTGATGAACTTTATTTTCAACAAGTATCGTCCAATTACGATGACTGCTGGCAGTCAAATGAATGGTGCTAAGTCAATTAAGGTTACTGACGGTGACAACGCAACTACTAACTTGGGCTTGAAGAACAGAACTACTATTTGGGATCCAGCAGATGGCAAGACTTTAGTAGCTAGCTTAGATAAAAAGACTGTTGAAGCACCAATTACCAAAGATCAAACAATCGGCAATTACCAATTCAAGTCTGGCAATGAAAAGATTGTTTCTTTGTCAAACCCTAACGGCATGAATGTTAAAGCAAAAGCCTTATCAGCTAATGGTAAAGTCAACTTCTTTGTAAGAATTTGGCGCTGGCTTTTCGGAGGCAGATAAAATGACAGAAATTACTGAAGCGATATTAAAAAAGGTTATTACGAAGAGATCAAGTGATACGCATAAGGGTGATTATGGTCGAATCCTTTTAATTGGCGGTGGCGAAAACTATGGTGGCGCCATTATTATGTCGACTTCAGGAGCGGTCAATAGTGGTGCAGGACTTACCGCTGTCGCAACCCATCCGGTCAATTTAACTGCGCTTCATGCACGTTTGCCTGAAGCAATGTTTATCGATTGGCGGGATGCCAAGCTGGCTAATTTGATTAAAAATATGGACGTCGTGGTTTGTGGACCTGGACTTGGCATGTCCGATTTAGCCAAGCAAATTATGGTTATTCTGAGAAGATGTACTTCAGAAAAACAAACGGTAGTCCTAGATGCCAGTGCGCTTGACTTGATTAGTCAAGATAAATCGCTTTTACCAACGAATGCAGGTCATTTAATTCTTACGCCCCACCAAATGGAATGGCAGAGACTGAGTCAAATTAGAATTCCATTTCAAACAGATAGTGCCAATATTGATGCTTTGAACCAACTAATTCCAGATAGTAATGCGATGTTGGTTTTAAAATCAAATCATACCCATATCTATGATGGCAAAGGTCAAGTTTTCGTTAATCCTTTGGGCAATCCAGGTATGGCAACTGGCGGCATGGGTGATACGCTTGCCGGTATTATCGGCGGCTTTGTAGCTCAATTTGGTCCAAGCGTCGACACTGTTTTGGCAGCTGTTTACATTCATTCTTTAGCTGGCGATTTAATTAATAAGGATAACTACGTTGTTAAACCAACTGAGGTTTCTAAAGTATTGCCTAAATTAATGAAAAAGTATTCAGAATTATCGTAAACATGTTAAAATTTTAAGTATAGTAAAATAGCATCCCGATTCAGGGATGTTTTTTAGCGTAACGCTTTAATATGCGCGAAGCATTAATTATAATAGTTAAGATTATTTTTAAAAAAGAAGATTAACACGTTTATGAAGAAAAACATTATTATTGGAGTGGCCAGTATCGTATTGGCTTTTGGAGCAATTATCGGTTTAGCTAACGGTTGCGCACCAAAGTCTGATATCTCTCAAGAAGCAGCTACCATTCAAAGTAAGACGACTAAACCAAAGAAAAAAGCTAAGAAAAAGGCTAAACAAAATACAGAAATTTTTCGTCCATATAAAGATCCTAAGGATTTAAGAAAAGAAGGCACTTGGCGTCAAAAGAGTGAGACTAAGAAATATCCTAAGATTAGTCCAACAGAAAAAGATTTAACTTTACGTGTCTCACTTGAAGGCAATCGTACTTACTTGTTAAGAAAAGGCAAGGTAATTTACACCATGCTTTCTACTGGCGGTATTTTCAAGAAGGGAAAATCTCTTACGCCAACGGGTACTTACAGTATTCAAGGCGGACGCGGCGATAGTTTCTTCAATTATAATTTAGGAGAAGGGGCTAACAACTGGACAAGCTGGAGTCCTGATAATGTTTACTTATTCCACTCTGTACCTACTAAAGGTGATGGCAGCTACAATTTAAAGGAAACTGCTAAATTAGGTAGAACGCAAGGCTCTCACGGCTGTATTCGTTTAAGTGTTCCTGACTCTAAGTGGATTATGGATAATATTCCTAATGGTACTAAAGTAGTCATCAAGAATCATTAAAAAATTAGACAGATATGCAAATGGTCATATCTGCTTTTTTCGTTAAAATTTGTGGCACGCCTTTATCATTCCTGTTATAATCATCTTTGCTAGTAGGTTAAAAGTAGTAGTTATTTTTCTGTTTTAGCGAGTCCAAGTTGGTGGAAGTTGGATATCAGAGAATAATGAAGGCGTGTTTAACTGATTAAAATAATGATTTAAATAAGCGGATACTTTGTATCAATTTGAGTGGTACCGCGGGTTAGTAACTCGTCTCTTTCTAGATAATAGAAAGAGGCTTTTTTATTTGAAAAGAGGAAGAAAATGGACTTTAAAAACGAAGTAGTTGATTTAGTTTCAAGCCAAGTTGATTTGCCTAAAGAAAAAATTGCTGCATTAATTGAACGTCCAAAGAATGCTAAGATGGGTGACTATGCTTTTCCAGCATTTATTTTGGCTAAGACTATGCACAAGAATCCTGCAATTATTGCCAAGGATATTGCTGAAAACTTAAGCAGTGATGACTTTACCAGCATCCAAGCTGTTGGTCCTTACGTTAACTTTGCCATTGACCATGAAAAGCTTGTTTCATCAACTTTGAAGGATGTTTTAGCTGAAAAGGAACACTATGGTGATCAAAAGTTAGGTGAAGGCAACGTTCCAATTGATATGTCATCTCCTAACATTGCTAAGCCAATGTCAATGGGTCACCTTCGTTCTACTGTAATTGGTAACTCAATTGCCAAGACGATGGAAAAAGTAGGTTATACTCCAATCAAGATTAACTACCTTGGTGACTACGGTACTCAATTTGGTAAGTTAATTGCTGCTTATAAGCACTGGGGTAACGAAGAAGACGTTAAGAAAGACCCAATTATGAGTCTTTTCCACTACTACGTAAGATTCCACAAAGAAGCAGAAGATAATCCAGAACTTGACGATGAAGGTCGTGAATGGTTCAAGAAGCTTGAAGATGGTGATCCAGAAGCCGTTAGATTATGGAAATGGTTCCGTGAAGTTTCACTTAAGGACTTCAAGCGCATTTACAACGAATTGGGCGTAACTTTTGATTCATACAATGGTGAAGCATTCTTTAACGACAAGATGCAACCAGTTATTGATGAATTGAAGGAAAAAGGTCTTTTACACGAATCTCAAGGTGCACAAGTTGTTGACATGGGACCTGACGAAAACCCAGCAATTATCGTTAAGTCAGATGGTACTTCAATTTACTTAACTCGTGATTTAGCTGCTGCTGAATGGAGAATGAAGGAATACGACTTCGTTAAGATGCTTTACGTTGTTGGTAACGAACAAGCGCAACACTTTGTTGAACTTAAGACTGTGCTTAAGAAGATGGGTTACGACTGGGCAGACGAAATCCACCACGTTCCATTTGGTTTGATTACTCAAGGCGGTAAGAAATTATCAACTAGAAAGGGTAACGTTGTCTTCCTTGATCAAGTATTGAAGGATGCAGTTTCTCTTGCTAAGAAGCAAATTCAAGAAAAAAACCCAGATTTGGCTAACCAAGACCAAGTAGCTCATGATGTTGGTGTAGGTGCCGTTGTTTTCCACGACTTGAAGAATGATCGTCTTGATAACTTCGACTTTAACTTGGAAGAAGTCGTTCGTTTCGAAGGCGATACTGGTCCTTACGCTCAATACACCAATGCTCGTGCTCAAAGTGTATTGCGTAAAGCTGCCGCGATGGGCGAAAAGCCAAGTGACACTGATTTAGCTCTTAATGATGATTGGGCATTTGCCGTAGCTAAGGATTTAGCAGACTTCCCAAGAATTGTGGCTAGAGCTAGTGAAAAGTTTGAACCATCAGTAATTGCTAAATATTCTCTTGATTTAGCTAAGAAATTTAACAAGTACTACGCAAACGTGAAGATTTTAACTAAGGACGATAAAATTGGTGCTCGTCTTGCCTTAGTTCAAGCTACATCAATCGTCTTGACTGAATCACTCAGACTTTTAGGCGTAAATGCTCCTAAGGAAATGTAAGCAAAATCGTGAAAATTTAAAAAATAGCGCTTACATTTTGTGAAAAATTGTTCATAATAGAATTATTAAGGTACAATATGCTTGTAAGATATTTAGGAGGTATTTTTTATGGCTTATTTTGACAACGGTAATCAAATCTTTAAGGATGCTCGTAGAAACCACTATGCTGTAGGTGCTTACAACACTAACAACTTGGAATGGACTCGTGCAGAATTGCGTGCTGCAGAAGAAACTAGAACTCCATTATTGATCCAAGTATCAACTGGTGCTGCTAAGTACATGGGTGGTTACAAGTTCGTTAAGGACATGGTAGCTGACCAAATGGATTCAATGAACATCTCAGTTCCAGTTATTTTGAACTTGGACCACGGTGACTTCGAATCAGCTAAGGAATGTATCGCACTTGGTTACTCATCAGTTATGTTTGATGGTCACAAGCTTGATACTGAAGAAAACTTGGCTAAGACTAAGGAAATCATCAAGTTAGCTCACGAACGTGGTATTTCAGTTGAAGCTGAAATTGGTAAGATTGGTGAAAATCAAGGTGCTGACGGCGGTGAATTAGCATCAGTTGAAGACGCTAAGACTTTCGTTGCTGCTGGTGTTGACAAGCTTGCTTGTGGTATTGGTAACATCCACGGTGTATACCCAGAAGGCTGGAAGGGCTTGAACTTCGACCGTCTTAAGGAAATTGCTGAAGCTGTTCCTAATGAACCACTTGTATTGCACGGTGGTTCAGGTATTCCTGAAGACCAAGTTAAGAAGGCTATTTCACTTGGTATCGCTAAGGTTAACATCAACACTGAATTCCAATTAGCATTCCAAAAGGCTACTCGTGAATACATCGAAGCTGGCAAGGACTTAGACAAGGGCAACAAGGGTTATGACCCACGTAAGTTGTTATTGCCAGGTACTGAAGCTATTACCGACGCTATGAAGGAAATGATTGGCTGGTTAGGTACCAAGACTATTGATGACGAACTTAAGGATGCATCATTCGACCGTTCATCATTGAACGAAGAATAATCATTCGATAATTATTAAGAATAAAGTCTAGCGTTTGCTAGGCTTTATTTTTTTGCAGATTTGCTTTAGATTCTAGCTAATTGAACTTACTATAAAAAAAGTATAAAAAGAGATTACATCTTGAGGATTGAAAAATAAATAACGAGTAAGTACGATAAATTATGGCAATATATCAAAGATAATGAGACTGGGAATTTTGAGCTTTCCTTTGATGAGATTGGTCAACAGGCTGGAAGTGACCTTAGACAATTCTTTTTTACGCTATAAAAAAGAATTGCCAGCATATGGCTTTGAGGTTCAGAAAATTTTATTGAAGAATAAAGTGGTGAAGTTTCATCAGTTGTAATGAAAGTTATTAATAACTAAAGTAGTAATTTGTGATAATATTTTCAAAATTGGTAGCTATGCTTTGTTTTAGAAAAAGACTAAGATATGAATAAAACGTAGTGTGGTTTGTCTTTGGCGCGGCAATGGCGTTTCAACAATATCACATGTTTAATTTGATTAATATCTTGCTGTGCTTGGTGGATGTTTTTCTGTTTGATTTAGCAGTTAATATCGCTGATAATTACTATGATTATCTTCATGGCAAAGATCGACATTTTTTGACTGATATAAATCCAATTGGACGACTGAAGTTACCTTTGACTGATGTTAGGAATTTAGTGTGGATTAGCTACTTTATCTCAGCGATTCCGGGTATCATTTTGGTTTATCGTACTGGTTGGCCCGTACTAATAATGGGGATTGTGGGGTATTTTATTGGAATATTTTACATTGCAGGGCCTAAGCCGCTAAATGCAACACCGATCTGTGAATTAGTGGTATCTTTTTTTATTTCGTATTTCATTATATTAGTAAGTATCTACGTTACAATTTATGGCGTCTATCCTTTGACCTGGAACTTGGCGTTAACCACTGTGATAAGATGTTTGCCTTTAACACTTATTTTCTATGCTTTGCAGTTAGCCAATAATACTTGTGATTTGCACGAAGATTTAAACAATGGACGCCATACTTTAGCCAGTTATACGGGAAAAAAGAATGCTCTTAAAATAATTAAGGCGTTGATTAATGCGGGATTACTGTTTCCAATTGCCGTTGTTCTTTTTGGTTTGGCAAAATGGCCACTGATTTTTAGTTGCTTTTTGTTGCCGATATTATGGCCAAAATTAAAACAATTCTTTGAACATCCGGATAAACAGACCACCTATTTACAAATGATTAAGTATCTATCAATATTCTTTATTACGTATATAGCCATTTACACAGTTTTGGTTTTAGTTTAAGTATAAAAGGTTTCGTTGAGCAGGATAGGAGAGACTATCCTGCTTTTTTGGAAGCAAATTTGATATCCAAGGCGGGGAAATATGACGAGTTGCTAAAAATGAGGGAAAATATGATATTATATCTCCGAATTATGATTATTGATGAAAGAGGTATAAACAATGAAATTGAAAAAATTTGGATAGGTTTGTTAATGTTTGCAGGAGTTGTAGCAATATTTGTGGCTATGCCTAAACAAGCAAATGCTGCATCTGATGGAAATGTGAGTGAACAATATGCTACTGCTGTGATTAGTGAGCAGAATGTAAAGCTGGGAGAAAATGTTGTTGGAAGTAATGAAAATGCTAGTCCTTTTGTGAATTTCACTAGAGAAATACCAGGAACCACAAATTGGTGGCATGTTTTATATAACAAATGGAGAAGACATGGAAAGAGATAAAAATGTCCAATTTAATGTTTGAGATAATACTGCAAACTATATTTATTATTATTTCTGTTACTTTTGATATTTTAATTTTTGATAGAATATCTCTTTCCGCACGTAATAAAAAAGATAAAACTTTTTTAAGCTTGTTTACTGGATTAATAATTCTTATAAGTATAGTAAGTTCCATATTTTTTAATAGTTTTTATTTAATAACAACGATATGTGAAATCGTGGGATTATATATCTATTTTGGAATAGTTAGAAAGAAAAATAAGAAACTTGTTTTAGGGTCAGCTATAATTTTTAGTTTAGTTGATCTTATTTTTATGGTGAGTGAAAGGTTAATAAATTCACTTTTTTTGTTATTCGATTCAGAAAGTCAAATATATCTGTGGGATATTCTAATAGATATCGTAGTACTACTTGCTTTGTATAGATACAATGAAAGGATCAGGGAGTTTCTTACAGATATCAATAGTTCAATATTTTTAGGAATTATTATATATTTGTATGTTTCAATTGAACTGGTGAATTATTATTTATCTAGTGATCGAAGGGCTGTAGAAGTTATTCAAATTTCTTTGGGTTTATTAGTGTTGCAAACTTTTTTTGCAATTCTTGTTTATGCTGGAATGGTACATATTCAAAAGGATTTATTGACTAGACAAGAACAAGAACAACAAAAACTGCAGTTAAAATTAACAGAAACAAAGAGAGAAAATACAGAAATTAGAAATAGAGAACTAGCATTAAAAGAGCAACAGCTACAGATAGAAAATGCTCAACTAAAAGAATATTCTAATTATCTTGATAAAAATGAAGATGAACTCCGTCATTTTAAGCATGATTATGAGAATCTTTTAAACAGTTTGAAAATTAGTGCAGAAAAAGGGGATAGTGAGTCTGTTGTAAAACAGCTGGCAGAATATACTGATAGTCAGATTGATGAAAAAGCACTTCGTAAATATAAAGGTGTTAATCATATTCATGTTGAAGAATTAAAGAGTATTGTAATTACTAAGTTAGCTAAGCTCTATAATGAAGAAATTCCTTATAGTTTTGGTTGTGATGTGGAAATTTATAATATCCCAAAGTCAGTAAATATTTTTGATATAGTACGGATTATTGGGATTACATTCGATAATGCGATTGAAGAGAGCCAAAGTTTGATTAAGCAAACTGGTAATACTGATAGTGCTAAAGTTGATGCTATGTACTATCAAGAAGATGGCAATTTTGAATTCCGAATTCGAAATCGAATAGCAGCAGATACTAGCTTGGCTTCTGATATCCTAAGTAAAGATGGTTATTCTACTAAAAAACATCATACTGGTATTGGATTAGCCAATGTTAAACAAATAGAGTTAAAGTATGAAGAATATATGCTTGTGAATTATGGAATTGAGAATGGCTGGTTCAATTTTGAGTTAGAAATTATGCCAGATAACGAAGGAGGAATAGAATGAAATATCCAGTATTCATTTGTGATGATGATCAAATGCAAGTAAATGATATAGTCAAAATGATTGGAAAAGCTGAAGAAATTCTTTCTGATGAGCATGCTATTGAATTTGATGTGGCGTTTACAACTACTTTTGCAGACGCAAAGAAGTTTTTGAAAGATAATATCTATACTGGAGGTGTTTATCTATTAGATATAGAACTTGGTAAAGAGATCGGTCAAAATAATGGTTTTGATTTAGCAGAATTGATTAAGAACCAAGACAAGAGAGCACAGATTATCTTTATTACGACGCATGCCGACTTATCTTTGATTTCTTTTGAGAGAAGACTTGGTCCTGTTGACTATATTGTAAAACCGAGAAATAAGGAAGATTATGATAGATTTAAACAGCGGCTTGTTGCTACGTTAGAAATTTCTATTTCAAATATTGAGAATTTTGATTATACAGAAAAGCTAACTTTTCATTATAAAGTGGGAAGACAAGTGAGAAACGTAGATATTGATGATATTATTTATATTTCGACCACCAAAACACCACATAAGCTAATTATGGTGAATGTAAGAGGCGAAAATCAATTCTTTGGCAGTATCAATCAATATGCTAAGGAGTCTGCGGCTTTAGTAAAGATTAGTCAATCTTGTTTAGCCAATCCTAAAAATATAAAATTAATTGATTTGCCGAAGTACAAAGTAACGTTTGTAAACGGTGATACTGTTGATTTTTCACAATCGGCGTATAAAAGAATGCAACATTTATATGATAAAATTCAATCTTAAAAATTAGTCAATACGTGTAAATTTGATTATTCTAACTCTTATTTGCATTGTTTTAGTGTCATATTTTAATTAATGAATTGAATTTGTATCGCAATAAGCGGCTTATGACAGAAAGTTCGAATGGAATAGTACCGTGCTAACATAATTTATGTAAGTTACGAAGAGGTAGTTGAGTAACTAATGAAAATTTTCAACAAGAAGAACTTATTACTGTCATCTGCAGTTGTTGCAGGGATGTTATTAGTATCAGATGTAAATAGTGCTACATTTACTGTGTACGCTGCTGAACAGCAAAGTAGTGTTGGACAAGCTAGCCAAGCAGTAAAGGCTGGCAATAGTTTAACCCAAGAACAAATTCAACAAGCAAATAAGTATATTAAAATTGAAAATAATCAGTATATGCTTGATACTTCGAATAAATCATGTACTTTAAGTCCAGAAACTATTCATAAGATTCAAGAAGCTTTAACTTTATTTAATAAAACTGTTAGAGAAAACAATGTTGTATTATTATCTAATAAAGATGTAGAAAATAATAATTTGGATCAAGAAGTATCTCCTTTTATCACTTTTGTGAAGGGTAAAAAGAGAAAACATCGTAAGTCTCATGGTTATATTGTAGGCTACGGATCAAATGGATATTGCTATAAAGACAGTAAAGGGAACTTCCATTACTATGTAACAAAAAGCCCATTGCAAACTGTACTTGATGTTAATCGCCAAGGATTAGAATCTGCATTAGGTGGTGGCTGGGTACAAGCGCCAGAAAATGCGCATTGGCATGGCTTTGAATATCATAGATAGTGATTTATACTATTACTGATAGGGGGATTTAATATGTTTGGCAAAAAGAAAGATCAAGATTCGGAACTTTCACCAGATATTATGGATTTTAAAAATGCACTTGAAGAGGTACGTTTTACACCTGAGGTTGAGCATGATGTAGAATTAATTAAAATGTTTGATGAAGCAATCGACAAGGCGGAAAAAGGTGAAGCTGTTCAAACTATTTATGCCAGACTAAGCTATCAAATTACTCAGTATATTCAGACACACCATTTTAGAGCGCCAAAGCCAGTTAGTGAATTTATTCATGGAAGTACAGGAAGTGTGACAACGGGATTAACTTCGATTCCAGTTTCTTGGAATACAGTACACTAATGTGTGTTAAAATGCATTTGCAAGCCACAAAAGATAAATTAAGCAACTTGCAATTATCATTTTTTATAAAGATGTAGTGTTTAAAATGAAATTTCAAAAATTAGTAACGAGTGCATTATTAGTAGCTGGTACTGCTAGTGTATTAGCTGTTGCACCTGTATCAGTAAATGCTGCAACTATTCCTGCATCTGCAGTTAAAAATAAAGCTAGTTTAACCAAAGAAGGTTACGTTATGCGTATCCTTAACGACAAAGATGCAACCCCAATCTATGTCGGCAAAGCTAATTATAATAAGTTGTTCAAAAATGTAACTCTTGCTAAAGGTGCTAAGACCATCAGTCCTAAAAATGTACAAAAGATCAAGTTTAGAGTAGAAAAGGTACTTGATGTTAAAGGGCGCGTCGCTGGTGCTCCGGCATACTTAGTTGCATCAAAAGATAAGAAGTATTCTAGTTGGACAACTCAATCTGGCTTACAATACTATTACCTAAACAGCAAGTCTATGCAAGGCGTGACCAAGCCACTCAAGAGAATTGCTAATAGATTAAACACCAGCCTGAAAAAGGCAAACAACAAACGCGACTTTAGCGCTGCAATGAAAGCTGCTAAGAAGTTACGTGGCAGTCAAAGAGATTTCGTTTTACGTTCATTGAATCAACTAAAGAAGGATGGCTCCATGAATGTAGAAGGAAAGAACTTGTTATTATTTGGCTTGTAAAATTAAGATATTACGTAGTAAAGCTCAGCGAATGACTGAGCTTTACTTTTTGTGAACGCTAGTCGACAAACAGTATAATGAACTTATACCTGAATTGTCAAATTAAGTGCAACAGTTAGGCTATGAAGAAATATATTGCTTGAAGAGTTCTTCTGCTGTGTGATATTGAAGGATTCGACGATGTTTGTGGTTAATGGCATTGGTTGCCTGTTGAACATAATCAGCTGACTTATCTTTCATGCTTTTGCCTTTAGGGAAGAATTGCCACAAACTGGCGAAAAGGATAATAAGCTTGGAATTTTAGGTTTATTGTCAGTATCATTAGCAAGTCTATTTTTCTCATCATTAGCTGATGCCTTTATGAAAGTAACTCCAATTACTTTAGGTGGTGCCTTCGTTCTTTTAATTGGTAATTTTCCAATTCCAGCTTGGACTAACTTTTTTACAAAAGATAGGTTGGGCAACTCAATTTAACGCTGCACAAAATGCAACTATGAATGTATTGTCACTCTTTGTTGTATTTAACTTTGCTTATGTTTATGCAGAAAAGTGTAAATATAATCCATTGCCAGCAGGATTACTTGCTGCATCAAGTTTTATGATTTTAGCTCCACAAGATTATATGGCTAGAGCATTTGGTACACATGCTAAGTTGACTCAGGTAACAGCCTTTGGTACTAATTACCTTGGTTCATCTGGTATGGTTGTTGCTATCCTTGTTGGCTGGGTTGTTGGGATGCTTTACGTATTCCTTAACAAAAAGAATATTGTAATTAAATTACCTGACAGTGTTCCACCTAATGTTGCAGCTTCACTTCAGCCATCATTAATTGCCGGAATTATTTTGGTATTAATGACTTTAATTAGAGGAGCATTTAGTTATACTGCATTTGGTAACATCTTTGATTGTGTTACTAAATTGGTTCAAGCACCACTGCAAACATTTACTGCTTCTCCAATTAGCATTATTGCTATTTACACCTTAGCTAATGTTTTATGGTTCTTTGGTATTCACCCAAATATGGTTTATGGTATTGTAATGCCAATTATCATTGCTAACGGTATTGTTAATCAGAATGCCTTTAAGGCAGGACAGCCAATGCCATACGTCACGATGTCAATGCTTTCTGTGATTTTAAACAGTGCTTTCGGTGGTCAAGGTGCCACAATAGGTTTAATTATTTCTATGTTTAGAGCAAAATCTGATCGATATAAACAAATGTTAAAATTGGCTGGGGTACCAGCATTGTTCAATATTAATGAACCATTGATATTCGGAATGCCAATTATGTTGAACCCTGTTTTCTTCTTGCCGATGCTATTTGAACCTATCATTAATGGTCTGGTAAGTTGGGGATTAATTGATTTATTCCATGCTACAGTAAATCCATTTATTCAATTGCCATGGACTATGCCTGGTGTTGTTCAAGCATTCTTCTCAGGTGGTATTCCATTCTTTATCATCGCTATGGTAGTAGTAGTCTTAAGTACTTTGATTTGGTTCCCATTCTTCAAAATTGCTGATAATAAGGCTGTTGCTGAAGAGCAAAAGAGTGCTAAAAAAGCTTAATTATCGTAAACTTCAAATAAAATCATACAAAATCCAAGATTAAAATAAAGAAAGTTACTCGGTGTGAGTAACTTCTTTTTTATCTTAAAATTAAACTTTTAGCTTTCATCCACCAAACATGCAAGCAATATGCGGAAGTGAAAGATAAGATCCACGTTAAAATCCATGTATCAAACAAAGTCAAGACTGGATGATAGATTGCGTGATATTGCATGTTGAGGCCGCGCCAAACTAGTTGATTCCAAAAGACATTGGATAAATATGCTCGATAAGCATAGGTAGCTAAAAAGTGAAAGACATTTAAGCTAGTCTGTGAATTTTTTCTAACTTGGTGCAAGCAAAATGCAGAGATTAGTGCAATAACTGTCAAACAGTACAAGGTCATTGATGGCTTGTAATATGGAGCATTGTTAAAGTTGATAGGATGACCAAATTTTTGTAATTCAATATTAGTCCAAATGAAGCATCCAATGAATAAAATTGAAATCAGCCACCATAACTTAGTAACTAATTGATTATAATAACTTCGCAGTTGCCAAGCTAGTACACCATAAACACCGTAGATAAAGAATGAAATGAACACGCGATCAAGCAGATACCAATCATGTTCATGCACGCCGTGGAAAATGTAGTAGTCGTAGAACCATAGCCAGGCGAAGTAGAGGACAAAAGTAATGATTGCAATCCAGATTCCGCGCGTCAAGTTATGGCCGACGAAGCGGCTTAGCACCCAAAATAGCGACATTAGGATAATGAATTGCAGCATCATCGTGTTGTACCAAAGATGCGGCGCCGCATTACCATTAATGAATTGCCAGCAAAATGAACCGATGCTATTAAAATGATTGACTTGTTGCACCCACGGCATCCCAAAAAGGTAAATCAATGTCCACCAAATAGTCGGCAAAAAAAGGTTAGACCAATTAGCCCGCATATGCTTGGCATATGAGAAGCTGCCTTTTTCATCATTAGTCCGAATGGTAGTGTACAAAATACCAAAGATAAAGGCTGGCGCCGTATATTTAACTAAATTATAGAAAACGCCAAAAATGTCTTGCACATGCATGGACTGGCCTGCTCCCATGATCATCGACATAATTGGCTGCGATATTACAGCCGTACAAGCGAAAACCTTCAAATAATCGCCAATATCAGCCGTGTTAACGCTGTTAAACTGATATTTTTTCATGAAAATCTCTCTTTTCTTTTGAATTGTGAGATCCAAAAGAAGTTCAAGTTTAATTTAAAGGTATTTTTTTAAAAAAGCAATGGCTTAAATTAAAAATTATCTTGTTGCAGCATCCCGTTCTTGTAAGGAGACGTTGGCAATTTCGTTGCTAAAAAGACGCTGTGCATCGGTCAAATTATGGTGGGGTGAGTTTAAATAAATTGTGCGCTGGGGTGCTTCCGGATAAATATGAGCCTTGGTAATATTTTGAGTTTCAAAATCCTGCCAACTAATAGCAGGGATAAAACCGATCCCAATGCCGTTAGCAATCAATTGTCGCACCGTTGCCGGTTCATCGGATTGATATTGATAATTGAGTTTGATTTTGTGAGCATTTAAAAATTGATCGATAGTTTGTTGCAGCGTGGAATGATATAAAAATCTTAAGTCATATTGTTTGGGTATTTTCAAAAAGGACATCATACTGAAAGTGAGAAAAATGATTTTTCACGAAAGGATGGGAAATGCAATGGACGATTATGTAATTGATTTTGATTCCTTGAATTACTTAAGACCAGAAACTTTGGCCATCATGAAGCTCTTGGTAAAGAAATACAATGAAAGCAAAGATGATGATGTTTTACAAGATGGAGTAGTAGTTAGCTTTGATGAATTAGCAAAAGCAGCCAAAATTCCAGTTGATAAGTTACCCGATGAAGTCTTTAAAGATCTAGATGCCGAAAGAAATCAGTTTGATGAGGAAAAGAGAGGCTATGAACCATTAGTCGCTAGTTGTTTAGCTGATGAAGAAGATCGTGAATTTAGAATTATCATTAACCACCGCTTGTTTGAATTTTAAAATAATATCAAAAAAGATCGATGATCAACGTTTTTTAACGAAGATCATCGATCTTTTTTTCTATAATCCAAATGCAATCTTGTATAACAATGCACCGCAGATACCACCAGCAATTGGAGCAACTACTGGTACCCAACCGTAGTCCCAGTGAGCAGAACCCTTATGAGGCAATGGGCAAAGTGCATAAACGATACGTGGACCTAAGTCTCTTGCAGGGTTTAATGCAGGACCGGTAGGACCACCAACAGCCATAACCAATGCGGTGATTAAGAAACCAACACCGAGGTTGGCAATATCTTCTGATTGCTTGAAGAACATGCCACGGTATAAACCAACGGCTACAAACAAAAGAATTGCTGTACCAACAAATTCAGTGATAAAACCGTTTAACTTACTGTTGGCAGTATCACCAGTCGCAAAGCTGGCAAAAACAGCGTCATCACTAGCAGTTCTCTTAATGTATGGCCAGTAAACAGCCACTAATATAAGTTGACCTACGATTGCACCAAGCATTTGAACCAAGATATATGGTAGAACTTGATCCCAAGGGAATGCACCTGCACATGCTTGTGCAAGGGTTACGGCCGGATTCAAGTGGTTACCTGAAATTGAACCGAATAACATCGCAGGAAGCATGACACCAAAACCAAAGCCAAATGCGATTAAAAGCCACCCACCATTGGCTTGTCCATCGCGGCTATTACCTCCAGTATCACGCAATACTGAGTTGGCAACTGAACCGTTACCTAAAACTACTAAAATAATCGTACCGAAAAATTCGGCCAAATACTTTATCATCCAAGTATGTTCCATAATAGATACTTTTTACTCCTCTAAAAAAAATAAGTGAAAAATACACACAAGATTGAATTATACACTATATTGAGAAAATAGATATGATTATTTTGAAAATTGCAAATATTTTGCTCAAAAACAGATCTTTCTTACTTTTTTGTTTTTTCTAGTAGAATAATTAGTAAGGAATTTTTTTAGGAAAGGCGTAAAGAATGAGCGAAGAAAATAAAAATGATGTAGTAACTGGCGCTTCCGAAACTATTGATGCTAGTTCGGGTTCTTCGATGTTAGAACATGAAGAATCTAAAAAAGAAGAAGCCACTAGTCCATGGCCTGGTCCAAAGGGTATGATCCCAGTAACCAGTGGTAAAGCCGACGATGCTAATGTCCATAACCGTGTCTTTTTAGACAACATTTTGGTAAAGATGCGTGTGATCGATTCAGTTGAGCCTGATTTAACTACAACAATTTTAGGTAGAAAGTATGCTTCACCATTGATGCCAGCTGCCGTTTCACACTTAAATAAAGTATTGAGCGATAAAACGAGAAAACCAATGCAAGAAAAAGCAGTTGCCGCTCGCAACATGGATTTGCTTAACTGGATTGGTATGGAAACCAACGAAGAATATGGTGAAATTGTCAGTCAAGGCGGGGACACAATTCGCATTATCAAGCCTTTTGCTGATCATCACAAGATTTTAGATGAAATTAAATTTGCGGAAGATCATAGTGCCGTTGCCGTAGGTATCGACATCGACCATATTGCCGGAAAAAACGGCAAATATGACGTTGTTGACGGTATCCCTTTAGGTTCAATTACAATGGCTGATTTAAAGCATTATGCAGAGAGTACCAAGCTACCGTTTATTGCTAAAGGCGTGTTGTCTGTGACCGATGCTTTGAAGTCCCGTCAAGCGGGATGCAAGGCAATTGTGGTTTCACACCACCATGGTCGCGTACCTTTTGGTGTTCCACCTCTAGCAGTTTTGCCTGAAATTAAAAAAGCACTTGTTGGTAGTGGCATGGAAATTTATGTTGATGGTTCTTTGATGACAGGTTATGATGCATATAAAGCTTTAGCCATGGGTGCTGATGCTGTATTGATTGGTCGCGGAATTTTGTCAGAACTTCTTCAAAGCGGTACTAAGGCAGTAGAAGATAAGCTCAAGCAAATGAATGAGCAATTGGCAGAAATGATGATGTACACTGGCGTTAAGGATACAAAGTCATTTGATCCTGATGTTTTGTATTATCAAAAATAAAATAATATCGATAAATAAGAACAGTAAAAGAAAAGGAGATTGCACTTGCAATCTCTTTTTTACAGTTCAATCTTTTCAGCAGACAATTTAACCTGTAATTTTTCAAAAGAAAACGGCTTAATCAATGAAATTTCGTAAGCATCAAGAGCTAGATTTTCTCCAGCAAAATCTGGATTGTATAAAGGATCACCAACGATCGGACAACCGATTGCTGACAAATGAACTCGAATCTGGTGAGTTCTTCCTGTTTCAAGCGTTAATTTAACTAGGGCAGTATTGTTATCATATTTTTTAAGTAATTCATAGTGGGTTACAGCCCTTAGACCATCGCTGCGAGCCATTCTTTTTCTTTGATCAGTTGGATCTTTGCCAATGGGAAAATCAATAGTGCTTTTTTCTTTTAACTTGTCTGCTTGAATAACTTTGGCTAAATAGTCGCGATGAAAAATTTTAGTCGTTAATTCTCGATTCAGAATAGGGACAACTGCCGGATTTTTAGCCACCAAAAGCAGACCGCCTGTGAGCATATCAAGGCGATGAACGATGTAAGGAGTAGTGCCCAAGTAAGTGGCACAGTCGTTTAACGCCGTATCAGTTTCGTTTAAATTAGGGTGAGTTTTTTGGCCTTTCTTTTTATTGATGATTAACAAATTATTATCTTCATAAATTACATCGGGCATTTTTCCACTTGCAGGATAAACTTGTTGAGTTGAATCAACTTGATCTAGTTTGATATCAATTTGATCTCCAGGGAAAATCTTCTCGTTAAAATAGCGGTATTTACCATTAATGGTTACGTTTTGTTCAATTCTCAAATAATGACGCCATTTTCTAGGGATGAGTAATTTGCGTAAAACCTCGCTAACTGGTAATGGATCAAGATTTTTTGGATAAAAAAGTGTAAAATTATAAACCATAAATATTTCCTAAGTCTGCTTCAATTCTAAACATGTGTTTTAGTAATTATGATACAATTTTCTTGTTTCTAAAAAGGAGCAATGTACTTAATGAATAATGACCAACCAAAAAGAAGTGGCTTTAAGGATGCATGGCATCGATTTGATAGTCGCTTCTTTATCGGACGCTGGATTATTTTAATCCTACTCACTTTAATACTTTTAACTTGTACATATTATACAATTAAAGTTAAAACTTCGAACATCTCGAATTTAAAGGCGTCACTTTCAACTACAACAACTATTTACGATTATAAGGGCAAAAAAGCAGGTTCCTTATATTCGCAAAAGGGTTCGTTTGTAGAATATGATAAAATTTCGCCAAATATTCAAAATGCGGTCATTTCAACAGAAGACCGTACTTTTTGGACGAACCCTGGTTTTAGTGTTAAAGGTATGGTTCGTGCCGCCGTTAGTTTGGTTATTCATCACGGTCAAGTTACCGGTGGTGGTTCCACATTAACGCAGCAGCTGGCTAAGAACTCACTACTTACTCAGCAGCAGACCTTTTCACGAAAATTGGAAGAATTGTTCTTTGCAATTGAGATCAACCATGTTTATTCCAAAAAAGACATTTTGACGATGTACTTGAATAACGCCTATTTTGGTAACGGTGTCTGGGGCGTGCAAGATGCTAGTCGTAGATATTTTGGTAAAAATGCTAGTGATGTAACTGTCAGTGAAGCTGCCACTTTGGCAGGGATGCTGCGGAATCCTAGTTTCTACAACCCTGTAGACCATATGGCTAATGCACTGTCACGTCGTAATTTGGTTTTGAGCTTAATGGCTGATAATGGCAAAATTACTTCAGCTCAAGCCAAAGCTTATTCAAAAGAGGGCTTAACTTTAAAGAATACCTTTAAGAATAAGGATGGCTACCGTTACCCATACTTCTTTGATGCTGTTGTAGATGAAGCAATTAGTAAGTACGGCTTAACAGAAGAGCAGGTAATGAATAAGGGCCTCAAGATTTACACTACCCTTAACCAAAATTACCAAAGCAAGATGCAAGATACCTTTGAACAAAGCTGGCTTTTCCCACAAAATGGTTCAGATGGTACCGAAGCCCAAGGTGCCAGTGTGGCAATGGATCCTAATACTGGTGCCGTACGTGCAGTTGTTGGGGGACGTGGACAACACGTCTTCCGTGGCTACAACCGTGCAACGCAAATGAAGCGTCAGCCTGGTTCATCGATCAAGCCGCTTGCTGTTTACGCACCAGCTCTTCAAGATGGTTATCATTATGATTCAGAGCTTTCCAACAAACTGCAGAAATTTGGTAAGAACGGTTATGAGCCACACAACGTTGATAATGCCTACTCTGATAAGATTCCAATGTACCAAGCCTTAGCTCAAAGTAAGAATGTACCTGCTGTATGGCTGCTTGATAAGATTGGGGTTAACAAGGGTGTTCAATCTGTTGAAAACTTTGGTATTAAGGTGCCAAAGAGCGATCGCAATCTTGCTTTAGCCCTTGGTGGTCTTTCATCTGGTGTATCACCATTACAAATGGCCCACGCATATTCTGCCTTTGCCAATAAGGGTAATTTGCCTAACAATTCTTACTTTATTACTAGAATTACAGATGCCAGTGGTAATGTTTTAGCAGAAAATGGCAATCCGGGCACACACCGTATTATTTCTGAAAATACGGCAAAAGAAATGACTACGATGATGCTGGGCGTATTTACTAACGGTACAGGTCAATCTGCTCAACCAAGTGGCTACCGTGTTGCTGGTAAAACTGGTTCAACTGAAGTGCCTAACTCATATGGTTTTGGTACTAAGGACCAGTGGATTGTTGGTTATACTCCTGACATCGTTGTCGCAACTTGGGTTGGTTTTGACCGAACCAGTAGGCAGCATTATATGCAAGGGATTTCCGAAACAGGAATTACTAGACTATATAAAGCCGAAATGGAAGGCATTCTGCCGTATACCGCTCAGACTCAATTTACCGAAAAAGCACCTAACCAGATTGTGAAAGCTAATGGTTCAAACTTTGATTGGACCGGCGGATTAGGGCAAAAAATTCAAGATGGTATAGGTTCTGCAGGACAGAAGATTAATGAATGGTATAATAGTGTGAAAGGCTTATTTGGCCAATAAAATTTAGGAGGACCATGATGGTTAACGTTTACGATTCTGCTAACAAATTAGCAGAAGATTTAACTCAAACTGATCAATACAAGGCTTTACAAAAGGCTATTAAGGATGTAGAAGAAAATGACGAAAGCTCAGCTATGTTCAAGAAGATGGATGAACTTCAAGCTAAGATTTTGCGTGCTCAACAAGCTGGTCAACCTCTTGCTGCAGAAGATCAACAAGCTTACAAGGACTTGAACGACCAAGTACAAAAGAACGATTTGATCGTTAACATGCTTAAGTCAGAACAAGCTTTATACGACTTGCTTAACGACATCCAAAAGACTTACTCAAAGCCAATTAATGATCTTTATGAAGATCTTAGAAACTAGAATTCGCGATGAAATTTATTCACTTTGCGGATGCGCATTTAGATAGTCCATTTCGTGGGCTATCTTTTTTGCCATCTAAGGAATTTAACCAAATATATCAAGCGGCCGATCAATCATTAACGAGAATTGTTGATTTGGCTTTAAAACAAAATGTTGATTTAGTCTTAATCGCTGGAGATACTTTTGATAGCAACACGCCATCTCCAAGAGCGCAGCTATTTTTTGCCGAACAGATAAAAAGGCTGACTGATCAAAAAATTCAAGTGGTGATGATTTTCGGTAACCACGACCACATGAAAAAAGAAGATCTACTAGTTACTGAAACACCTTATTTCAAATTATTGGGTAATGGTGAAAAAGTGGAGAAAGCCACTTTTGCGACAAAAGCTGGTTTTACTTACGATGTAATCGGCTTTTCATATTTGAATAACCATATTACGCGTGACATGATACCTGATTTTCCTGCAAAGGGACAAAATTATACTTTTGGTTTAATGCACGCACAAGAAAAAGCACAAACTAATAATGTTTATGCACCATTTACTACTAGTGAAGTGCAGAACCTTAATTACGATTATTTTGCCTTAGGCCATATTCACGCACGCAATAACTTGTCAGAAAATCCATGGATTGTTTACCCAGGTAACATTCAGGGGCGTCACATCAACGAAATGGGCACTAAAGGTTGCTATCTTGGCGAGATCGATGAACAAACTAAGAAGACAAGCATTGAGTTTAAACAAACTAGTCCAATTATTTGGCAAGCTGTCGAAATCAATTTGGAAGGTGAAATCGATAAAGCTGGTTTGCAGACAAAAATCATTGAAGTCCTTAATCAAATTAAGCAAAAGACTTACTTTAGTTTAACCATCAAGGGTGCACAATATTTGACTGAAGAAGAGCGAGAACTGACTGCAGATACTGATTTTTGGCAGACAATCTCGCAAAATTTGCCATTTGCTTCTCAGCTAGTTGACGTTCGTTATGAAACCAATACCAGTTTGGAATTAAATGAGAATGATCAAAAGGCCTTTGAAAAAGCCAAGGCGGAAATTTTTGATGTAGATGAGTTCAATCAAATCGTAAACGACTGGAAGAAAAAAGATCCAGAAGCAGCTGCACTAGCAGAAGATCCTAAATTTATTGAGGCTGTTAAGCAATTAACCGAAGTAAAGCTAATGAGTAAATTGAAAGGAATTAAAGATGAGACTGAAACAAATTAAAATGATCAATTTTGGCCAGTTTTCTGACAAGTCTTTTGATTTACCTAGCAAAGAAATAAACGTCTTCTTTGGTGCTAATGAGGCGGGAAAGAGTACGACGGTAGCTTTTATTAAGCAGATCATGTTTGGCTTTCATTTGCGCAGTAATTCGTCTCCGTTTTTTGAAGATTATACGCCGTTAGCTCATGTGAGTCCGATGGGTGGCAGTCTTGTCTTTGAAGCGGACGATGGCGAATATGAATTAGAGCGCTTGTATGCCAAAGGCGATAAGACTAAGCGTGGTATTTTAACCGTTAAAAAAGATGGGCAAGTAGTGCCCGAGAGTCTCTTTTTCGATCAAATTCAAAAAATCAATGGTTCGTTTTATGCCGACAGCTTTATCTTTAATCAAGAAATGCTGGGTCAGGTAAGCAGCTTGAGTCAAGAAGACTTGCTTGAACGTATTTATTACTTGGGTGCAGCCAATAGTGGTAAATTGCTTGAAATGCGTGATGGCTTTGAAAAAGAAGCTGGCAAGTTGTTTAAGAAGACGGGTAAAAAGCCAGAAGTAAATCGTCTGCTTAAGCAAATGGAAGACGATCGTGACAATCTGGCTCAAACGCAAGCAGAGTTTGGTGATTATGAAGAACTTGATCGTGATTTAACTGCTAAAAGTGACGAGTTAAAGAGTAAGCAACAAGCTTTAGAAAAGCTGAAAAAAAGGGCGCAAGAGTTGCGTGACCTGCAAAAAGAATTAGGCAATTACCAAACTTTGCTAGATTTGCAAAAGCAAGTTAAGGATATGCAGTTTGATAGTGAAAATTATCAAAAAGCGCAAGAGATCATGGCGCAAGGTCGCAATTTGCAAAAGACGATTAAGTCTTTGAAAGAGCAATTAGCTGATCTGGATGATAATAATCAGGCTGATTTGTCAGCTAGCAAAAAGCTTGTCCAACAAAAGCCGCAACTACTTCAATGGCAAGCAGAATACAAATCATGTTTGCAAAAAGCTGATGAACTCAAACAAGAAAAAGAACAAATTCTTGCTTTATCTCCTGATACCAAGCAAGTACTAGACTTGACGCCAGAGCAAATCAAACAGCTGCAAGCAGATTATTTAGCTTTGCCTAAACAAGAAAATCGAGTTGAAGCTGCTCCTAATTCCAATGATAAACTCTGGTATGTGATTGGTGCTGTCCTAGCAGTCCTTGGTTTGATCTTACTGGTTATGATGGGGACAGTTGGCGTGATCGCCTTAATTACCGGCCTAATCTTTCTTGGTGCAGGCTACGTTAAAGGCAATAACGCCAATAAACAAAATGCCGCTATTTTGGAAAAGCAAAAACTGGTCGCACAAAAGCGCCAGGGATTTGGGCAACAATATGGCTTGAATCCTGATAATTTGGATATTAATAATCTGGTGGCTAATGCCAACCAGTATCACTTAAAAGAAAACGCTGAGAAGGCAAATAATGAACAACTGAGCCAGATTAATCAAGAAGTCGCCCAATTAGCCGCAAATGTGCAAAATACGCTGAAAAAGCCAATTGAGGATGATTTTAGCTCCGTTTTAAGTGGAATTGATGAACTGGAAGAAAAGATTGACCACAGTCAAGAAATTGGTCAACGAAGAATGACGATTTCGTCTGCTTTAAAGCAAGACCAGCAAGATTTGAAAGAATTGGGTTTGCAACTTCAAACTTTGTTTGCTCAAGCTAATGTCAAAAATATGGTCGATTATGATGCTGTGTACAAAGATTCATTAGAGCAAGCCAAAATTAGGACGCAGGTTGAAGCACTTAAGAAGAGCTTAAACGATGATTTAACTCAATTGACAAAGACTAATCCAGCTGAATTAGAGCAGCAATTGCATGAATTGAATGATCAAATAGCTGCAGCTAATAATGAAGTCAGCGATTTACAACAACAAAACGCACAAGTACAGGTTAAGTTGAATAATTTGGCTGATTCAACTGCAGTATTTGAAGCGAGACAGGATTTGGCCAATACCGAAACTAATTTTGAAAGCAGTAGTAAGGAATATTTGGCTAACTTGCTTGCAGCTAAATGGATTGGTCGCTCACTTGATTTAGCTTCAAATGAACGTTTTCCAAAGATGCTCAAAGCAGCTAAAGAATATTTGGCTTTGCTTACAGGTGGACGTTACGTTGATCTTGAACTCGGCAAGAAATTAACGGTCATCAGAAAAGATGGTAAAAAGCGTGATGTTAAGTACTTGTCTCGCGGTACGGCTGAACAACTCTACTTTGCTTTAAAGTTAGCCTTTGTCGAACAAATTAAAGATGAAATCAACTTGCCAATCTTAATCGATGATTCATTTGCTAACTTTGATGATCACCGCATCAAGTATATTGAACAATTATTGAAGAAGATTAGTGAAAATAATCAAGTGCTGATTTTTACAGCGCAAGAAAACCTAGTTGAAAAATTAAGGATCCAGCCTTTAACTTTTACGAAAGGAAATCAAAATGCTTAAACGACTCTTAGATTATAATGACGGCGAAGAAATGGATATCGTCGTTTTGATTAAGAATTCGCAATTGCGACGGAATAAGAAAAATAAGCTCTTTTTAGCAATGCAATTTGGCGATGGATCAGGCGAGATTCGGGGCAACTTTTGGGATGCAACCAATCAAGATGCGGCTACCTTTAGTACAGGTACGATTGTAGAATTGAACGGTAAAAGAGAAGAATACCAAGGCCGTCCTCAAATTCGCATTTATAGTTTAAGGGTGGTTGGACCACGAGAAGGCTATGAGTTAGATCAATTCGTTAAGTCAGCTCCAGAACCGATTAATGATATGCATGCCGAAATTAATCAATTTGTTGATCAGATTCAAAATAAAACTTGGAAGACGATTGTCCAATATTTGTTAAAAAAGTGGGGTAGACGCTTCTTTGATTATCCCGCAGGAAAGAGTAACCACCATGCAGTGCGTGGTGGACTTGCTTTTCATACTTTGTCGATGCTTAAGGATGCGAAGGGTTTAGCTGATAATTATGAACAGATCAACCGTTCACTGCTTTATGCTGGATGCATCTTGCACGATATGGGCAAAGTGCTTGAACTAACAGGCCCAGCTGCAACGCAATACACTACCGAAGGCAATTTAGTTGGTCACTTGGTACTTATCGATGAACAAATTATGCTAGCTGCCCAAGACCTTAAGATTGACCTTGAATCAGAGGACTTGCTTTTACTTAGACATATGGTTTTGTCCCACCATGGCCGCTTGGAATATGGTTCACCTAAGTTGCCAGCTCTTCTGGAAGCAGAAATTTTGCACCGCATCGATGATATGGATGCCATGGTTTATGCAGTCACGAATGCTTTGCAGCATACTGGTAAAGGAACGTTTACTGAGCCACTGCTTAGTCAAGATGGCAGAAGATATTATCGTCCAAAATATGATCCAGCTTTAGATCATGCCAAGCATTTGGAATAAGAATAGACAAAAATAAGAGGTTAACTTCAAAAAGCTAACCTCTTGTTTTTTTGCTAATATTTACTAACTAAATATTTTTATTACTTAGTAGCACTAGTAGTTGAAACGTATGATGCTAATACGTCCTTCAAGTCGCTATCCTTGATTGAAACATCAGCACGCTTCAAAACAGTTGAGATAACGTCCTTCATAATTGCTTGGTCTTGAGCCATTGATGCGTAAATTTCGTCATCGATAGCCTTCTTGTGATCAGCAAACTTACCCTTAGCTGGGTGGTTGATCATCTTAATTACGTGGTAACCAGATTGTGACTTAACTGGAGTTGAAGTTACTTCACCAGTCTTAAGCTTAAATGCAGCTGTCTTGAATGATGAATCAAGAGTGTTGTCAGTTGAGTCAAATGCAGGAAGCTTACCAGCCTTGTTCTTAGTAGCAGTATCAAGTGAGTACTTCTTAGCTAAGCTTGCAAAGCTCTTGCCATCCTTTAATTGCTTAATAATGGTTTGAGCAGTTGACTTCTTAGCAACCAAAATGTGTTGTACAGTTACCTTAGGTTGGTAGCTCTTCCAAGCTTGTTGTTCTTGCTTCTTAGAAATCTTCTTAATGTGCTTTAATGCTTGTTCAGAAAGAAGGTTAGTCTTTAAGTTTTCCTTGAAGCTTGAAGCAGTCATACCGTTTTGTTGTAAAACAGCACTAAATTGTGAGCCGTATTGCTTCTTGTAGTTGTTGTATTGCTTGTCAACTTTCTTTGATGAAACGTACTTGCCGTATTGTTGTTCCAAAGCACGGTTGATAATCATGTTAGCCAAAGTTGATTTACCAGCTTGTGACTTCTTCATTTCATCGTAATATTGTTGTTGAGTAATCTTACCACCCTTGTAGGAAGCAACAGTAGAATTACTACCACCGTTAGAACAAGCAGCAGTTGATAATGCAACACCAGCTACAGCTACGACTGCAGCAATTTTTTTCATATAACTCTTCATATAATTAAATCTCCACATCCTTAAATAAGTAACTGTCAACTAATATACCATAAAAATGACCAAATCGTTTTTAAATAGCGAATATTCACAGAAAAATCAAAATTTCTTTAAATTTTCTTAGGCCTTTTCGTCGTTTTGATCGTCTGAACTAGTAAATGAGTTCAAATCTTGGTTAACTTCTTCACCTTTTTGCTTCATGCGATCAACTGTAGGTTGAATATGTCTGGAATACTTTTCTACGTCATCGCTGATATCACTAATAGTGCGTTGAGCTGCAGGCAATTGTTCGCTTAATTCACGACTAGCTTGCTTGGCATTTTGCAATGCAGTAGCAAAACGATTGCTTTCGTGTTTTAAGGCATCGAATTCAACTTTCAATGGTTTGCCAGGACGATTGCCATCGCTGTCCTTCATGCATGAAAAAACAAAGCCAAAAGCAGCGCCAAAAACTGTTCCTAATAAAAAGCGTTTCATTTGTTTACTCCTTAAAATTGGGCTTTAATCTTATCAGCAACTTCGTTGTATTTTGCTTCGTCGTACTTGTCAGCGTTGTTGCGAGTCATGAGCTTCAAACCATCGCCTTCAAAACGAGGGATAAAGTGAATGTGTGAGTGCATAACTACTTGGTTAGCAGATTTACCATTATTGGTGGTGATGTTCATACCTGTAACATTAGGGAAGGCCTTCTTGATTGCATTGGCAATTTCAGGAATGTATTGCAAGTATTGTTGTGCATCTTCTTTGGTGTAGTCAAACAAGTTAACGATATGCTTCTTTGGCACCATTAAAGTATGACCTGGGTTTACTTGTGAGATATCCAAGAAAGCCTTAACGTCGTCGTTTTCAAAAACGGTGTAACTAGGAATTTCACCGCGAATAATTTTACAGAATAAACAATCATCTACTAATTTTTCCATAATATATACCTCTTGTGTTTGAACTTTAGTTTCTTATTAAGTTCATGCTATCATACTATATGTAGAAATTCAGTAAAGAAAGATAGGAAAAATGACATTAAAAATTGAACATTTAACTGGAGGCTACACAGGTGTCCCGGTTATTAAAGATATAAATTTAGAAATTAAACCAGGTGAAGCGCTGGGCTTAATTGGTTTAAATGGGGCCGGTAAATCAACCACAATTAAGCATATTTTAGGTTTGCTTAGACCGCAAAAAGGTAAGATCACTTTAAACGACGTAGTTTTGACGCAACAACCAACGAAGTTTAAGCGTGAAGTGGCTTATATTCCTGAAACACCAATTTTGTATCCAGAATTGACATTAAAAGAGCATTTGGAATTGACCATGCTTAGCTACAAATTGGATGAAAAGAAGGCTTGGGAAAGAGCGCATGAACTGCTTAAGATGTTTAGACTTGATGACAAGCTGGAATGGTTGCCAATCCACTTTTCAAAAGGGATGCGCCAAAAGGTAATGATCGTTTCTGCTTTTTTAGCAGATACAAGTTTGCTCGTGATCGATGAGCCATTTACAGGACTTGATCCTTTAGCCGTTGCTAACTTAATTGATTTGATTAAAAAAGCTATTGCCAACGGTAAGATGGTGCTCATGACTACTCACGTTTTGGCTGATGCACAACAAGCTATTTCAAATTATGCTGTTTTAAACAACGGTACGATTGAAGTAATCGGTAGTTTGCAAGACATTCGTGAACACTACGGCTTAAAGCCTGATGATCCATTTGACAAGTTGTACTTGGCTTTGAATAGAGAGGATCATGGCAATGCGTGAGTTAGCTAAAAAGAGATTGAATGAGAATCTCAGACAATCGGTTAAATATTTAACGCTTGTTTTCAATGACTTCTTTATTTTGGCTTTGATCTTTTTAGTTGGTGCATTGATGTTTTGGTATGCTGAAGCGATGAAGACGATGCCAACTAACCTTTGGTTTTATAAGCCATTAACTGGTTTTATCTTATGGCTGCCTCTTTTGACAGGACGCTTTGTTACTTTAATCAAAGAAGCAGATATGCAGTTTCTGTTCACGCAAGATGAGCAGATGGATGAATATTTAAGTCCCATGCACAGATATAGCCTGGTTTTACCAGCTATTTTGGAAATCTTGCTGGCAGGGGTTGTCTTCCCATTTGCGACAGTTAAAGCCGGCATTAGTGTTTGGAGCTATATCTTGTTGGTGCTCGCTATGCTCTTTATCAAAGATACGGAACTAGAGATTGAAAAAAGCAATCTATACTTTGGCAAAAAGCTAAGTTTTGGACTAGTTAGTTTAGTTGCCTTGCTTATTGCAATTCTTTCCGCTTATTATCCAATGGTAGGTTTGGCTTTAGGTGTAGTTGGAACTATCTTGTTTGCGCCTAACTTTAAGCCATCGTTTGGCGATAAGATGAATAAAAAGCTGCTCTTTGACTGGCGCTATGCTGTAGAAAGCGAAAAGGCTAGAAAAGACCGTGTTTATTCAGTCTTCAGCATGTTTACCGATGTCGAAGAAAAGCAAGTAAGCATCAAGCGAAGAAAGTACTTGGATTTCTTTTTGCCTAAGTCAATTGCTAAAGAAAATCCTAACTTGTTCTTATACAGAAGATCACTACTTAGAAATCCAGAGTATTTGAACTTGCTGGTTAGAATGACCGTCTTCGCAATTTTGATTTCATGGTTAGTGCAAGATTGGCGCTGGGCGCTTGGCTTATCATGCTTGGTGATCTTCTTGACTGTTTACCAATTATTGCCAATGGCAACCGAATTCGACCGTAACTTTATGTATCGTGTTTACCCAATTGAACGTCAAGATCGTGGCAAGGACTTGGTCAAAGTATTAACTTTAGGCTTGCTGATTCAATGGGTATTAATCAGTATTTTCTGGTTATTGTTATTGCCAATTAATGTAAACTTATTTGAAGCAATTGGTATTTTACTCGTGTTTACCGCATTGGTAGTTGCCACTTACTTGCCAAATCGCGTTAGAAAAATGAATCAAAAGAACTTTGGAATTAGATAGGGAATAGAGAAATGAGATTAAGAAATAAACCTTGGGCTGTAAAGCTTGTTAATGATCATCCTGAAAGTGTGTTGCAAAACCCAGATCCTGATAAGAAGATTGATTGGGCTGAACGTTTTGGCAATGATCATCCAATTGAAATTGAAGTAGGATCAGGTAAGGGTCACTTTATTACTACCTTGGCTGAAATGCATCCCGACAAAAACTACGTTGCTTTAGAATTGCAAACTACTGCAGCTGGTATTATCTTGCGAACTAAGCTTGAAAAGGGCTTGGATAACTTGCAAATTTTGCGTGGGGATGCGGCCGATATTAACAGCTTTTTTGACAAGAACACCACTGACGTAATCTACTTGAACTTTAGTGATCCATGGCCAAAGGCTCGTCATGAAAAGCGTCGTTTAACTTATAAGAGCTTTTTAAGTAAGTATGAAGAAGTGTTGAAGCCAGAAGGTCATATCGAATTTAAAACTGATAATTCAGGCTTGTTCGCTTACTCTGTGCAAAGTATGAATAATTACGGAATGTTCTTCGATTTTGTGAGTGTTGATTTACACCATGAAAAGCCAGAAATCGTTGAAAAGAACATTGAAACTGAATATGAGCATAAATTTGCGGCAAAGGGCAATCCGATTTATGCATTGCATGCTCATTTTGAAACCAAGTAGTTTGCAAAAAGCCAGCATTTTTGTATAATACTTGTAAAAAGTAAGAAAGAATAGAGGCATAAAAAATGGAAGAAATTAAAGCATTAACTGAAGACAAGTTACAAGAAATTACTAAGTCTGGTCGCGTTGTTTTGGAATTTTCAGCAGCATGGTGCCCAGACTGCCGCTTCCTTGATCCATTTTTGCCAGAAATTGAAAAGGATTTTTCAGAAGCTAAATTTTACAAAATTGACCGCGACGACTCAATTGACGTCGCAAAAAAATTAATGATTATGGGAATTCCTTCATTTGTTGTCTACCAAGATGGCAAAGAAATTGGTAGACTAGTAAATAAGGACCGTAAAACTAAAGATGAAGTAGAAAAATTTTTGCGATCACTTGACTAAAAGAGGAGATTTAAAAAAGCATGATTACTAGTACTAATAAAGAAGCTTATCCTAACACTTTGATCGTTATCTTAGGTCATGATGAAGGACGCAGCTCATTTGAAGAAAAAGAAGACGTTACTCGCGTAACCAACGATGAAGGTAAGACTATTGGTTATAACTTCTTCAACGTTGATAAGTTGATTGACTTTGACAAATTGCCAAATGGTCCAGTTAAGCTTTCAGATGATGAACTTGAAGCTCTTAACAAGAAGCTTGCTGAAGCAGGCTTTGACGACAAGTTAGCATACGGCAAGCCAACTCTTGTTTACGGCTATGTTAAGACTTGTGAAAAGCACCCTGACTCAGACCACCTTCACGTAACTACTGTTGAAGTTGGTAACGGTGAAGAACACCAAATCGTTTGTGGTGCTCCTAACATTACTCAAGGTCAAAAGGTTGTTGTTGCACTTCCAGGTACTTTGATGCCAAACGGTCAACAAATTTGGCCAGGTGAATTACGTGGCGTTGATTCATACGGTATGATTTGTTCAGCTAGAGAACTTGGTTTGCCACACGCACCTCAAAAGCGTGGTATCATGGTTGTTCCTGACAACTTTGAAGTTGGTGCAGAATTTGAACCAACTAAGTGCGACGAATTGATCGCTAGTGGTGAAATCACTTTATAATTGAGAAAGGGCATTGGGCTACTAAATGGTAGTCTGATGCTTTTTTGCTGCAGTTAAATAAAAAAGTACGTTTTGCTAAATCTTTTTGTAAAAGCAACTACAATAAGAGTTGAAGAAGGCGTTTTTTATGACAAAGAAGCAGAAAGCGTATTAGAGGATAAGAAGTTAACTGATAGTGAAATCTCACAAGAGTTAATTGATAAAGATAATCCGACCGAAAATGTTAAACCGTCTGAAATTGATTTCTTACGTAAAAAGCCAGATCTAGCAACTCAAATTGATTTTACTTTATTAGGTGACCTTGCTGGATTGCCCAAGGAAGCTAAGGAAGAAGCAGCAGTTGCTGTAGCTAAATAAAGTTAAATAGAAGATATTGTAATAGGTCAATATAGATAAAAGAAGCGTTGAGAAAAAATCTCAACGCTTTTTTTGTGCCGTAAATCAAATTCCATCTTGAAATAACTAATCAAGGTATAATGAAACTGTAAAAGTTATTGAAACAAAGCCACAAGGGAGTGGAGAAAATGAAACTCAATAATAAAATTTTATCTAGTGCAGCGGCTGTTTTAGCAGCAGTTTCTTTAGGTTTAATAACTTCTCAAACAGTTAATGCACAAAGCATTACTTTACATAAAGGCTACGATAAAACTGCAACGCCTTATATTAGACAAAAGGGCGAATTTATCCATGCAAATAAGAGTATCAAGATTAAGAATTATAAATTCTATGGTCAACCTACTTTAACTAAAGGTGATAAAGTGGTCTACGCTAGTGCCACAACACCTAGTCTGATTAACCAAGAATCTTATTACTACATCGGCAATGGTGGATATATTAAACAAAATAATGTGTATGTAATGAAGGGTGGTACATATGTACTTACCAGCAATTCATATGTTTACGATAAGAATGGTAAGAGATTAAAGACCTACCGCGGCAAGCGTGCTTACTTACCTTATAACACTAAGATTAAGTCACCAGCCAAAGATGAATACTATCGCAAGCCTTACACTTACTACAATATTGGTAAAAATACTTATGTCCAAAGTGATCAAATTGCCAAAGTAAATGGCAAAGGAGTTTTATTCGTTTCTCAAAATAGCTCCGTTTATAATTCTCGCGGCCAACGTCAAGGACGAGTAATTAAAGCTGGTCGATTAGTACCATATGCTGGTAAAGTTCAAGACAAAGATGGCCAATATTTCTATATGGCTAACAACAAGAAACACAATGTTCGTTCACTTAAGTCCTACAAGATTAAGGGCAACTATTACTTCAGAATTGGTAAAAATCAGTACATCAAGGCTAACAATGTAAATGCCATTAATGGTAATGCCCTTTATACCAAAGGTCCTGTCAAGGTTAAGATTGTTGCCGATACACTTGCTTACAATCAAGACTTCCAACAAATCAATAAGCTGTACAAGAAAGGACAAACTGTAACAGCCGATATGGTGGTTCAAAGCGGGATGGGAGACTATACTGCTTCTTACTATCGTGTAAAAGGCGGTAAGAATCCAGTCTATATTGACACTGGCTTATATGAAGAAAGCAGTCCAGACGTTCCTTATGTTTGGAGTGGTGATAGAGGTCCAACTTTGGCTAAACAATATCTTAGCGGCGAAGATGTGTACAACATGCGCTATAGCGTAGCTGACTTCAAGATAGGTCAAACTGCTTTCTACAATGTCAACGGTGAAAAGGTTGATACTAAATTTGACGGTGATGAGTTGGCCGTTAACCAAAAACTTTATTTGTGGGATGCCAAGGAAAACAAAGCTGAATTGTACTACCATGTTCAAAACTCATTGGTTTACAAATCAGGTGCAGAAGACGATCGTCAAAATACTGCTTACAGTAATCTCTATGTCAAAGCTAGTGATGTAGCACTCAGTGGTAGAAAGCTTGAGACCAGCAACACAGAAGCTGAAGCCAAAGCAAATAGTGCATTAGCAACTGCTAGTGAAAAGACTTCACTTACCAATGCAATTTCTGATGAAAGTACTGTTAAGGCATCCGATAAGTATCGTCTAGACAACTGGGTAAATCGTAGCTTGTACGACCAAGCCATAGAAAATGCGAAGACTGTTGCAGCGGATAAAGATGCAACTAAGGCTGCAGTTAACGAAGCTTTATGGCAAGTTAATTTTGCTAAGAAAAATTTGAAGGGTGTAAAAGTCAAAGTAAAAGACATCAACAACTTAACGCCTCTAGAAGCACAACAAGTCTTGAATTTAATGCGTCAAGCCTACAATAGTGACAAAAATTATCCAATGGTCGAGGTATATCAAAAGTGGGCACACAAGCCAGGCTATTATCCAGCAGAAGGTTGGAAAGGTAACCAAAAGACAAGATATTACTTAATCCCAAGCAGCGGGGCTAAAAAAGTACTTCTAAAGTTCTCTGATTTTGCTACGGAAAAATGAAATAATGTTAGAATAAAAGACGAGTATTTTTAACATTATGGAGAGTTAAATATGTTAGATAAAAACAAACAAATTTGGTTTATTGGTATTAAAGGAACCGGTATGGCTTCCTTAGCACTACTTCTTCACGACTTAGGCTACAATGTTGCCGGTAGTGATATTGAAAAGTACACCTTCACTCAAGTTCCACTTGAAAAAGCTGGTATTGAAGTTAAGGACTTTGACCCAAGCAACATCAAGAGTAACGATGAACAAGTAATCGTTAAGGGTAACGCCTTCAAGGAAGATAACCCAGAAGTTAAGGCATGTCTTGATAAGGGCGTTAAGTGGCAAAGCTACCCAGATACTGTTGAAGAAATCGTGCAAATGCACACTTCAATCGGTATTTCAGGTACTCACGGCAAGACTTCAACCACTAGTCTTTTGTCACACGTTTTAGGTGAAGTTGCACCAACTACTTACTTAATTGGTGACGGTCGTGGTAAGGGTGTTCCAGATTCACGCTTCTTCGTTTACGAAGCTGATGAATACCGTCGTCACTTCTTGGCATATCACCCAGATTACCAAATTATGACTAACATCGACTTTGACCACCCAGACTACTTCAAGGATCAAGACGATTACACCAGCGCATTCCAATCAGCAGCTGATCAAACTAAGAAGGCATTGTTCGTATGGGGCGATGACAAGCGTCTTCAAAGCCTTAAGACTGATATTCCTAAGTACACTTACGGCTTTAACGATACTGATGACTTCCAAGCTACTGAAATTAAGAAGTCAACTACTGGTTCTAAGTTCCACGTTTTAGCTCATGGCAAAGATCTTGGTGAATTTGAAATTCACTTGTTTGGTGACCACAGCATTTTGAACTCAACTGCTGTTATCGCTGTTGCCTACACTGAAAAGGTACCAATGGACGATATTCGTGATGGTTTACTTACCTTCAAGGGTGCTAAGCGTAGATTTAGTGAAAAAGACTTTGGCGATATTGCAGTTATTGATGACTATGCTCACCACCCAACTGAAATGCGCGCAACTATTCAAGCTGCTCGTCAAAAGTTCCCAGACAAGAAGTTAGTTGTTGTCTTCCAACCACATACTTTCTCAAGAACTAAGAAGTATCAAAAGGACTTCGAAGAAATCTTACGTGGCGTAGACAAGGCTTACGTAACTCCAATTTATGCTTCAGCTCGTGAAGCTAATGGTGATATTTCAAGTAAAGACTTGGTTAAGAATATCCCAGGTTCAGAAGTGATTGACTTAGATAATATTGCTGACTTAACTAAGAATAAGAATTCTGTCATCGTGTTCATGGGTGCCGGCGATATTCCTAAGTACGAAGATGCTTTTGAAAAGTTGCTTTAATTAGAGAATGAAGAAAAACAAAAAATTTATTTTAACTTGTTCATTGGTAATTTTGGTGGCAATACTTATCGCAACTGAATTATGGTTGAATCGAGTTCATCAACATAAAATGTATGCTCAAGGAGCAATTGATGAATATGCACGAGTTCAGAAGGTGCCGAAAAACACAATCAAAAAGTTAACGGTAGCGTATGATTTTAAGTCTAATGCTTGGGCTGCCTTTACTACGATTCACGTTGATGGTAAACCATATCAGATTGAATATTGGATTGATTGTAATGATGTTAAAAATCGTCGCCCAGAAATTCTTTTCTCAGTTTTCCATAAAGAAGGAGAAGGCTGGGGAGAGCTGAATGATAAAGCAGAGAAGAATTTTAAGTATAAGCCACTGTATGATTATCAATAGTAAATTAATCAAAAATAAAAGAGTTTAAACTGTTCAATGATAGTTTAAACTCTTTTTATTATGCTTAGTTTTTGATTTTATCTTTAAGATCCAGACTCTTTTCGTAAATGAAGTAACCAATGATACAAGTGATTACATCACTGACTGCTTGAGCCCAAACAATACCATGATAACCAAATACAGCTTTCATGATCTCTAGTGCGATGAAATAGACAACGCCTTGGCGAGTGATGGCCATGATAAACGCTGCCCATGCATTACCAACTGATTGGAAGACGGTAGTGTAAACTAAAATGATACCAACGATTGGTGTGGTAATAATAGTGGCAATTAACATATAACTACCAGCGTTGACGATATCTGGTTGATTCATAAATAGAGCGGTGACTGGACGAGCAAATAAAATTAATAATCCGCCTGAAATTACAGCATAAACAACTTGCACAAGAATATCGAAGTTTAGAATTTTCTTTAATCGTTTCCAGTTTTTAGCACCATAGTTGTAACCAATTAAAGGTTGTGAACCAAAGGCAAAACCAACGATTACCAAGATAACGATACTGTAAATCTTTTGGGTGATTCCCATTGCGGCAACTTTGTTTGCACCGTATAGAGCTAAAGATGAGTTAAGAAGTGCCATGCCAAAGCTTTGAGCGAAGTTGGTGATTGAACCGGGGATGCCGATTGCTACGATATCTTTGATTGTTTTGCCGCTAATTTCGCTATATTTTAGCTTTAATTTGATGTAGTCAGTTTTGTATAAAACGTAGTAAATGAGAATAGCATCAGTGACTAGATAACCTGTAACGTTGGCAATCCCAACACCGATTGCACCCATTTTGAAAACAAACAAGAAAATAGGATCAAGGATGATAGCTAAAATGGTTCCCGTCATTGTAGCAACCATTGCTTGGGTAGCTAAACCTTCTGTTCTGATTAAGTTCTGCGGAATGATTGAGAAGATAATTGGCGCAGCACCAATTGATATTACACGATAAAAATCGGCAGCATCTTGATAGGTGGCAGCTTTTGCTCCTAAAAGATGAAGGATCGGATTTTCAAAAATTAGTAAAATGGCTGTTAGTATTAAACCAGTAACAAATCCACCGATCATACAAAAACTGCTTACACGTTTACTTAATTGATAATTTCTTTCACCGAATAGCCGTGAAATTAGTGAAGATCCACCGAGCCCAAAAATGTCAGAAACAGCGATTAAAAAAGTAAAAAGTGGAGCACCAATCGTAATTCCTGCTACTAGATTTGTATCACCCGTTTTGGCAACAAACATCGTGTCTGCCAAGTTGTAGATCATGGTAGTGATCATCCCTAAGACGACCGGTAATGCTAGCTTAAAGTAGACCTTTTTAATCGGCGCTTTAGCAAATAATTCATCCATAAATTTTCTCCCACATTGAAAAAAGCGGCCTAGAAAGATACTTTGAGGAAAACCTCACGATTCTAGGTCGCCATATATTATCGTTAATTTAATTTTAGCATATTATCTTAATTAGCAAGGTGATTATCTAAATTGAAGTTGCCTTGGAATTCATCTGTGGTGCTTTCTTGATCCATACCATATTCAGCATCGTCGCCCCAGTAAATGTATTGTGCATTTTTGCCCTTGGTACCGGCAATTCTGAAGTAAAGTGCAGCGCTGTCGCCTTTACCAGTGGTCTTGGTGGCATCTACCTTAACTTTTTGACCAATCTTGAGCAACTTGCTAGTTGACTTGAGCTTATTATTTAAAACGTGGATCTTGTTTAAAATAGTGGCTGTAATGGTGCCAAAAGCTTGGTAAAGAGTGCTGCCGTTAACAAAGCCAACATTTGAAGCATAAATATAAGCACCGTTGCCTAAAGCATAAAATGGCTTATCCTTGATAGTGGTTGTATTCAAACTTCTCTTCTTAGATCCGCTAAGATTTGCAAAGTAGAAAAATACGTCATTCTTAGTTGTGGCGTGGGTTTTAGCTGGTGTTTTAACTAGCATATATTTAGGAATAAGCGACATACCGTTGAAAGTAGTGCGGTGACCGTTTTTATCATAAATGCGAGAGTTGGAACTCAAGATTAAAACATTTTGTCCATCCATTGAGCTAACATTCAAAGATTTGATGTAGCGTTTTATACCGATGTTAACGTAAGAAGCGGTAGTGTAGTGGTAGTTCTTAGAAGTTTTTGCATCTACTTTTTTACCTTGGATCAGGATAGGCTTGCCATAATATTTAAAACTTGAGCCTGATTTAACCGTTGAAGCAACAGTCATCTTCTTGCCATTGACTTTTTGGGTAGTGGTAGTGGCATTGCCTTTGCTGTTGAAGACTTGAACTGTGCCGTTAAAGGATTTCTTGAGAGTAACTTTACCTTTTTGTGATTGCGTAGCTGCTTGAACTGTGTGAACAGGTTGATTAATAATGGCAGCTGCTGGTGCAACACTTATTAATAAAGCTGCTGCGATAGTTGCTAATTTTTTAGTAGTCATATTTTGTCTGCTATATAAAACATGGAAATATGTAGAAGAATACGAATTTCCTACATATCAGAAAGATATATTTTTCCTTTCTTTGTTTCATTTACTGTCGTCTTCACTAGTATTCTGATATTCCAAATAGGAGTAATCACATTGACTAGCTCTTACAGCTTAAGGACCTAGCCAGCCCTGTTTATTTTCTTTATTTTGCCAAAGCTAAAAGATTTAAAACTGCATTTTCATCTCGATCATTCTTGTAGCCACACTCATAACAGACATACTCATTATGTTTGGTACCATGCTTTTTATTGCCCTGCAAAGTGATCTTTTCCTCGCCTTTTTTGACATAACCGCACGCAGCACATCTTTGAGTTGATGGGTATGTTTTATTAGCCAAGATTAATTCTTTGCCATACCAATCACACTTATAAGTTAGTATTCGTCTAAACTTGCTAAAAAGTGATCTCTGCATTCCTTTTGAAGCTACATGCGTCATCATCATTTCTTTGACTGCCAAATCTTCAATTACAATTTGATCGTAATTATTAACAAGCTTAGTAGTAAATTTTTGTAATAGATCGTTTTGAATATTAGCTGCTTTGCGATAATCTCTTTGCAGTTTGGTTCTCACTGCAAAGTAATTATTTGATTTTGTAGCTAACTTACCGTTAACTTCTCTTTTACGTGCCAGCATTCTTTGATAATGCTTAATACGCTTATAAATCTTTTGCAATTTAGCAGGCAAAAGATTGATTTGCCCCTCGGTATAGTTAAAGTGGCCAACATTGACATCAACTGCTGTCTTTTGCTGGTTTTTAGCTTTTAGTTCAATTTCTTCTTCATAAGGAAGAGCCGCATAATAATTATCTTTTTCTTTGAAGACACTTACTACTTTGACTTCATCCATCTTTAGAGCTTCATAGCTTTTTAAATCAAACCAAGACTCTTTTGAAATGCTTCTTGGGCGATCAAGGCGAAGCTTACCATTAACGATCTTAGCTCTATCAGTTTTAAAGCCTTGTCTGGGAGCTTTCTTAGATTTAAAACTAGGTATTCCCCAATCAGGTTGTGACTTATCAAAGAAGTTCTTCCAAGCATTAGCTAAGTCTTTAATCGCTAATTGTAAACATCTGGCAGACAAATCATATTGCCAGTCTGCTTTATTTGCGACTAGTTCATCACGGACTCTGCGTTCGTTAGGACTGGGATTATCTTTTTGGTTTAATGTATGAGCTTCATACATTAATTGCCAAGTTTCTAAGCCTTTATTCCAGCAGTATCGACGATAGTCGCATAGAGCATCAAGATGCTTTTGCATGGTCTTATTAACTTTTAGCTTAACTACTTGTGTCTTGATCGTCATTTAAGTACTCGCCTCTAATCTTTTTCTTGTACTTTCTTAAGCCATATAGTCTGCATGAAAACACATGAATTATACTTATCAGATCATCAACCAGTTCTTTATCAGGACTAGTGTCAATATTATTCAAAACAATTATTTCAGTCCCATGCTTTTTACATAGGTTTTCAAACCAATCATAGCCAAAACGGATAAATCTATCTTTATAAGTAATATAAATTTTATCTATTTTGTTGTTCATTACTTCGTCTAGAAGATTATTCCATTTTTGCCGTTTATAGTTTAAGCCGCTGCCAATATCGCTTATTTCTTCGTCTAATACGATACCTTGTGCGTTAGCGTATTGTCGAATATAGCTTAATTGCTCTTTTAAGTCATCTTTTTGACCATAAGTTGATACTCTGGCATAAGCAACTTGTTTTTTATTTGAGCTTAGACTATTTTGGCTCAAATATTGATTTATTTGATCTTCTGTATAGAATCTGCGATTAGTAGGAGAGCGCTTAGCTTTAAAAATACCCTTTCGATCCCATGTTTGGAGGGTTCTAGTGGTTATTCCTAAACGATCAGCGACATCTTTAGGTTTTAAAATTGTCATAATATTCACTTCCATGTTTAAATTTCTAATGAATATTATGGCAAATATTTCTATAATATTCTATAAATTTCCATATTTTGTTAACAGTTAATCAGCTCCTTTGTAATAATCCATTAAGTTGATTTTAGCACTTATGAGACTATAAAAATAACCTCGAAACTCAAACGTTTTCGGGGTTATTTGATTTTATTCACTTAAGTACTTAGGATCAATAAATTTATTGATCACGTTGTTAACCTTCTTTGAATTATCATACTTGCAGATGATGTTCAAAAAGTCTTGCGTAGTTGCTTGCTTCAAGTAGTAAGTTTGATAGTAATCGTGTAAAGCATCGAAGAACTTGGTTTCACCCATGGCTACTTTTAAAACAGCAGGGAAATCCATACCAAGTTCGTAAGCCATGTCTTCAGTATCAACACCTTTTGGTGGATTATTAACAGGATGGTTGATGTAGTTGGCTTTTTGATTCTTGTTAATGAATGCGTTGGCATTTTCTCTCAAGATCTTATTAGCACGCTTTACATTCTTGCGACTGTAGAACTTACTGTGCATAAGGTTAGCGCAGTAAGCTTTACTCTTAGTGTAGGTCAAATCATAAACACCATTTTCAAGAAAGTTGGTAAGACCTTCGTCAAGCCAAGGTTCCATGTATTCGTCGCTACCAACAGTGCCGTAGAACCATTGGTGACCAACTTCGTGAGAAACGTCTTCAGTTAATTCATCGTATCTGAAGATTGGGTGCTTCTTTTGTAAAAAGCCACTAGCGTCGATCATAATCAAACCAGGATATTCCATACCGCCGGTGTCTTTGCCAAGTAAACCTTCAGTAATATCAATTTCTTTGTAAGGATATTTGCCGATCTTTTTGGTGAAAATGTGGAAACTGTCTTGGGCAGTCATCAAAGCAAGCTTGTTGTATTGCTTGCTGTTTTTGCTTGCAAGGTAGTAGTCGTTAATTCTTACGCCGTTTGCATAAGCGTGATCAACCTTGAACTTGTTGGAAGCTGCGATTGCGACCTCACGCATGTTGTTGGCAGTAATTGTAGTTTTGCCATTCTTGGTTGTGCTTTGACCAGAAGCGGCAACTTTGTAGCTCTTTGGTGCGAAGAAGCTAACGTGGAAGTTGCTTACAGCACTGTTGCGGTTTTCACCAGCATCGTAGTATGGGTGATAATTCCACTTACCGTTGCGATAATCGCTTAAGTATGGGAAACAGAATGACAGGTTATAAACCTTACCGCCGTTGATATTTTGGTAGCCAAAACGATCTTGTCTCTTAGGCACGCCGGTAACTACGTTAACCGTTAAATCAGTGGATTCACCGGCGTTCAAATTCTTGTTAACGAATAAATTGCTCTTGTCTTTGCCAGTAGTGTAGGAAAGCTTTTGACCATCTGATGAAATGCTTTTAACTGAAGTCGTCGCATTTCTTGTAGCCTTAAAATGCTTGTGGTCGTATTTCAACACGCCGCTAGCAATATTTCTAACCAATAAATTTTTAACAGGTTTATTGCCGTTATTAACAACGTGCATGGTAACTTTTTCTGTTAATTGATTCTTGCGAGTGTTCAACTTCACGGTCATGTTGTAATTTGTTGCCTTGATCGTAGGATCAGCCGCAGCTTGAACTTTTGAGTTGAAGCTAAATAATGCCGCAATGGTTAATGCACTCGACAATAAAAGTGTTGTTCTTCTTTTCATAATTTTCCCTCCAAGAAAAATTTACTCTAATTATTGGAAATTATCGGCATAAAGTCAATCTATTTTTTGATGATAGGATATAATTTATGTATAAGTGAAAATGAATAGATATAAAGAAAGAAGATAAATAAGAATGGTTAAAAGTATTACACCTCATTTGGTTTATCGCTTGAATGGGATGCACCATGTTGTAGCACAAGTTGGTGTAGTAAATGGTGATCATGTTTTTGCTTTGCAACTTCTTCACAGTGCACATGATGTGTTGGTTTATAGAAAACATGAAGGTTTAACCAAGAACATCGATTATACTGATCCACACTTAGTAATGATGGGCTTTGGCCACACGCAAACCTGGGTACCAGCTAATGACAAGGATGAATATTTCGTAGGTGCTAAACCAAATTCAGGCAACTGGACTACTCAAATTGCACGAGTAAAGTACCCAAGACTTTTACCAGAAAGATATACTTCAAATACACAACTTCCACGTTTGTCACACTTGAATCACGTAACCGACGTTCCTTATGATGGTCATGATCACTTGCACAGAGTAGAAGCTTCAGTTTCACCAAATGGCAAGTACTTCATGATCGCTTCGATCTGGGATGATGGCTCAGGTCACTTTGGTTTATTTGATTTAAACGAGGTAAACCAAAAGTTAGACGAAAATGGTACTAAGAATACACCAATTACTGACTTGCACTGCTTGAGCGCTTTCCACATTGATAACTTTGATAATCCAAGCGTTGCTCCAGATGAAGAAACACCACAAATGATCGACTCAGTTCAAGGCTATGCTATTGATGATGACAAGAATATCTATATTTCTAACCAATTGTCACCAAAGATTAACCATGAAACTGGTGAAGTAACTACTTGGTCACGTAAGATTGTTAAGTTCCCATGGGGTGAAACAAACAGTGATAACTGGCAAGTAGCTATGGTTGATGGTATTGATTTACCAGATCGTTACAGTGAAATGGAAAGTATCCATGTTAATGCCGCAAATGATATTTACTTAACTGTGGCTTACCACCAAAAGTACATTAAGGGTGGAGAATATAAGTTAAGAACTTTGGAAAACCAAATTTTCCATATTACTGATTTGTAGAATAATAAAAATTTAACCAAGTAAAAAAGTGCTGATGTGTCTTTGCTTATGAAGACTATCAGCACTTTTTATTTCATATTAATCAGTAATTTTTTCTTTACCAACAGCACGTTGTTCGGAAGGATTATAACCTAACTCTTCAATTTCTGTTAGTTTTCATTGTTGTTTCCTTCATTTCCACTTTCTATAAATATAAGTATACTCTGAAAACTCAACCTATTTTTAGCTATTAAGATCGATTAATTCAAAATGACAAAAATATATGCAATTTATATTCAAACGATATATAATAGTATCAAATTCAGAAAGGAGTAAAAATTATGGCAGAAAAAACAACAGGACTTTATGTCAGAATGAATCCAGAAAAGAAGGAAAAGGCAGAAGCTATTCTGAAAAAGCTGGGGTTAAATTCAGCTACGGCAATTAACATGTTCTATGATCAGATTATTCTTCATAATGGTATTCCTTTCAGAGTAGAGATTCCAAATGCATGGGATAATTTGGATCAAATGAATAAATATGAATACGCCAAACTGCTTGACGAGCGCCTGAACACATTGACCGGAAGGGAAGATTTACTTGGAGATATCGCCAAGAGGCTTGATGCGGAAAAGAATGAAAAGAAAGACAACTAAGTTTTGAGGTAAAAATTATGATAGCAAGAATTATTATTGGCATTATTGTTGTTTTAGTTATTGTGTATGTTTGTTGTGGTTTTAGAATCGTTCCACAAAATAATGAAGGTTTGGTTGAAACCTTGGGTAAATATTCTAAGACAGTAAAAGCTGGATTTATCTTTGTCTGGCCACTTTTCCAAAGAATTCGCAAAGTTCCATTAGCACTTCAACCACTTGAAATTTCTAAGTACTCAATTATTACCAAAGATAACGCTGAAATTTCTACTAGTTTAACTTTGAACTACTTGGTCACTGATTCATACCGTTACTTCTACAACAACACCGACTCAGTTGAATCAATGGTGCAATTAATCCGTGGTCACTTGCGTGACATTATTGGTCGTATGGATTTGAACGCAGCCCTTGGCTCAACTAAGGAAATTAACGATCAACTTTTCACTGCAACTGGTGACCTGACTGATATCTACGGTATCAAGGTCGTTCGTGTCAACGTTGATGAACTTTTACCAAGTGCTGAAATTCAACGTGCCATGGACAAACAACTTACTGCCGACCGTGAAAAGACTGCCGCAATTGCTAAGGCCGAAGGTGAAGCTCGTACCATTGAAATGACCACTAAGGCTAAGAACGATGCTTTGGTTGCTACTGCTAAGGCCAACGCTGAGGCAGTTAAGACGCAAGCTGATGCCGACGCTTACCGTGTACAAAAGATGCAAGAAGCCTTGTCAAAGGCTGGCGAAGGTTACTTCAGAAACCAAAGCTTGGACAGCTTTAACCAATTGGCTCAAGGCCCTAACAACTTGATCGTGGTTGGCAAGGATGAAATGACCGACTTGGGTAAGGTTCCTGCTTTGAAAAAGGTGTGGGATGCCAGCGACGATAAGAAAGATGAATAAATAAAAATTAGCTCAATTCTCAAATGAGGATTGAGCTTTTTTCTAAGTAAAGTCAAGTACCATAAGGTATTTGACTTTTATTTTTGAATAAATAAAATATAGTTCGTAAAATACGCCTTCACAAACACCTATATAGTGATGTATGATATTTATACAGAAATAAATAAGAATAATATTACAAATAGTTGTTTATATTGTACGGTATATGAAAGGAACAATCATGCCAACTGACATTGAAATTGCTGATGCAGCCAAAATGCAACCGATCACTGAAATTGCCCAAAAGTTAGGCTTGTCCAGTGATGATATTGAACAATATGGTCACTATAAAGCTAAGATCAACTTGCCTGTTAAGGAAATTGAAGGCAAGAAACACAAATTGATTTTGGTGACAGGTATTAACCCAACTTCTGCTGGTGAAGGGAAATCCACTGTTTTAGTTGGCTTGGGGGATGCGCTTAACCAATTAGGCCATCAAACTACCATTGCCATGCGTGAACCATCAATGGGACCAGTCTTTGGGATCAAAGGCGGTGCAACAGGTGGTGGCTATAGCCAAGTTGTCCCAATGGAAGACATTAATTTACACTTCACTGGTGACATGCATGCCTTAACTTCTGCTAACAACACCTTGGCGGCTCTAATCGATAACTACATTATGCGCGACAATGCTTTAGGACTTGATCCACGCAGAATCATTTGGAAGAGAGTCGAAGACGTTAACGATCGTGCTTTAAGAAACGTGGTTACTGGACTCGGTGGCATCATGCAAGGTGTTCCTCGAGAAACCGGCTTTGATATTACCGCTGCTTCAGAAATGATGGCCATTCTTTGCTTATCTGAGAGCTTGCACGATTTAAAGAAGAGAATTGGTCGCATCGTTGTTGGTTATACCTATGACAAGAAGCCTGTTACCGTTGATCAATTGGGCTTCACTGGTGCAATTACACTTTTATTGAAAGATGCTATTAAGCCTAACTTAGTTCAAACTTTGGATCACACTCCTGCTATTGTTCACGGTGGACCATTTGCCAACATTGCTCATGGCTGTAACTCAGTCTTGGCTACGCAAATTGCGCTAAAGACTTCTGATTATACCGTTACTGAATGTGGCTTCGGTGCAGATCTTGGTGCCGAAAAATTCTTGGATATCAAGCGACCAGTCTTAGGCAAAACACCGGATGCCGTCGTGATTGTTGCTACAGCTCGTGCGCTTAAGCTTAATGGCGGAGTAGACAAGAACGATTTAACCGAAGAAAATATTCCTGCCTTGGAAAAGGGAATGGCTAACTTACGCAGACACGTTAAAAACATGCAAAATTATGGTTTGCCAATCGTTGTTGCGATTAACCATTTCACTAGCGACACTGAAGCCGAAATCAAGACTATTCAAGATGCCGTTGCCGAAATGGGTGTAAAAGCAATTGAGGTTGATGCTTGGGCAAAAGGTGGAGAAGGTACGCAAGATTTAGCCAAAGAAGTTGTCGAACTTGCAGATCAACCTGCTGATTTCCATGAATTGTATAAGAGTACTGACTCGATTGAAGATAAATTAACTGCAGTTGCTACCAAGATTTATGGTGCTAAGCGTGTAGTCTTATCTAACAAGGCAAAAAAGCAAATTAAAACTTTTGATAAACAAGGCTGGAACACTTTGCCTGTATGTATTGCTAAAACACAATATTCATTTACTGATGATCAAACCAAGTTAGGTGCCCCAACCGATTTTGACTTCCATATTCGTGATCTTGTTCCTAAGCTTGGTGCAGGATTTATCGTTGCTTTGTCAGGTACCATGATGACCATGCCAGGTTTGGCTAAGCACCCAGCTGCAGAAAACATGGATATTGATGATAATGGTCAAATTACAGGACTATTCTAAAGGAGAAAAAATGGCTGAAGTAAGCGTAATTATGGGTAGTAAGTCAGATTGGTCAACGATGAAGCATGCTTGCGAAATCTTAGATCAATTTGGTGTTAGTTATGATAAGCACGTTATTTCTGCACACAGAATGCCAAAAGAAATGTATGATTTTGCCCAAAATGCTGAGAAAAATGGCACTAAAGTAATTATTGCGGGTGCCGGTATGGCAGCTCATTTGCCTGGCATGACTGCCGCAAATACCGTGATTCCAGTGATTGGTGTTCCCGGTCAAACTAAGGCATTAGGTGGCATGGATTCTCTTTTATCTATTGTGCAAATGCCAACAGGAATTCCTGTGGCTACGACTGCCATTGGTAATGCAGGTGCAAGTAATGCGGCACTTCTTGCACTGGAAATTCTTGGAATTAGTGATAAAAAAATAAGACAGCAGCTAAAAGACTATCGACAAAAGATGCATGATGAAGCAAAAGAAAGCAGTGCAGAACTTGACTGATCCAGATTTTATTGAGCAAGGTAAAACAATTGGCATTATCGGAGGTGGTCAATTAGGACAAATGATGGCCTTGTCAGCTAAATATGGCGGCATGAAGGTTATTACGCTGGATCCGACACCAGATTGTCCTTGTGGTCAGGTAGCCGATAAGCAAATTGTGGCCGAATATTCAGATGTTAAAGCGATCGAAGAACTGGCAAAAGAAAGTGACGTTTTGACATATGAATTTGAGAATGTGGATCTTAATGCACTGAAGGATGTTGCTGACAAAGTAAAAATTCCTCAAGGCACCAATCTGCTCTATATTACTAAGCATAGACTGCGTGAAAAGAACTTCCTGCGTAGTGCCGGTTGTATGACTGCGCCATATTTGCCCGTTAAAAATATGGCGGATCTAAAAGAGGCGATTAAAAAGATCGGCTATAACTGTGTCCTTAAAACCTGTGAAGGTGGCTACGATGGCCATGGTCAAGAAGTCTTAAAGAGTGACGCCGATCTTGAAAATAATGAGCACATCAAAGAGATTCTAGCTACAGGAGACTGCATTCTTGAAGGCTGGGTGCCATTCAAAGTTGAAGCTTCTGTCATGGTCGCAAGAAATGCAAAAGGTGAAGTGACCGTCTTTCCAGTTAGTGAAAACTATAATGCTGATGAGATTTTGCACATCAGCATCGTGCCTGCACGTGTTTCAAAAGAAGTCTATGACAAGGCACAAGCCATCGCTAAACGAATAGCAGAGGCAATTCATTTACGTGGCATTTTGGGCGTAGAGTTGTTCGTTCTGGATAACGGTGATATTTATGTCAATGAACTAGCACCACGTCCGCATAATTCAGGTCACTATTCGATTGAAGCCTGCAATTTTGACCAGTTTGATATCCATGATCGTGCTATTTGCAATTGGCCGTTGCCTAAGATTAAGCTGTTGTCCAAAGTGGTAATGGTGAATGTTTTGGGTCAACATGTAGCCGGCGTAAGAAAAGTCATTCCTGAAAAGAGCAACTGGCATTTTCACTACTATGGCAAGGCCGAAATCCGTCATAATCGTAAAATGGGTCACGTTACAATTCTTACTGACGATATTGAAAAAACGTTGCAAGAAATTAATGACACCCATATTTGGAAAACAAAAGTAAATTAATCCTGTTTAAGCAGAGCTATTAAAGCTCTGTTTTTTATTTATCATTTTCACTAAAACACGAACAATACTTCATGATAGTATTTTTAGCGTTCTATAATATATTGACATTATAAGCGATATTTGATAATATTGTTAGCATAAAGTGAACAAATTAGTATTCACTCTTTAATAATATTCGTGTTTTTACTAAGGAGAAAAATAAAATGGCAAAGTTGTTGTATACCGGTAAAGTTAAGGAAATGTGGTCTACAGATGACCCAGAAGTTTTACGTGTGGTTTATACAGACCAGGCAACTGCCGGTAACGGCGAGAAGAAGGATAACTTTAAGAACAAAGCCTATTTAAACAACGAAATTTCAACTTTGATTTTTGAATACTTGTCCAAAAACGGAGTTCCAACTCATTTCATCAAGAAAATCTCAGACACTGAAGAATTAGTTAAAAAGTGCGATATGTTCCCACTTGAAGTTGTTACTAGAAATATTGCAGCTGGCCATTTCTCAAGTCGTTATGGCTTGGGCGAAGGTGAAAAATTCGATACGCCAGTCGAAGAACTTTTTTATAAGAGTGATGAACTCGACGACCCAATCATGAACGAATCTGATGCGATTGCATTACATATTGCGACCGCTGAAGAGCAAAAGAAGATCTGGGAATTGTCTCGTCAAGTTAACAAGCTTTTGATTCCGCTTTTTGATAAGGCTGGAATGGAATTAGTCGATTTCAAACTTGAATTTGGTAAAGATGCAGATGGAAATATCATCCTTGCAGATGAATTTTCACCAGATAACTGCCGTCTTTGGGATAAAAAGACCAAGAAGCATATGGATAAAGATGTCTACCGTAGAGACATCGGCGATTTAACTACTGTTTATGAACAAGACTTAGCCCGCATTCAAGAAGCACTTAAGGAGATCTAAATGACTACTGTCCGTATTTACGTAACCTACAAACCTTCAGTTTTTGATCCACAAGGAGCTGCAATCACCGATTCAGTTAATTCCCTTGGTCATGACGAAGTCAAAAAAATCGTCGTTGGTAAGTTCTTCGATGTAACTGTTGATGAAGATGACTTAGATAAAGTTAAGGCTGATGTGAAGGATATCGCTGAAGCTTTATTAGTTAACTTCAATATGGAAACTTATAAGATTAAAGTTTTGGAGGAAAATGCATGAAAATTGCAGTAGTAGTTTTTCCAGGCTCTAATTGCGATATCGACATGTACGAAGCCTTTCACACTGTTTGCAAAGCAGATGTCGAATACGTTTCTTACAAAGAAAAAAGCCTGGATGGCTTTGATGCAGTTGTTTTACCAGGTGGCTTTTCTTACGGCGACTACTTAAGAACTGGTGCAATCGCTCGTTTTTCAAATATCATCCCAGCCGTTAAAAAGATGGCAGATGAAGGAAAGTTAGTATTAGGTGTCTGCAATGGTTTCCAAATTTTAACAGAAATGGGACTTCTACCTGGAGCACTTAAGAAAAACGATAGTCTTCAATTCGTGTGCAAAACCGTAACGCTAGAAGTTGAAAATACACATACGCCATTTACCACCGAATATAAAGACAAGGAACTTATCCGTATTCCAATTGCTCACGGTGAAGGCAGCTATTACGCAGACGAAGATGTGCTTGAAGAATTAGAAAATAATCATCAAGTTGTCTTTAGATATCATGGTGAAAATCCTAACGGTAGTCTTCATGATATTGCTGGTATCTGTAACAAAGAAGGCAATGTCTTGGGCATGATGCCTCACCCTGAAAGAGCCGTTGAAGAAATTCTCGGCGGAACAGATGGATTGCCTTTATTTAAGTCACTTTTGAAAGCAGGAGTTCAAGCATGAAACAAGCGATGACACCAGAAGAAATCAAAGAAAAGAAACCTTACCTTGATTGGAGTTTATCAGAACGTGAATATGACTATATTTGCGATCATTTGCTTCATCGCTTGCCCAACTACACAGAAATCGGCTTGTTCTCCGCAATGTGGAGTGAACACTGTTCTTACAAAAAATCTAAGCCAGTGTTGAAGCTGTTTCCAACCACGGGTAAACGCGTAGTACAAGGTCCAGGTGAAGGTGCTGGTGTAGTTGATATCGATGATGGTCAAGCCGTTGTTTTTAAGGCTGAAAGTCACAACCACCCAACTACAGTTGAACCTTACCAAGGTGCAGCCACTGGTGTTGGCGGTATTTTAAGAGACGTTTTCAGTATGGGCGCTCGCCCCGTTGCAATCCTTGATTCTTTGCACTTTGGTGAATTGAAAGATAATCCAACAATGCGTTACAAGATGGAAGAGACCATCAAGGGTGTCGGCGACTACGGCAATTGCATGGGAATTCCTAACTTAGGTGGCGAAACTACATTTGATCCTTGTTACAACGGCAACATTTTATTAAATGCGATGAATGTCGGCATTATGGATATCAAGGATATGGAACACGGGGATGCCACCGGTGTTGGCAATGCCGTAATGTACGTTGGTGCTAAAACCGGTCGTGACGGTATCCACGGTGCTACTTTTGCTTCAGCTGACTTCTCTGAAGAACATGCGACCCAACGTTCAGCCGTTCAAGTCGGTGATCCATTTATGGAAAAGCTTTTGATGGAAGCTTGCTTGGAATTGATTTTGCATCACCGTGAATGGCTTGTTGGTATCCAAGACATGGGTGCAGCCGGAATTGTTTCTTCAAGTGCTGAAATGGCTACTGAAGGCAAGTCTGGTATGGATCTTAACCTTAACTTGGTACCTCAACGTGAACCTAACATGTCAGCTTACGAGATTATGCTTAGCGAATCGCAAGAAAGAATGCTCCTTTGTGTAAAGAAGGGCCATGAAGAGGACGTTAAAAAGATCTTCGATGAATTTAATCTTGACGCTGTAACTATTGGTCGCATTACTGATGATGGTAGATACGTGCTTCATCACGATGATCAAGTGGTATGTGATATTCCAGTGGTAACTTTAACTGAAAAAGTCCTTGAAGAAAAAAGCGCAGAAAAGAAACCACAAAGAATCATTGATGCTGAGCAAAGTGAAAATTGGCAACCAAATATTGAAAGTGCCGGTCAAACTTTAAAAGATCTTTTGAACCAGCCAACCATTGCTAACGATCAATTTGTAACGCAACAATATGATTCACAGGTTCGAACAGACACGATTGTAGGTCCTGGTTCAGATAGCGGCGTCTTGCGAGTGCGCCATACTAAGAAGGCAATTGCAATGACTACTGATACTAATGGACGCTTTGTCTATCTTGATCCAAAAGTTGGTGGTCAAAGAACTGTCCTTGAAAGTGCAACAAATATCGTGGCTAGTGGTGCCCAACCTTTAGCAATTACTGACTGTCTTAACTATGGTGACCCTAATGATCCAGAAATTTTCTGGGAATTGCATCAATCTTGTCAAGGGATTGCCGATGCATGTGAAATCTTAGAAACACCGGTTGTTTCAGGAAATGTCTCTCTTTATAACGAAAATAATGGCAAGGCAATTTATCCATCACCAATGATTGGGATGGTTGGTTTAATCAAGGATTATGATCATGTCATTCCAATGCACATGCAAAAAGCAGGCGACAAGATTTATCTCGTTGGTAAAACAGACGATGATTTTGCCGGCTCAGAATTGCAAAAGATGATCACTGGTGAAATTAGCGGATTGCCACATGCGCCAAACTTGCCAGAGATAAAGCAATACCTTTACAAATTGCAAGCATTAATGGCTAACGGCTTAGTCAAAAGTGCACACGATCTAAGCGAAGGTGGCTTAGGCGTTTCCTTAGCGGAAACACTTTTTGATACAGACTTTGGTGCAAAGGTAAAGCTTGATTTTGATAAAAATCTGCTTTTCAGTGAGACTCCAGGTCGCTTGATCGTTTCAGTTGATCCTGCAAATGCGGCAAAATTTGAACAAGAAATGGGCGATTCCGTTAGTGAAATTGGTCAAGTTACTGCTGATCAGCAATTGAACATTTCGCTGGCCAACGATCAAGTAAATGAAGATGTAGCTGAATTGCAAAAGATTTGGAAGGAGTGCATCCCTTGTTTAATGAAATCAAAAGCCTAAATGAGGAATGTGGCGTCTTCGGCGTCTTTGGTGCACCTGATGCCAGTCAATTAACTTACCTAGGTTTGCATAACTTGCAACACCGCGGACAAGAAGGGGCCGGCATCGTCTCAAGCGATGGTGAACATTTGTATCAACACCGCGATCGTGGCCTTTTATCCGATGCTTTTGCTGATCCGAATGATTTAAAAAAATTGGTCGGCGACAGTGCCATTGGTCACGTTCGCTACAGTACAACGGGTCGTAATTCGATTCAAAACGTACAACCATTTCTCTTTCATTTTCTAGACGGTGATGTTGCTTTAGCCCACAACGGCAATTTAGTTAATGCCGTGTCTTTACGAAACAAGCTCGAAAAACAAGGTGCGATTTTTCAATCCTCATCTGATACCGAAATCTTGATTCACTTGATTCGTAATCATATCAAAGATGGCTTTATTTCAGCTTTAAAGCAAAGCCTGAATGAAGTTCACGGTGGTTTTGCCTTCCTGCTTTTGCAAAAAGATCGCATGATTGCGGCACTTGATCCTAATGGGATTCGTCCCTTATGTATTGGTAAATTGGACAATGGCGCCTACGTTGTTTCTAGCGAAACTTGTTCACTTGACATCATCGGTGCCAAGTTCGTTCGTGATGTGCAGCCTGGTGAATTAATCATCATTGATCGAGATGGGATGAAAATTGATCATTTTACTAAAAATACGCATTTAGCAATCTGCTCAATGGAATACATCTATTTTGCTCGTCCTGATTCAATCATACATGGTGTGACTGTTCATAATGCTAGAAAAAGAATGGGGCGGCTGCTAGCTCGTGAGGCTCCAGCCGATGTTGACATGGTAATTGGCGTACCAAACTCATCTTTGTCAGCTGCTTCTGGTTACGCCGAAGAATTGGGGTTGCCTTATGAAATGGGTCTGGTTAAAAACCAATACGTTGCCAGAACCTTCATTCAGCCAACTCAAGCCTTGCGTGAAAAGAGTGTTAAGTTAAAACTGTCAGCTGTTCGTGGTGTCGTTGCCGGTAAAAAGATCGCTGTTATTGATGATTCGATCGTAAGAGGCACCACCTCTAAGCAAATTGTCAAAATGTTAAAAGAAGCTGGTGCTAAAGAAGTACACCTTAGAATCGCTAGTCCTCCATTTAGATTTCCATGTTTTTACGGCATTGATATTTCAACTAGAGCCGAATTAATGGCAGCTCATTATTCAGTAGAAGAGATGCGGAAAATTATCGGTGCTGATAGCCTTGGCTTTTTAAGCATTGATAGCTTGATCAAGGCCATCGATGTACCTGATAGAGGCGATTCATCGGGTCTGACAGTTGCCTACTTTAATGGAAAGTATCCAACTAAATTGGATGATTACGAAGCTGGCTATTTAGCTTCTCTCAATGCCCAAGAACGGCGACAAAGAAAGGATTTATAAAATGAATCGTTATAAAGAAGCAGGTGTTGATGTTACTGCTGGTTACGATTTAGTCAATCGAATTAAGCCGATGGTAGCCGCAACCAAGCGTAAAGGCGTGATGGGCGGCATTGGTAGTTTTGGCGGCATGTTCGACTTAGAAGAACTAGGCTATAAGCATCCGGTCCTCGTTTCAGGCACGGATGGTGTAGGTACCAAATTAATGATTGCGCAAAAGATGCACCAAAACGACACGGTCGGTATCGACTGCGTGGCCATGTGCGTTAACGATGTGCTAGCTCAAGGTGCAGAACCTCTGTTTTTCTTAGATTACATTGCCTGTGGTCATAACGATCCAAAGAAATTGGCTGACGTAGTTAAGGGCGTGGCTGAGGGATGCAAGCAAAGCGGCTCTGCCTTAATTGGTGGTGAAACCGCGGAAATGCCCGATATGTATGAACCCCACGAATATGATTTGGCTGGTTTTTCAACTGGGATTGCGGAAAAAGAGGACTTATTATCTAGTTCTTTAGCCAAAGCAGGCGATCATTTAATTGCTTTGCCATCGAGTGGCGTTCATTCAAACGGCTTCAGTTTAATTAGAAAAATTTTGTTCAAAGATCACGACGTTTCATTAAGCGACAAACCAGCAGAATTAGCGGGCAAAGCCGTAGGCGAAACACTCCTTACGCCAACCAGAATCTATGTCAAAGCAGTTTTGCCACTAGTAAAAAAGCATTTAGTTCACGGTATTGCCCATATTACTGGTGGCGGCTTTATCGAAAACCTACCTCGAATTTATGGCAATGACTTGCAAGCAGTGGTTAATAAAGGTTCGTGGCCTGTTTTACCAATTTTTGATTATCTGAAAAAACTAGGCGATTTAGATGAACGAGATTGCTACAACACTTTCAATATGGGCGTTGGTTTAGTTTTAGCCGTTCCAGTAGAAAACGTTGCTGCAGTCAAAGAACAACTAAATCGCGAGAATGAAAAATTCTACGAAATTGGTCAATTAGTTGCACGCCCCGAAGGGGAAGAAAAGATCGTAATCAAATAGAGGAGAAAAATGAGAGTTGCTATTTTAGCTTCTGGGAATGGAACCAACTTTGAAGCTTTAACTAAAAAGTTTCAAGCTGGCGAGATTCCTGGAACTGAAGCTTTAATGTTTTGCAATCATCCGAATGCTCCGGTAATTAAGAGAGCTGAAAGATTAGGCGTGCCATACGAAACTTTTTCCGTTAAAGAATGCGGTGGCAAGACGGCTTATGAAAAGCGCCTGCTAAAAGTTTTGCAGGATTATCAAATTGATTTCATTGTTTTATCCGGATATCTTAGGGTGGTTGGCCCCACGATTTTAAACGAATATCCAAATTCAATCATCAACTTGCATCCGGCACTATTGCCTAAATATCCGGGCCTTAATTCAATCGAAAGAGCTTTTGATGATTATAAAAAAGGCAAGATAAAAGAAACTGGTGTCACAGTCCACTTTATTGATGCCCATTTAGATCACGGACCAATCATTGCTCAACAGGCAGTACCAATTTATCCAGATGATACGGTTGATACGCTCGAAGCAAGGGTCCATGAGACAGAACACAAATTATTCCCAGCTACGTTAAGAAAAGTATTAAGTCAAAGAATGGAAAAGGAAGAAAACTAAAAATGAAACGTGCATTAATCAGCGTTAGTGATAAGACCAACTTGGTAGATTTTGCCAAAGGTTTAACCGAAAATGGCTATGAAATTGTTTCTACCGGTGGTACCAAGAAGACTTTAGATGAAGCTGGTATCAAGACAATCAGCGTTGAAGAAGTTACTAATTTCCCTGAGATTTTGGACGGCCGTGTGAAGACTTTGAACCCATATATTCATGGCGGACTTCTTGCTAAAAGAAACGATCCGGAACATATGGCAACTTTAGAGAAATTGAACATCAAGCCAATCGATTTAGTTTGCGTTAACCTTTATCCATTTAAACAAACGATTGAAAAGCCGGATGTTACTAGAGAAGAAGCAATCGAAAACATTGATATTGGTGGTCCAAGTTTATTGCGTGCAGCTTCCAAAAACTATCAAGATGTCACTGTCGTAACCGATAAAGCTGACTATGATTTAGTTTTAAAAGAAATTGCGGAAAATGGTAACACCACGCTTGAAACGAGAGCAAAATTAGCAGCTAAGGTGTTTAGAGCAACTGCCGCTTATGATGCAATTATTGCCAATTACTTAACTAAGCAAGTTGGTCTTGAAGATCCCGAAAAACTGACTTTGACTTATGATCTGAAGGAAAAGATGCGCTATGGTGAAAATTCACACCAAAAAGCATGGCTTTACGAAGATGCGATTCCAAAGAGTTTCTCGATTTTGCAAGCACATCAATTGCATGGCAAGAAGCTTTCTTACAACAATATCAAGGATGCCGACGAAGCACTGCGCTGCATTCGTGAATTCCAAGATGAACCAACTGTTGTTGCAATGAAGCACATGAATCCATGTGGTATTGGTCGTGGCGACACGCTTGAAGAAGCTTGGGACCGTGCATATGAAGCCGATTCAGTTTCAATCTTTGGTGGTGTGATTGCTTTAAACAGAAAAGTTGATTTAGCTACTGCCGAAAAGATGCACAAGATTTTCTTAGAAATCATCATTGCACCAGGCTTTGACGACGATGCACTCGAAATTTTGGAAAAGAAAAAGAATGTCAGATTGCTTGAATTAGACTTCGATAAGGAAAATGAGCCGACTCGCCCAGAAGTAGTATCCGTTATGGGTGGTATTTTGCAACAAGAACAAGATACTTTAGTTGAAAATACTGACGACTGGAAGGTTGTAACTAAGGCTCAACCTACTGAAGCACAACTTAAGACCATGATGTTTGCCTTGAAGGCAGTAAAACATACTAAGTCTAATGCGATTGTGGTTGCTAACGATGAAAGAACTCTTGGCGTAGGTGCTGGTCAACCTAACAGAATCGATTCCGCTAAGATTGCGATTAAACATGCTGGGGATGCCATTGATGACCGCGCAGTCCTTGCGTCAGACGCCTTCTTCCCATTCAATGATTGTGTGGAATATGCGGCTAAACATGGCATCAAGGCGATCGTTCAACCTGGTGGCTCCATTCGCGACAAAGATTCAATCGAGATGGCAGATAAGTACGGTGTCGCAATGGTATTTACAGGTTACCGTCACTTTAGACACTAATTGGTGAAAACGATGAAAGATGATTTAGTTTTACTAGTTGTTGGTTCAGGTGGACGCGAGTTTGCCGTGGCGAAAAAGCTGAAGGAGAGCCCACATGTTAAGACTGTGTATTGTGCACCGGGCAATGTGGGGATGCAGACGATCGGTGTTAAGACCGTGCCAATTGAAGAAACTGATCTTGATGGATTGCTAGATTTTGCCAAAAGCCACAATATCGATTGGACTTTTGTTGGACCAGAAAATGTCCTTTGTGCTGGCATTACTGATAAATTTGAAAAGGCAGGACAAAAGATTTTCGGCCCTAACCAAAGAGCGGCACAATTAGAAGGTTCAAAGGATTACGCTCTGCGCTTTATGAACAAATATGATGTTCCAACTGCTCGCCATGAAACTTTCACCAGCGCTGAAACCTGTATTGCCGGGTTAAAGGATTTTGCATATCCGGTGGTGATCAAGGAAGATGGTTTAGCAGGCGGCAAGGGCGTAACCATTGCCAAGAATCAAGATGTGGCAGAAGAGACGATCAGAGAAATGTTTGCTGGTGGTCAAACTGCTGTAGTTCTTGAAGAATGCCTAGTTGGGCCGGAATATTCAATGTTTGTGGTTGTTTCTGAAGATCAATTCACCATTTTGCCAATGGCGCAAGATCATAAGCGAGTTGGCGATGGCGATAAGGGTCCAAACACTGGTGGCATGGGATCATATTCTCCTTTGCCACAACTGAAAAAAGAAGATCGTCAAAGAATGATCGATGAGATCGTGAAGCCAACGATGAATGGCCTGGTTCAAAGCGATTATCACTATTGCGGTGTTTTATACATCGGCTTGATGATGACAGAAAATGGCCCAAAGGTCATTGAATATAACGTCCGCTTGGGCGATCCTGAAACTCAAGTTGTCTTGCCTCGAATTAAAAATGATTTTGCCATGGTGATTGACGCAGCGGTAAATCATGAGAAATTGCCTGAGATTGAAGAAAACGATAGCTCTATATTAGGCGTGGTTGTCTGCAGCAAAGGTTACCCAACGCATCCGGCTCCTAACGTGAAGATTGGCAAGTTGCCTGAAGGCACTAATACTTATATCGATTATGCTAATGTGAAAGGCGACTTGGATAATCTGATAGGTGATGGCGGCCGCCTGCTCATGGTGATTTCGGAAGCCGACAATCTAGTCCAGGCGCAGGATAATGTGTATTCTTATTTGAGTAAGCTTGATCTGCCAGATTGCTTCTACCGCCATGATATTGGCAATCGTGCTTTGAGAGATTAGATGTTTAAAGAAAGTCCCAGTTGGGGCTTTTTTAGTTTGGGTGAAATCTGGTATAATTAATACGAACACTTGGTTGCACTGATAGGATTGATGATAAAATTTTCTCCACGTGTGTGGAGGTGATCCTGGGGATAAATGAACCAGGTGATTATGGTGAAGGTTTTCTCCACGTAAGTGGAGGTTGTTTTAATAAAGAATAGAAAGGCGGCTGTGTAGCCGTCTTTTTTGTAATCTATTTAGTTAGGAGCAATCACGTTGGTATTAAGTCAAGAAGCATTAGAAAAAATTATTAGTATGGCACCTGAAGAAAATGATCATTGGGATTTTAAACTCCAATGGTATAAGAAGAATGATCGTAATAATTTACTTTTAGACATTATAAATATGGTGAATACGCCACATCATGATGATTGCTATATTATTATTGGAGTTGATGATGATACCGGAGATATTGTTGGCGTAAAAAGTAATACAGGACGAATGAATAGACAAAATTTGCAGGATTTTTTAAGAAATAAACCCTTTGCACAGAATTTTTATCCATTGACTGATGTAAAAAGATACACAGTGTATAGTCCTACTGAAGGGAAAAATGTGAAAATCGATGTCATTACTATTTTTAATGAAAATAATGTACCAATATATTTGAATGAAGACCTCGAAGGTGAACCCATCTTAGATAAGAATGGAAAATTTGTTAGAAATGAAGATGGTACAAAGAAGAGAGAGCAAAAAATTAAGCAGGGACTAATTTATTCTAGAATTAACGATTCTAATACACCTATTGATAGTTCAACAAATGATGCACAAATGGAATTGTTGTGGAAGAAACGATTAGGATTGGATCTTAATATCTTTGATCGTTTTAAGCATTGCCTAAAAGAAACTAATAATTGGTTTTATACGGAAACGGAGGACAGACCCAAATATATTTATCAAATGAATCCAGATTTTGTGGTAGAGGAAGCAAAAGATAAACGGGAAGAGTATAGAGCCCATTTCGTTTCTTGGACTCAAACATTAATGAATGTTCGAGTAGATTATAGGTGCATTCAGCTAAAGTATAGAGGGATAGTTATTAAGGAGTATGTAGCAACTGTGATGGATGGTGGAAGGTTTATTGCCTGTGATCCTAAAACCGGTAATATAGGCAATGATAATTTCTTTTATTACTATATCAAAGATTCCTTACGCTATTTGGTTAATGAGATGATCAAATGTATTAGTTTTCCAAATAAAGCAACTCATAATTGGGAAGGCTATGATCAAATTAAAAAGAATCTAGTTGTATTTGAAAATAGTACTGAGTTGAGTATCCTGAAGGAAAATAAAAATTTACAAAATGAATTAAATCAAAAATATACTCCTAGTGATGGTGACATAACAAAATTATATCGAAAGATTAATAATAATCGAGAAAGTGATGATAAGTTGTGGAACGATTCAAAAATTATAGCGGAACAATTTTTGATAGAAAAACATAATGCCATGGTAGTAAACCAACATCTTAAAAGTAATAGCAAATTAGGCTAATGATATTGTTCTTTCGTATAAATTAAGGTTATTAATCAAAAGACACTTGATAAGTGTCTTTTTTAATATGAATTTTGATTCTCGTGTAAACGATAGGGACTGTAAAATAGTTTGTGTAAGGATGAATGATTCCTTAAATTAATTTCTGAA